>ERZ1292629.818-Hain-H43-01um-R1-818-length-33900-cov-6_pt1 | contig 33900 bp, 33 predicted proteins | sample MGYA00564399_ERZ1292629 | MGnify/ENA primary metagenome ERZ1292629 (study PRJEB36523, sample SAMEA6512636) | groundwater metagenome | collected 2019-01-08 | study: AquaDiva: Metagenomics assemblies of 32 groundwater samples
GCCTCCTCTCCCTCCCCGCTCAATAAATAAATCAAGACCTGCCTAAGTTTTTTGCGTCAGCAAAAATTTCGGCGGGCTACATTATTATCCAACTCTCTCAAACAGAGTTCATTTTAATTACCACTAAATAGCATTATGGAAGCCAAGTTTAGTTCTCTGGAACCGAAGGCATCAGTCCCCGAACGGATTACGAGTCCTTTTTGGCCCGTAAGAAATTCCTATTTCTTACGCTCTGCTCGTCAATCGTCTCCGACCAAGGGAGGAGACACCTTATTCAGCGCTGGCTGAGCGAGAATGAGGGAGGGGACTGATGCCTTCGGTTTTCTTATACTGGCAGGAAAAGTGTATTAGCAAGCCATACTATAAAACATACAAATAACTATCAAAACACGCTACAATTATCTTATGGACTCTAACCTCAACCGCCTCGCCCGCCTCTTAAACTGCGACCACGACTACTTGGCCTCTATTGATAAGCGCCTTTCCGCCGTCTCCGGCCGTACTGATGTTTTGGATTCTCTGGTAGGGAAGCTAAGCAGCCGCCTTTCTGCTCTTCACTCCGCTCTGAAACTTTCGGAAAGCGCCGGCGCTAAAGAAATTTATCACGCCCTCCTCCGCCGCGTTGAGTCTGACAACCGCCGCCTCTCGGATCTTCTCCATGTTTCTTCTCTTAACTCTCCCGAAGAAAATAAGCATCTGGCTGACCTCGCTCTCCATCTCTCTAATCCGCCTGCCGGCTTCTTTCTTAAAATTGAAAAAGCCCGCGCTCTTCTCCTTAAAAACCCTCCCCTCCGCGTCCTCGCCTATCTCAATTATCCGGACGTGGACTCCGCTCTCCAAAAGGAAGATATTTTTGAGCTCTTCTCCGCCCTCCGTTTTCTGGAAGACCGCGAATGGTTAAATAAAGTTTTTTTCCGCGAGTATTCCACCCTCACCCCCGACGACTTTGAAGAACGTCCCATTCGCCTCCTGCCTCTTTCCGAAAAGTGGCGTAACGCCAGCGCCGAATTCGTGGCCAAAAAATGGCACAACCTTTCCCATCTTAAAGAACTTGGCGTCCTCTTTATTCTGCCCTTCTCCGCCAATGCTCCAGGCGAACTTCTTCGCGCCTTCTCCCTCCTCCTCCATTATCTGGAAGAAATTCCCTTCTACTCCAATATTTTCCGTAATCTTGCCTCCGACCCTTCCTCCTTTGCCGAAAATCTCACCTCTCTTCTCCGTGGCGACGTCATTGACGAACTGCCTGCCCCGAGCAAAGTCGAAGGGCCTGCCTCTCCTGTCGACAGTTCTTCTCTCTGGCTTGTCGTCCAGCGTTATCTGGCCAAAGAAGACGAGTACGACTGGCGCCTTTTTTATCCTCACCTCAATACCGAGTCCCTTCTCTGGCGCCGTGCCGAGTCCAAACTATCTTCCTCTCCGGAAATATCAGACCTTCTTTCCATCTGGCGTGACTCCGCCTGGATAGGGGAGTATCTACCCGACGATGCCGGCCTCCTGGTCCCCGCCAGCTTTAATATGGTTGACGCCGCTATGTCTCTGGTCAAAGAAAAAGAAGGAAACAAATATACCTACCACCAGCACGAAGCCCTCTGGAACAAACTCTACACCTCCTACTTCAGCGACGAAGCCATGGAACGCGCCGCCTCCTCCCATCTCCTTCGCGGCTGGTTTGCCGTCTAATTAAAGATATAACTTCACCACGCTGCTGTTTTTCTGGAAAGCTTCTTCCGAAGCGGCTATAATTATTATGCGTTATGAAAAGTTTTTTCTCTAAATTTATTATTCCGCCTCGCGGTGACGCCTATTTAGCGTTGGAGATCTCCGACCGCTATCTTCGCGGCACTTTCTTTTCCGCCTCCGGTGAGAATATCAACCTTTCCGGCGTTGTTGAAGACATCTTAACTGAATCCGCTGTCCCTGCTGACAGTCCCGCCTCTCTCCCGTCTCCGAAAAAAATTTACTCCTTCATCAACTCTCTGCCTATTCCTCGTTCGGCTAAAGTAATTCTCTTAGGCGGCCCCTCGGTCGCTGTCACCATTCCCGCTTGGATTAAAGTTACCCGCAGCGACTGGCGGCGCGAGGTTGATGAAGGCGAGTTGGAAAACCTCATCTCTCAAGCCGTCTGGAAATTTTTAAACTTTTACAAACCGCGCGCTCTTCAGACTTTAAATATCGGCGACACCGAAATCCTGCTTGCCCGCATCCGTATTCTCGGCGTCCGTGTCAACAACCACCGCGTCTTAAACCCTATCGGCTTTCGTGCTAAAACCATTGAAATTTTAGTGGAGGAAACCTTTATCAACCGCGACCTCTATTCAGCTGTCTCCGAATCCCTGCCTCCCTCTGTCTCTCTTATCTCCACTTCTGCCGTCGGCGTCTCCGAAGCCCTTCTGCTTCTTCGCGTCTCCGGTTTTGACCGCCGCTTTTCCGCTCTCCGCCTTCTGCCGGAATCCGTTTTGGTTTTAAAAGGAGACGGCCACAGTCGCTATCACGGCAATCTGACCGAGCCGATTATTGATTGCCGCCTGTCTCTTCCTTGGAGCCGTTCTCGTCTTCTGGCCGAGATCGGCGGCGCTTTAAGCGTCAGCCGCGCTGTTTCTGATAAGTTATTTTCCATCAATATTGCCGGCGCCGCCTCACCTCGAGTCCTTCGTTTTTTAAAGCAGGTCTTGGATAATGGCTGGCGTTCTCTTTTGAATCAACTACCTCGTGATCTTGCCTCTGACAGCACCTTCCTTCTCTCTGACTATGATCTTCCCGACTCCTTTTTGCGCCTTGAGCGCAAAAAACCGCTTCTTGTCGGCGACTGCCAGCGCCTCGCCTCCGACTTCGGCTATATTCTCTCTGTCTCCGCTGACTTCGCGGGGCCGTCCCTCTCGGCCGTCGCCAGTTTTATTGAACACTGCCTTTCCGGCAGTGACAGTGACCTCAACCGCCTGGCCGAACGCCGCGCTAAATGGCTCATCCCCTCCCGTGAAGAAAATAATTCCTAACTCCAAAATCAAATCAAATAGTATTTTTGAGATAAATTTTATTGTGTTATAATTTAAACCAAGACATAACAAGGCATCTTACCAACATATTCGAGCGCGCATCCGAGAGATAAAAGCGGTCAGGTAAACAATACCTAAAATACATGAAAAAAATATTCATCGGCAAAAACGACGAACCGGCCCATGTGGTGGAAAACATATTAAGCGAAACGGAAAAAAGCATCATTTTGGTTATTCCTAAGTTTTCCAAGGTCTCCGACTCAGTGGCTAACTTTCACTTGCTTAAAAGAGAAGCCGAAGCCGATGGTAAAAATTTGCTTATTGAGTCCATTGACGACAACACTCTGGCGCTGGCCTCTGCCGCCAAAATTCCAGGCGTCAATCCCTTCTTATCGGGACGCAAACACAGCATGTCCGACATTGTTCCGCCTTCGGAAACATCCGTCTCTGCCGCTCCCGATTCACCAACCCCTATCGCCGATTCTGACACTGTTACCGTGGCCTCTAAACCAAAACTTGCTTACCGTCAGGCCGACAGCGCGGACGCCGGCGGGGAGGAAGTGGAAGTTGACTTCACCGCCCAAGATAAGGCCAAACGCCGCCCTCTCCGCCTGCTTCTAAGCCGCCGGATTATTCGCTTCGCCGTCGGCGCCGCCGTTGTCATACCTATACTCTGGGCTGCTATGAGCTATTCTATTCCGGCCGTTACCGTAAATCTCACTCTCAAAACCATTGACTGGTCTTTTTCTGAACCGGTTACAGCTGTAGTCGGACTCTCAACGGCTGACTATGCCGCCCGCCGCCTGCCGGCCGAAATCTTTACTGACCAAAAAAGCGTAACTGTCAGCCATCCAGCCACTGGCGAGCGCAAAGTTGAACGCCGCGCTAATGGTACTGTTACCATCTATAACGCTTTCAGTTCCGCCGCCCAGCCGTTGGTGGCGAATACCCGCCTCCTTACTCCCGAAGGTCTTATTTTCCGCCTCTCGGAAAAAGTTACCGTTCCCGGCGCTAAAATTGAACAGGGTAAAATCATTCCTTCTTCCATTTCCGTTTCTGTTATTGCTGATAAACCCGGCGATAACTACAACATCGGCCCGGTTAGCCGCTTCTCCATTCCCGGCTTTCAGGGAACTTCTAAATATGAAGGATTCTATGCCGCCGCCGCCGCCCCGATGACTAATGGCTTCATCGGCGCCGTTGCCTATCCGGTAAAAAACGACATTGACGCCGCCGTTGCCAAACTGAAACCCTTGCTTGCCGACGCGGCCGCCCTCTCTCTCCGCGGCGTTCCCTCTAACTTTATTGTGATTGACGGCGCCTCTAAAATTAAAGACAGCGACCCCAAAGTTGACGAGATCGTTGACGACAGCAAAAATTTCACTGTCTTAGGCGAAACTTCAATCAGCGTTCTGGCTTTTCCTTCATCTGAATTCAACTCTCTTCTTAAATTTGCCGCCGCCGACCAAATTGGTTTCGCGGTTGATTTAAATAATCTAGACGTCTCTTACTCGCTGGCCTCCGCCGACTTTTTAAACAACACTCTTCGCTTTACCCCTACGGTCGGCGGGCAGGCCTCCCGGATCATTGATGCCGAAATCCTTAAAACCGAAATTGCCGGCCTCTCCGCTGATGATTTGAAAGACTACATTATAAACTTCCCCGGCGTGGCTAGCGCCCGCATCTCTTTCTGGCCTTTTTGGGTTGATAAAGCGCCGGCGGATGCCGATAAAATCAAATTAATTATCGGCTATTGACACTCGTCCGAGAGGTGTGTTAAGCTGACTCGCGTTTTGGTGTTTTAATGAAAAACGAGAACAATCTAATTAAAGCGACAGTGGAAGAAGCGCTTCCGGCGTTAAACTTTCGGGTAGTAACCGAAAGCGGCGAACACGTTTTGGCGCACTTAGCTGGTCGGCTGCGCTTACACCGCATTCGGGTCGTGGCTGGCGATACTGTTCTCATTGAGTTAAGCCCCTACGACTCTAAACGGGGACGCATCGTCCGCCGCTTCTAACTCATAATTGTTTAAAGTTTAGAATTTAGAATTTCGAAATTATTTAGGATTTAGAGTTTAGAGTTTTGAATTTACTCAATGAAGGTCCATTCTTCGGTAAAAAAACGTTGCCAGAACTGTAAAACCATCCGCCGCCGCGGACACATTTTTATTATTTGTAAAAACCCGCGCCACAAACAGCGCCAAGGTTAATATATTTTAGAATTTTTTAGAGTTTAGAATTTAGAGTTTAATTATATGCGTCTTCTCGGTGTTGATATTCCCGATAATAAAAAGTTGGCTGTGGCGCTGACTTATATTTATGGTATTGGTCCGACGCTTGCTTTAAGTTCCCTTTCCGCCACCGGCGTCAATCCGGATAAACGCGCCAAGGAATTAACTCCCGAAGAAGTCGCCCGTTTGCAAAAGTTTATTGACGAGAAATGTGAAGTTGAGGGTGAACTGCGCCAAAAGATTAAACAGAACATTGCCCGCCTGAAAGACATCGGCTCCTACCGCGGTGGACGCCACTCTCGGCGCTTGCCGTTACGAGGTCAACGAACTCGCCGCAACACCCGCACTATCCGCGGCAATGTTCGCCGCACCGTCGGCAGCGGCCGCCGTAAAGTGGAACTCAAATAGCCGCATTTTTAAGATTCACTATTGTTTAGAGTTTAGAATTTAGGATTTAGAGTTTAATTACAGTATGGGCAAGAAAAAAGTCGCCAAAGAAACTAAAGAAGAAATTTTAAAACAAGCCGACGTCGTCGCCGGCGCTGTTGCCAAAGCCAGCGCCACCGGCGCCACCCGCCGTCTTGAAACCGGCCGCGTTTACATCACCGCTTCTTTTAATAACACTGTTGTTACTGTTACCAACGACAAAGGCGACGTCGTTACTTGGGCTTCCGCCGGTTCCCTTGGTTTTAGCGGTCCTAAAAAAGCGACTCCTTTCGCCGCCTCCAAAGTTATCGCCGCCATTGCCGAAAAACTACGCAAATCGGGACCGCATCGTGTCAGTATCTTTGTCCGCGGTATCGGCGCCGGTCGTGATTCCGCTGTTCGCTCTCTCGTTAATCAGGGTTTTGATATTGTTGCTATCAAAGACGTGACTCCCATTCCTCATAACGGCCCGCGGCCCAAAAAAATCCGCCGCGTTTAACACCTTATTGTTTAGAGTTTATTAAATATGAGAGGTCCCAAAGAAAAAATAGAACGAGCGCTTGGTGAACGTCTTGGCCTCAAGGCCGAACGTTCCGGTACGCCTAAATCGGCCACTGTTCGCAAGCCCTACCCGCCTGGCGTGCACGGCAACTCCCGCCGCCGTGCCGTTTCCGACTTCGGTCTTCAGCTCAAGGAAAAACAGAAATTCAAAGTAAGTTACGGGCTAAAGGAGCATCAGCTGGAAAAAATCTTTCGCCGCGGCATCGCCTCCGGCCGTATTACCAGCGATAAAATTTTTGAACTACTAGAAGACCGTCTTGATAACATTGTCTTTCGTGGCGGCTTGACTCGTTCCCGCTCCATTGCCCGCCAGGCGGTCGTTCACGGACACATCTGCGTCAACGGTCGCAAAGTAACTTATCCCTCCTGCGAGCTTAAAGTAGGGGATACGGTTTCCATCTCTCCTTCTTCTCGTGATCTCGGCCTTTTCCGCCCCCTCGCGGAAATATTAAAAAAATATGAACCGCCGGCTTGGCTCCTTCTTGATCGGGAAAAAGCCGAAGTCAAAATAATCGCTCCGGTCAGTAACGTTGAACTGCCATTTGATGTAAACTTAGTTGTGGAATATTATTCAAAATAGTCGCCCTTACTTTTTATTTTCATTATTTTATGGACAATCATTCCTTGAGCCGCCATTTGTCGGTTAAGACAATCAAAGAGTCGGATACTGCCGGAACGTTTATCGTCTCCGGCCTTTACCCCGGCTACGGACTGACTATCGCCAACTCTCTCCGCCGTATCCTTCTTTCTTCTTTGCCCGGCGCCGCCATTACTCACCTTAAAGTTAACGGCATCAACCACGAATTCTCCACCATCCCCGGCGTAGTTGAAGATATTATCCAAATCACCCTTAACCTTAAAAAGATCCGCTTTAGAATGTTCTCGGATGATCCCCAGACGCTAACCCTTAAAGCCAAAGGAGAACGTACCGTTACCGCCGCCGACATCAAACTTAACTCCGATGTGGAAGTCATTAATCCTGACCAGGTTATTGCCGTCTTAACCGCCAAAAGCTCCTCTTTGGAAATGGAGTTGACGGTTGAACGCGGTTTGGGTTATGCTCCCGCGGGAGGACGGCAAGATGCTAAACTCTCTATTGGCCTAATCGCCATTGACGCTTTCTTCTCTCCGGTCATTAAAGTCAACTACAAAGTGGAAAATATCCGGGTTGAAGACCGCACCGACTACAATCAGGTTACCTTTGAAATTTTAACGGACGGCACTATTAAACCCGGCGCCGCTATGACTGCTTCCGCCCGCATTCTGGTTGACAACTTTTCCAGAATCGCCTCCGCTTTAAGCGGTGACGAAGAAGTCGGAGAAGCCACAGAAGACAAAACAGTCGCGCCGTCCGCGGAAGAAAAACCGGAAGAATAAAACCGTTTTTACCCTTAACTTCCGCATTCCTAAAACTCTTAATTCAATTTCATGAACCACGCTCATACCGGCAGAAAATTCGGACGCCGCCGCGGTCAGCGCCGCGCCTTTGTCAAAAGTTTGGCCGGTAATTTAGTAATGCACGGACGTATTGTTACCACTGAAGCCAGAGCCAAGGCCATTCGTCCGGTGGTTGAACATTTGATAACCGAAGCCAAAAAGCAGAACTTGGCCGCTTTCCGGCGCCTGCTTTCCAAAACCGATAAAACCGTTGCCGCCAAGCTTTATTACGATCTGGCCGCCCGTTATAAAAATCGTCGCGGCGGCTATCTGCGAATTTCCCATACTGACATTGCCCGCCGGCGCGACGGCAGTTTCCGCGCCGTTATTGAATTTGTCTAAAATTAAAATCCCCCTCATTTTTTAGAGTTTATTAATATATGTCCTATACCATTGACGCCAAAGATTATACCCTGGGTCGACTGGCGAGCATTGCCGCCAGCGTTCTTCAAGGCAAACATCGCCCCGACTACGAACCCAATCTTTCCGGAAGCGAAGTTGTTGTTATTCAAAACACCCGCCTGATTAAAGTTACTGGCCGCAAAGAAACCGATAAGATATATATTCATCACTCTAACCACCCTGGCGGTCTTCACCGCGAAACCTACACCTCCGTTTTTGCTAAAAACCCCGCCACTGTTGTCCATCGCGCTGTTTTTGGTATGCTTCCCAATAATCACTTGCGTCGCTCCCGCCTCAAACGTTTAATTATTAAGCTTTAACTCCTCCTCTGCTTTATAAACTTTTATTTTTCAACTTTTCTTATTTATGGCCGCCGCCTCTAAATCTTCTTCATCCAAAATCGCCGCCCCTTCCGGAAAATATACGGAAGCCGTCGGCCGCCGCAAGACGGCGGTTGCTCGCGTTCGTCTTTTTTCCGGTTCCTCTTCCGCTCATATTATAAACGGAATACCGGCGACCGATTACTTTCGCCTGTCTAAACTGCTGGCCGTTATTTCTTCCCCTTTTAAAATTGCCGATCTTCCCGGTAAAATCGGTTTAAGTATAAACGTAAAAGGCGGGGGATTGTCCGCGCAGGCGGAAGCTATTCGCCACGGTTTATCGCGCGCCTTGGTTAAATTAGACCCCAATCTTCGTCTTCGCTTGAAACAGGGCGGTTTCTTAAAACGCGACCCCCGCATGGTGGAACGCAAAAAGCCGGGGAGACACAAAGCCCGCCGCGCCCATCAGTGGCAAAAACGTTAAATGTCTTCCCCCTGTTTTCTCATCTTTCTTTTCACCTTTATTTTTGGCGTCCACATTTTAAGCATCTTCCGCGACTGGTATTTTTTATTTCCGTGGCTTGATACACCCCTTCATTTTCTCGGCGGCCTTTTCATCGGTCTTAGCGCCATTTATCTCACTAACTACCTTTCTCGTCTTTTTGGAGACAGAAACCGTTTGGAGGATTTTATCTTTGTGCTCGGCGCCGTTTCTTTAATCGGTATCCTCTGGGAATTTTTTGAGTTCGGTCTTGATTACTTTTATTCTCTCGGTCTCATTGGCTTCCAAAGCCAACTTAGTGTTGCCGACACTATTGGCGACCTCTTCTTTGATATTTTAGGGGGTCTTGCCGCCGTGTTTAGCAATTGGTTTTTCCCCTCTTCTTCATCCCGCCGCGCCGACCGACTCCGCCTCTAAAATTTTTCATTTTGTCCGCCAACTAGCGGATTAATTTTTGAACTTTATTTTATCAAATCATCAAAATAATCAATCACGTTAAGCGACCCCGTCTCCGTGATAAAATAAATATTCTTGGCCGAATCCACCTCCAACTGCGCCGTCGGCTCATTTATTATCGGCGCGGCGTATAGTACCGGCTCATCTTTGTTTACCGCCGGGTCAACTAATTCCACCAGCTTCACCTGTTCCGGTTGAATTAAAACCAAATGTCTTGTCCCTATCCACTTAAACGCTCCCGTTTTTCCCAAAGAACCGGTGCGCCGCGTAAAGTTCAACGTCGGATAAAATATATTTATCTCTCCGCTCTTCTCTCGCCAAGCCATTTGGTTGGCTGGGCCTAAAGCAAACTCGGTAACCGAATGTCCGATCTCCTGTGCCCCCGCCGCCGGCGTGTAATACATCAGCGCCCCGTTCTCTCCCAGTGCCGCCACCGCCCCGTTCTCTCCTGTCTCTATTTTTTCCACCTTGCTCTGGAATGTCATTATTGTTCTGGTCTCTCCGGAATCAAGATTATAAGCGATTACGTCTTCCCGCCGGTCCAAAATAAACTCACTGCCGTAAGGCACGGTGTTGTTTGTCGAAGCGGCGCTTACTATTTCCACCCGGTCGCTGTCAACATTATATTGGTAAACCGCCTTATTGGTTGTAATTATAGCTATGCTTGTCCGGTTCGGGTCCGGAACGATTCTTATTATGCCGCTTCTGTCCGCTGTTCCGTTTATAGTTGGCTTAGCCGCTCGAAAGCGGATATTTAAATTCACCGTCAGTTGCTCTTTCAAATCATTCCATAAATAAGTGTCTTGCCGCTCGTTGTAGGTTATAACCCGGCTGGGGTCGGCGGTTACGCCTATTAACTTATTTCCGGCCAACGTTCTGTTTTGGTAAGTCAACTTTCCGGCGCTGCTTGTCACCGCCTGTTCTCCTGCCGGCGTCAGCGCCATCTCCGCGGTTGTGGAAGCCAAGTGCACGCTTGGCACCTCTTCCGGCACCAGCACCGAATCCTTGATTTCCGTTACCACCCCTTCCTTTACCGGCAAAGTATTGCTCCAGGTTATGAAACCTGGCGCGCTGACGGCCACTTCATACTCGCCCGGCAGAAGATTATCAATCAACGTTCCCGATAAAAGAAAACCGTTTTTTCTCTTCACCGGTTTGCCGTCTATGCTAATTTCCGCCTCGCGCGGCTGGACTCGTATAAAAACCGCGCCCGTTTTTCGCACCGTCCATGTTTCTGTGTCAATGCGCCAGCCATTTGAATAAAAGGCCGCCGCCGTCCCGCTAACTACAAAAACTACTGTTAAAAGGTAAAATATCAGCCGTCTGACTTTTCGTGACATACCGCCTACTATAGTATAATCAAAGCCAAAATCAAATATCACTTGTATTTATCAGTCACTGACAGTAAAGTATCCTCGTACCCCTCCATCCTTTTTTTGTTTTCAACTTTAAGGATTTTATGGACTTTTAGCTTTCTACTTAATTCATGTTTTTCGTAAAAAAAATAGGCATTGACCTCGGTACCGCTAACACTATTGTTTTTGTTCCCGGACGCGGCTTTATCATCAACGAACCGACTATTGTGGCGTTGGCCAAACCGGAAAACAGAGTGCTGTCCGTCGGCCGTGAAGCTAAAGATATGCTTGGCCGCGCTCCGGAAGATATTATCGCTTATCGACCCTTGAAGGACGGCGTTATTGCCGACTACTACATCACCCGGGCAATGCTTTCTTATTTTATCAGCAAAGCCATCGGCCGCCTCCATATCCTAAAGCCGGAAGTCGTTATCTCCGTCCCCGCCGGCATTACCCCGACCGAACGCCGCGCTGTTATGAATGCCGCTCGCGAAGCCGGCGCCAAAGAGGTCTTTGTCGTCCGCGAACCGATTCTGGCGGCCTTGGGCGCGGGTATTCCCATCAATTCCCATACCGGCAACATGATTATCAACATCGGCGGCGGCACTGCCGAAGTCGCCGTGGTCTCCTTGGGCGGTATTGTTTCCTGGGAATCATTGCGTGTTGCCGGCAACAAGTTTGACCGCGCCATTATGGAATATGTTAAAAGGAAGTATTCATTAAGCATCGGCGAGCAGATGGCGGAAACGGTAAAAATTGCCATCGGTTCCGCTCTTCCCACTAAAGACAAACTTGAGTTTGAGCTTCGCGGGCTTGACCTTATCAGTGGCCTACCTAAAGATCTGGTCATCAACTCCAATGAAATTGCCGAGGCCCTAAGTCCCTTTCTCAACGACATTGCCACCGCCATCCAAAACGTTTTCAACATTACTCCTCCGGAACTTGTCGCCGATATTATGGATAAAGGCATCATCCTCTCTGGCGGCGGCGCTCTCTTGCGCAACATTGACGAATTTTTTGAGCGTATCTTAGGCGTGCCCGCCTACGCGGCCGAAGAGCCCTTATTCTGCGTTGCTCGCGGCACCGGCCTTATTTTGAATCACTTAGACATTTATAAACGCACCCTCCTCTCCAAACGCTGACCATTATTTTCATTATCGTTTTGAATTTATAATTTTGGTTATTGTGATTTGTTTAGAGTTTAGAGTTTAACATAATATGGATTTCCAATCCCTCTTCTCTCGTCTCCTCTCTTCCGGCCGTCTCTCTCACGGCTATCTTTTTTACGGACCGGATCGCGCCGCCGCCAAAGTCATCGCTCTCTCTCTGGGATGTCTTTTGGAAAAAGGGGAGTGGCGTTCGCCTTCCGGCGCCCTTACTGATTGTTTTGAACTTTCTTCTTCCGGCCGCCGCGTTATCGGCATTGACGACGCTCGTTTCATCCGTCGGTTCCTTTTTATTCGCCCGCTTATCTCCCGCCGCCGGCTGGCTGTCATTCATGATGCCGAATATCTTACTCCCGAAGCTCAACACGCCCTTCTTAAAATCAGCGAAGACGCCCCTTTATCATCGCTCATTATTCTTATTGCCGGCAATCGCGAGGCGCTTCTGCCGACTATCGTTTCTCGTTTTCAGTCAATCTTCTTTTCCGCCGCCGCCAGCGTCTCCCCTTACTCCGCCGCCGACCTGGCTCTGGCTAAAAAGTTTATCTCCGCCGTCCCTGTCGTTCGCCGCTCTCTCATCAAAAACATAGTTGACAAAGAGCGCCGCTCCGCCGCCAAAATTCAATTTATCTCTGATTCACCCGCCGACCAATATGATTTCATTCTTCCTTTTCTTGAGGCCCTTTCTTTTATTCTCTACTCTTCTTTGTTCGCTGTCCCCGCCGGTTCTCTCCGCAGTCATCGCGCCGCCGCCGTCCGCCGTGTGCTTTCTCTTTCCGCTGACCTGCATGAATTTGAACTGAATCGCCGTCTGGCTCTGGAGGCGCTAGCAGTTGCGTTGGAACGCTTGCCCGTCGTATAGTTACCCAATGGACCTAATTGAACTTGAATCCGGTATCGGAAAAATCGTTGCCGCCGCGGCTTCCGAGCTTGCTTCTTTGCGTACCAACCGCCCCACCGCTAAACTGGTGGAAGACATAAAAGTTGTTGTTTACAACGAACCGATGACCATTAAACAACTTGGTTCCATTTCCATTGTCCCGCCGCGGGAAATAGATATTTCCATCTGGGACGCCTCTACCACTTCCGTTATCGCCGAAGCCATTTCCGCCGCTCTAAACTTAAATGCCGTCGTCTCCGGCACTCTCATCCGCGTTATCTTGCCGGCCTTAACCGACGAACGCCGCCGCGACATTGGTAAAGTCGCCAGCCGTATCGCCGAGGACGCCCGCATTAAAATTCGTTCTTTCCGCGACGGCGCCAACAAAAAAATAGAGAGTGACACCGCCGCCGGCCGCGTTGCCGAAGACCAGAAATTTAAGCTTAAAGAACAGGTTCAGAAAATCATTGACGCCGGCAACGTTAAAATAGGGGATACTCTTGATCTAAAACTTAAAGAAATTCAAGAATAATTGTTTCTATTGTTTAGAGTTTAGAATTTAGGATTTAGAGTTTAATTACCATTATGTCCACCGCCCTCATTGTTTTTTTCGGCTTAGTTGCCCTTATCCTCATTCACGAACTGGGGCATTTTTTAGCAGCCAAAATTTTTGGCGTTCGCGTGGACGAGTTCGGCATCGGTTTTCCGCCGCGTCTTTGGGGGCGCAAAATAGGGGAGACGCTTTACAGCTTAAATCTCATTCCTTTCGGCGGCTTTGTCCGCATCTGGGGCGAATCTCCTCTTGATTCTCCCGCCGCCGACTCCCGCCGCTCTTTTTCCCGTCAGGCTCCTTGGAAAAGGGCTCTTATGCTTTCCGCCGGCGTCGCTTTTAATGTCGTTGCCGGCTGGCTCATTATCTCCTTTGTTTTTTTAGTCGGGTCCGGCTCCATTATCTCCGTCTATTCCGTGAATCCTAACTCTCCCGCCGCCGCGGATATTGCCGCCGGCGACATTATCCTCAATTTTTCAAGCGTTCCCGACTTTATTGAATTTATTGACTCTCACCGCGGCCAAACAATTAATCTTGCTCTTCGCCGTGACGGCCGCGACCTTTCTGTTTCCGTCGCGCCTCGCCTCTCTCCTCCCGAAGGCGAAGGCGCGCTTGGCGTCTCTCTTGTTGACAGCGGCCTCCCCGCCGCCTCCTTCGGCTCTAATTTTTTGCAAGCCGCCCTTTATACTGCCTCTCTGCTCGCCGCCATCTTTTGGGGACTTATTGGCATCATTGGCAATGTCTTATCCGGTTTGTCGCCGGAGCTTATCGGTCCGGTCGGCGTCTTCGGCGTTGCCGCCGCCGTCGGCCGCGAGGGAATGATTTTTGTTCTCCATCTCTTGGCGGTCATCTCTCTTAATTTGGCTATCTTTAACTTATTGCCCTTTCCCGCCTTAGACGGCGGCCGCCTTATTTTTCTGCTGGCCGAAAAAATTAAGGGCTCTCCTTTGCCGCCGCGTTTTGAGACCTACACCAACGCGCTCGGCTTTGCCCTCCTTGTTCTTCTTATGGTATCGGTTACCGTCCGCGATATTACCTCTCTGTTGTGATAAATAATGCCGTCCCCGTCAACTTTGCGCCTATCTCTAAATAGCTATATCATATACCTATCCCATTTTATATTTTTGAATTTAAAATTTTGAGCTTTCGAAATTATTTAGAGTTTATTATTATATGCTCCAATCCCGCCTTTTTACTAAAACCTTGCGCGAATCTCCCCGCGACGAAGCCGCCGCCAATGCCCGTCTTCTTATCCGTGCCGGTTTTATTCACAAAGAAATGGCTGGCGTTTATTCCTTTCTTCCTCTCGGTTTCCGTGTCTTGAAAAAAATTGAAGGAATCATTCGTGAAGAAATGAACGCCCTCGGCGCCAACGAAGTCCTCTTAACCGCCCTTCAAGATTCTTCCGTTTGGGAAACCTCCGGACGCTGGGACGACCAGGTTATTGATGTCTGGTTCAAAACCCCCTTAAAAAGCGGCTCTCTTCTGGGCCTGGCCAACACCCACGAAGAAGCCATTACCTCCCTCATGCGTCAGTATGTTTCTTCCTACCGCGACCTGCCGTTTTCCGTCTACCAAATTCAAACGAAATTCCGCAACGAACTGCGCGCCCGTTCCGGCCTTCTCCGCGGCCGCGAGTTTTTAATGAAGGACCTTTACTCTTTTCATCTTAACACTGACGACCTTGATTCCTTTTACGAGCGGGTTGCCGCCGCTTACGCCAAAATTTTTTCCCGTCTTGATATCGGCGATATTACTTATCAAACCTTCGCCTCCGGCGGCGCCTTCTCCAAATATTCGCACGAGTTTCAAACTGCCACTGCCGCCGGCGAGGATTTAATTCACGTCTGCGTTGACTGCCGCCAGGCGGTCAACGAGGAAATTAAAGCGGATCTCCCCGCCTGTCCCGCTTGCGGCGGCTCCAACTTCCGCCGCGTCACCGCCATTGAAGTTGGCAACATTTTTAAATTGGGCACGCGTTTTTCAGAAGCCGCCAATCTCACTGTCACTGACACCGAAGGTAAAAACCACTTTGTGATTATGGGTTCCTACGGCCTTGGCTTGAGCCGCTTGATGGGAGCGCTAGTGGAGACACACCACGACGACCATGGTATAATCTGGCCGGTCGCCGCCGCCCCTTTCTCGGTTCATCTTTTATCTTTAGGCGACGATTCGGCTACCGTTGCCGCCGCCGGTTCTCTTTATCAAAAACTCGCGGCGGCCGGCGTTACCGCGCTCTTTGATGACCGCCTCAACGTCTCTGTCGGCGCCAAACTGACCGACGCCGATCTTATCGGCTTACCCTACCGGCTAATTGTGAGCCAAAAGTCCGGCGACCGTATTGAGTTTAAAGAACGCGCTTCGGCCCAGTCATCGCTTTTGACTGTTTCCGAAGTTGTGGGACGTCTTGTTAGCTAAATTGAAATTTTTCTTTTTCGCGTCCGTTTCGGCGGCGAGCTTGCCTCACCCTATAGTCCCGAGTACTCGGAACAGCGGCGGGTTACATTTTATCTATGCGAAACTTTTTAAGATTTTTTGGAAAAGATATTGGCATTGACCTGGGAACATCCAGTATTTTGGTTTATGTCAAAGGACGCGGTTTGGTCTTGAGCGAACCCGCCATCGCCGCCGTCAACAGTAAAACCGGCCAGCTCTTGGGTGTGGGAGAACAAGCCAAAAATATGCTCGGCCGGACGCCGTCGCATGTGGAAGTTATTAAACCGATTGTTGGCGGCGTCATCTCTGATTTTGAAATGGCTCAAGAAATGCTGAAAAGTTTTCTCCGCCGCCTTACCGGCTCCGGTTTTCTGAACTTCCACCGCGTCGTTACCAGCATCCCCAGCAACTTAACCGAAGTGGAACGCAAATCGGTTGAGGATGTCGTGGTTGGCGCCGGCGGCAACCGCGTCTTTCTCATTGAAAAACCCATCGCTGCCGCCTTAGGCGCCAATCTTCCCATCGCCGAGCCGACCGCCAACGTTATCGTTGACTTGGGCGGCGGCACCTCCGAAATTGCCATTATTTCCATGGGCGGCACCGTCATCTCCCGCAGTTTAAAAATCGCCGGCAACCAGTTAAACGACGACATTATTCGCTTTGTTAAAGACGAATTTAAACTTTTAATCGGCGAACCCACCGCCGAAGACGTCAAAATTTCCATTGGTTCCGTTGTTCCGAGCGGCGAACGCACCGAGATAGCTATCCGCGGCCGCGATGTTTCCTCCGGACTGCCGCGGGAAATTATCATCAAAGGCGCTCATGTTAGGAGCGCGCTCGTCAAGTCGGTCAAATCAATCGTGGAGACGGTGCGGGAAGTGGTGGAATCGGCTCCGCCCGAACTGGTTGGCGATATGCTCCGGCACGGCATTCATTTAACCGGCGGCGGCGCGTTGTTGCGCGGCTTAGACCAACTCATCGCCAAAGAAACAAGTATTGCCACTCACGTTGTGGAAGAGCCGTTAACCTGCGTCATTCGCGGCATCGGCTCCGTCATTGAGAACTATCCCAAACTGGAGTATATTTTAGACGACCCGCTCCGTCCCAAAGAAATTATTTTATAATCTATGACCAATAACATTATCAAAGGATTGATTGTTATATTTGCGATCGTGGTTATTCTCTCCATGGTCGCCGGTTACAATTTTTTTTCCTAATTAAAACTGCATATCGGTCCGGCTCTGACGTCTCTGAAATTGAACGGCTTAAAGAAGAAAACCTTTCTCTCCAGGCCTTATTAGCCGTTCCTTCCCGCTCTTCTTCTGTCAGCCGTTTCCTCCCCGTTTTTGTCTTTTTAAGTTATCCTTTCAGTAATAAACACTCTCTCACCATTAATGCCGGTTCGGAGGCCGGTGTGGCGGTGGGCGATATTCTCTCTGTTAACGGTGTCTTAGTCGGACAAGTTTCCGAGGTCTTTAACCGCTACGCCGTCGCTCGCACTGTTTTTGAGCCCGGTTGGGAGTTTCCCGTTTATATCGGCAATTCTTTAACGCGCGGTCTCTTTAACGGCGGCGCCGAACCCAAAATAACCCTTATCAGCCGCGCTCAACGTCTGTCGGTTGGCGATGTTGTTATCTCCGCCGACCCGACTCTTCTTATGCCCGGTCTTGCAATTGGTTCCGTTACTCAAGTAACCGGTGGGGACAGCAGTCCCTTCTGGGAAGCATTCCTGTCTTTTCCCTATTCTGTCTCCGACCTCCGCCAAGTAGAAGTTTTTCTCTCTTCTTCCCCTCAACCTTAAAATTTCGTCATTTTCAATGTTTTCCTCCCGTCTTATAGATAACATCCTCGTCTTGGTTTTGTCCGTTGCCTTTAGTTTCATTTCCACTTCCGGGTATCTCGTTCTCTGGGGAGTCAAACCTAATCTTATCCTCTCACTTATTATCGCTTCCATTTTTTTACGCGCCTCTTCCTTTACCATCGTTTTACTTGTCGTCTTAAGCGCCGCCGCTCTTGCTTGGACGCCATCGCTTTCCTTCTCTCTTTTCGTCCTGCCTCTCCTGGCTGCCGCTGGTCTTATCGCCCGCCGCGTTTTCTCTCCGCGTCTTGCCAGTGTCTTTTCTATCTCTTTTATCGCCACCTTTATTTGGTACTTCGCCTCCGACTTTGATTTTGCCGTCAATTTCGTGCCAACTGTTTTTCTGGAAGGTATAATAAACGGTATCCTCTCCGTCGCTTTAACTGCCACCGGCCGGACTCTTAAAGTTTTTGATTATTATGCCTAATTTCCGCCGCCGCGAAATCTTTTTTGATGAACTTGTTCCCGACACTGTCGGCCATCGCTTTGATGCTATGGAAAAACCTTTGCGTCTCGGCGTTTTTTCATTTGTCTATTTCCTCCTTCTTTTTTCAGTTATTTTTGCCGCCTCCCGCCTTATTTACTTAAATCAAATCCGCGGCGTCTTTTATGCTAATCGTTCTTTGGCTAACGTCACTCGGGAAATCTTAACCCCCGCTCCCCGCGGCGTAATTGTAGACCGTTTCGGCGAATCCATTATTGCCAATGAGCCGTCTTTTTCCGTCTTTATTAATTTAGCCGACTTCTTCCGCCTTCCTCCGAACGGTTCCGGTGACACTCAATTCGGGACCATCTCCGCCTTGTCTGGAACTCTCGGCCTCTCTCCGGAAGATTTTTCCGCCTCCATCTCCGCCGTCAATTTGGAACGCCAAGGAGAACTGGTTGTTGCTAAAAACGTCTCTTTGGACGATACGCTGATTATTAAAGGCAAGCACTTAAGTTCCGTTTATGTTATTGATGACTTTCGCCGCCGCTATCGCGATCCCTACGCCTGGAGCCATGTTTTGGGATATACCGGCGAAGTAACGCCCGCTGACCTTACTCGCGACTCCAATCTTGATTTGGGAGATGCCATCGGTAAAAGCGGTCTGGAACTTATGTATGATGACCTTCTGCGGGGGACAAAAGGCGCTATTGTGGACTTTCAAGACGTGCTTGGTTCAACCATTGCTGAACGGGCAATCGGCAGTCCCGTTCCCGGTCAAACTCTCTCTTTAACCGTTGACGCTGATTTTCAGGAATTTTTTTATCGCCGCATGTCTCTGGCTCTCCAAAATCTTGGCCGCACCTCTGGTGTCGGTTTGGCTATAAATCCTCAAACCGGCGAGGTCCTGGCCGCTCTTTCTTTCCCTTCTTATAACAGCAATATTTTTTCCGACCCGTCCGCCGCCTCCGCTCGCCGCGATATTTTAAACAGCCCTCTTCAACCGCTCTTTAATCGTTTTGTTTCCGGCGTCTACAACCCCGGTTCTACCATTAAGCCGTTAGTGGCTGTGGCCGCCTTGCGGGAGGGGATTGTGGACACTAATGACATCTTTTTTTCTAAGGGCTACATTGAAATTCCCAATCCTTATTATCCCGACCAACCCTCGCGTTTTCTTGATTGGCGTCCGAACGGCTGGGTGGATGTCTACTCCGCCTTGGCGCGCTCCAGTAACATTTATTTTTATTACGTCGGCGGCGGCTTTGAGGACTTCAAAGGTTTAGGCATCGCCAAACTCCGTGAGTGGTGGGCTCGCTTCGGCCTTGATAAGCCGACCGGCATTGACCTTCCCGGAGAAAAAGTTGGCCTCTTGCCTGACCCGTCGGAAAAAGAAGCGCGCACCGGTTCTCCTTGGCGTGTCGGCGACACCTATAATGTCTCTATCGGCCAGGGCGATCTGGCCATCACTCCTCTTGAACTTTTGAGTTATGTCTATGCAGTCGGCAATGGCGGTTACATCTATCGTCCCTATCTCAACTCTGCCTTAAGTCCAAAAATAAACTACAACCTGTCTTATCTTTCTCCGCAGTTCGCCGAGGTCGCCCGCGGCATGAGAGATGCCGTCAGCAAACCCTACGGCACCGCCTCTCTTCTTCAAAATCTTCCCTTTCCCACTGCCGCCAAAACCGGCAGCGCCCAAGTAGCCGGCAAAACCAAAACCAACGCTTTCACCGTCGTCTACGCGCCGGCGACCAATCCCCAAATCGCGATTCTGGTGCTGGTGGAAGACGCCCGCGAGGGTAGTTTGAACACTGTTCCTATCGCCAAAGAAGTTCTTTACTGGTACGCCACCAACCGCTTATAAACAAACCCCATTCTCCTTGAGGGATTTATTCTAATGCGTTAATAAAAAGCCCCAACCTTGTGTCGTTGGGGCAAACTACCTTCGTCCTTTCGGATTTCGGACAACAACCTTTTCTCTTACGGGTATAGGCGGCTCCGCCTCTCTTGCTTTTATCTCCTCTATCGTCTTTTTCGCATCTTCTGTGTCTCCGTGAAAAAGAAAACAAGGAACAGATAATTTGAAATGCGGTTGAAGGTCAACCCAAGCCGCTCTCCTTATCTCCTCAAGCCTGGGATTGTCCGGCGCCACTAACACATGGCACAGACCCTTCTTATCTTCCCAACCCAGATATCGCGGCTGTTTTAATGGTAGTTGCGCCAGTTGAATAACGACATCCTTATCCTCATCTACCAGCTGGCGGACAACCTCTTCCATTGGCAGATTTGTCTCTGCTACCTTCATCTCCATTCACCTCCGTTCAGAATTAGTATATAATTGTTTCTATTAGAAACATAAAGAGATTTATTATTTTTGTCAATGAATAACCATCCGGAAATTCGCCACGATTTAATTACCGGCGACTGGGTGATTATTGCCCCCCACCGCCGCTCCCGCCCCCATCTTCTAGCCTCTAAAAAGAAGCAGCGCGTTTTTTCCACTCTTACCGCTGACCCTTTCTTTGAGCCGCAGAAAAAAGGCAATCCGGAACCTGTTCTGGTTTTACCTGACCGCCGCCGCTGGAAAATACAGGTATTGGAAAACAAATATCCGGCTCTGACCCACAGCGGCCGCTGTACTGTATTCATAAACCGCGGGCCGTATCTTGTTTCCGACTCCATCGGCTACCACGAGCTTATTATCACCCGCCATCCCCGCCACAACTTTTCCGAGCTTTCCCCGGCTGATGCTTTTATGGTGCTGGAGGCCGCCGCCGCCCGCTTCCGCGAATACCGCCGCGACCGCTGCGTTAAATACGCTATCTTCTTCCAGAACTGGGGTGAAACAGCCGGCGCCTCCGTTCCTCACCCTCATTATCAGCTGGCCGCCCTCCCCATTGTGCCGCCGGAAATGGAACGCGCCGTTAAAGGTGCCGCCACCTTCCACCGTCAACATCATACCTTTGCTTACCAATCGGTTATCGCCTGGGAAAAAAAACACCGCCGCCGCATTATTTTTGCCAATTCGCTGGCTATCGCTTTCACTCGCTACGCCTCCAAAGAACCGTTTGATGTTCGTATTTTTCCCCAGGCCCATCTTCCTCATTTTGAAGACACTGACCAACCAACGCTTCACGCCGTTACCGCCGCTCTCCAGACAGTCCTCCGCAAGATTAAACGTCGCCTCGGCGACCCCGATTACAATTTTTATCTCCACACCGCTCCTCTAAACAAAAACGGAAGTTCCTCTCTCTATCACTGGCACATTGACGTCGTTCCGCGCATTTCCATCTCCGCCGGTTTTGAAATCGGCACTGGCGTGGAGATAACCACCGTTGACCCAGATGATGCCGCTGATATCCTCAACCGCTAATTCGCCATTATGAACTGGAAACACGACCCCTTCTTAATCACTCCCTTCGCCGCCGCTCTTCTTATTCTGCTTTCCGCCTTATTATCCGCCCTCTATCTGCTTCCTTCCGGCTCTGATATCTCGCTCATTACTCGCTTTGGCGTTTTAAGCGGCCTTCGCTCCTTCGGCTCCCTCGGTTCCGTTTTAGGCGTCCTCCTGGTTTCTTTTTTATATCTTCTTACTTCCGCTCTTTCCGCCTGGTTTGTTTATGTCCGCCGCCCCCATACTGCCTATCTTCTCTCCATCTCTTCCCTTTTTTTCTCCGTCTTGATTTTAATTTATATTGGTGTTATCATCGGCATCAATTGATGGATTACATCATCGCTTCCGGCGGCAAGCAGTATCTCGTTTCTCCGGAACAAAAATTGACGGTGGAAAAAATAAACGCTCCCGAAGGAGGAGATATAGTTTTTGATAAGGTCTTAATGACTATTGACGGCGACGATGTTAAAATCGGCCGCCCTTATCTTGAGGGTGTTTCCCTGTCTGCTTCGGTCATAAAACAAGGGAGAGACAAAAAGAAAATTGTCTTCCGCTATCATTCCAAAACGCGTTACCACAAAAAGAGGGGACACCGTCAGCCACTGACTGAAGTTGTCATAAAATAAATAAACCGGTTTCACTTTCCAAGTGAAACCGGTTTATTCGGTTACTATTGCGTCTCTCCCCATTGTTTTATCTCCCTCTGTCCAATAATGTAGAGCGGCAGTTTTTGGCCTTGCAGCAGACGCAAGTGTAAAACCTGCTTCTCGCTCACCATAACCGCTACTCTCTGCACCTCTTGCGGCGCTCTACTTATGATATTACTAACACACTCCTCAAATCTCTCCCCAACTTCACCGGGGCTTCCGCTGTAAAACTGACACTCTCTCTGCCCGTTTATCCACGGCAGGATGAAAAAACAATCACTGCCTTGATTTGGGTATTTCACTTTCTGTAGCGTGATGTCAATGACGAAAGAAGTATCTTCCGGCGGCGGTTGCCCTTTCATCAAAATTACCCCCTGCGCCGGTATCGGCCCGTTAACACCCAAGTTTTCCTTAGCTACAACCGCTATCCGGTCATACTTCTCGGGAAACTCCACTATCGGAGGAAACGCTGAACCGTTGGTGGCCATTTTTACCACCTCCTTTCAAATATACTACCCTTAATATAACAATACTTTTTACCTCAAGTCAATTTTGCCACCCCCTCCCCGGAAGGTGTATAATTTTCAGTGAAAAACCATTTTTAATAATTCGTCATTTAACATATGTTTTCTCTTTTTGACACTCTTTCCGGCTCCCTCCGCCCTCTTCCCAAAACCGCCCGTCCGGTTAAGCTTTTTGTCTGCGGCCCCACCGTTTACGACGATATGCATCTGGGACACGCCCGCACTTATCTCGTTTTTGACGTTCTCGTTCGTGTTTTGCGCGCTGGCGGCTATAAAGTGAACTATATCCAAAATATCACTGACATTGACGACAAAATTATCCGCCGCGCCCGCGAATTTAAAACCACTCCCCGCCTGCTTGCCGCCTCCTATCTGCGCCGTTACTTGTCCGACAGCCGCGCTCTGGGTATTGCTTCCGTTGATAAATATGTCAAAGCCGGCAGTGTTATCCGCGTTATTATTGACCAGGTTTCCCGCCTCCTCCGCCGCGGTTTTGCTTACGTCACCCCTCGCGGCGTTTACTTCCGCGTTAAAAAATTTAAAACCTACGGCCGCCTTTCCCATCAGAACATATCCGTCCTCCGCGCCGGCTACCGCATTGAACCCGACCCCGGCAAAGAAGATATTCTTGATTTTGCTTTATGGAAAAAAACAACCGACTCCTTCGAACCCTCCTGGTCATCTCCGTGGGGCAAGGGACGCCCCGGCTGGCACATTGAAGACACTGCCATCTCCGAAAAATATTTTGGCCTCCAGTATGACCTCCACGGCGGAGCGGTTGACCTTAAGTTTCCGCACCACGAAGCTGAAATCGCCCAGGCGGAAAGTTTATCCGGCCGCCGTCCCTTCGTTAAAATCTGGCTTCACACCGGTTTCCTGACCATCTCCGGACAAAAAATGTCCAAATCGCTCCACAACTTCATCACCGTTGATGATTTTCTTAAAAAATATCACCCCGACGTCCTCCGCTGGCTGGTTCTCAATCGTCACTACCGCTCTCCTTTGAATTACACTTCCGTTTCCGCTTCCCAATCGGTCAACTCCCTTCTCTCCGTTAAAACCTTCTTTGCTTATCTTGATTCCAACCGCCTTACCGGCTCTGTCCGTTCTTCCGTCTCCGCCGCCGCCGCTCATTTCTCCAAGTTTTTTGACGAATCTCTCAACTCCGACTTTGCGACTCCGGAAGCCATCGCCGCCATCTTTTCTCTGATGAGAGAAATCAACACCCTTAGCTCACTGAACAAATCAGAAACCCGTTTAATTAAAAAAACGCTTTCCTCCCGCTTTTCGGTTTTAGGCCTTTCTCTTCACTCTTCTCCCATTCCTGATAAAATTAAGGAACTTATCTCCCGCCGTGAGGTTCTGCGCACCGTCCGCGACTTCCGCCGCGCCGACGCTGTCCGGGAGGAAATATCCGCCTTGGGCTTCCGTTTAGACGACACCCCCTCCGGCCCCGTCGTCGTTAAAAACGATTTGGAAAAAATATGAATCTAACCACCGCCAAAAACGCTCCCACCGTCTTCAAGGTGCCGCCGCATAACGATGAAGCCGAATGCCAGGTCCTCGGCTCTTTGCTGATTGATAAAAACGCCATTCATCGTATTACCGACATTATCTCCCTCGGCGACTTTTACGACCCCCGCCACGAGCGCGTCTTCCGCGTTATCTACGACCTCTTTACGAAAGGAAGTCCCATTGATATTGTCAGCGTCTCCAGCCGCTTGAGCGAGAGTCAAGAACTCGCCGGTTTGGGCGGCGCCTCTTTCTTAACCGAACTTGTCAACGGCGTCTCTACCGCCTCTCACATTGAACACTACGCCAGTATCGTCCGCGCCAAAAAACTTCTCCGCGACCTCATCACCTTAGCCGGTGAAATCTCCGAAACCGCTTTTACCGCTGACGACGACATTGACCTTATTTTGGACAGTATTGAGCAGAAAGTTATCCGCATCTCCCAGCGTTCTGTTGTCCAACGCTTCGTCGGCTTACGGGAAGAACTCCAATCCGCCTACGACCGCATCGCCAAACTTCACCAAAAAGGCGGCTCTTCTTTGCGCGGCATCGCTTCCGGCTTTACCGCCTTGGACAATATCCTCTCCGGTTTTCAGAAATCCGACCTCATTATCTTGGGCGCCCGTCCCTCCGTCGGCAAAACTTCACTCGCCTTGGACATTGCCCGCCAGGCCGCCTTTGAGTCCAAAGTGCCCGTCGGCATCTTCTCTCTGGAAATGTCCCGCGATCAGATTGTTGAACGTCTTATCTCTTCCGAGTCTGGTATTCCTCTCTGGCGCCTCCGCACCGGCCGCATCAATGACGATCTTGAATTTCAGATGATTCAACAAGGGCTGGATCGCCTTTCTAATTCGCATATTTTTATTGACGACTCTCCCTCTCCTACTGTTCTTCAGATTCGCTCTCTGGCTCGCCGTCTCCAGCTGGAGCATGGGTTGGGATTGATTCTCGTTGACTACCTTCAGCTGGTCGCTCACCGTACCCGCAGCGATAATGTCGTCCAGCAAATCTCCGAAATCTCCCACGGCCTTAAGGCCTTGGCTCGTGAACTTTCCGTGCCGGTTATCGCCGTCTCCCAATTATCCCGCTCCGTGGAACAGCGCGATACCCGCCTGCCGCGCCTCTCCGACCTGCGCGACTCTGGTAGTATTGAGCAGGACGCCGACGTTGTTCTCTTCATCTACCGCAAAGACAAAGACCGCCAAGACCTGCCCGAAGAAGAGCAGGGGATAGCCGACATCATTATTGCTAAACACCGCAACGGTCCCACCGGCGTTATTAAATTGAAATTTGACCAGGAGCGAGCCAGTTTCAAAAACATAGATAAGGCGCACGCCACCGACGATGTTTTCTGAAGCCGTCAAAAAAGCGATTTCTTCCCTCTCCCGTCTCCCCGGCATCGGCCCCCGTCAGGCGGCTCGCATTTCCGTTTACCTTGCCCGCCTCAGCCCCGCCCGTCTGGAAGAGTTTATTGATTCTGTCTCCGGATTAAAAAGCGTCTCCGTCTGCCCCCGCTGTTTTTTCTTGAACCAAACCAACGGCGGCTCTCTTTGCTCCATCTGCGCCGACTCTTCCCGCGACTCTTATACCGTCGCCGTGGTGGAAAAAGAAACCGACCTTATCTCGCTGGAAAAATCAGGCCGTTTTCGCGGCCGCTATCTGGTTATCGGCGACCTGCGCCGCTCCGGCGAGTTTGAGGAGTGGCAGCACGAGCGTCTGGCTTCTTTCCGCCGGCAGATCGGCGAACTTACCTCCGGCGGCAAATTCAAAGAAATTATTCTGGCCATCAATCCCACCTCCTTCGGCGATTTGGGCGCGGTCATCCTCGCTCGTGAATTTTCACCTTTAGCCGAACGTCTGACTCGTCTCGGACGGGGATTGCCCACCGGCGGCGAAATTGAATTCGCCGACGCCGACACCCTCGCCGCCGCCTTAGACAACCGCCGCTAACCCTTCCTTCCCTCCCTCTGTTATTTTACTCCGACCAAAACGTCGGGGTCCCGATGACCAGTCGGGAATCCAGTCCGCCAATCCTTCCCTCTGTCATTCCCGATGACCAGTCAGGAATCCAGTCCGCCAACTGGCGGATGAAAATTGAAAATTGTATAATGTAGCCATGTCCAAAAAACGGGTTTTAACAGGCGATCGGCCTACTGGGCCTCTCCATCTCGGCCATTATGTTGGCTCTTTAGTGGAGCGCATCTCTCTTCAGCGTGAAGCTGAAGAATTCATTATGATTGCCGACGTTCAGGCCTTGACCGACCACTTCAAAACGCCGGAGAAAGTCGCGGACAATGTCCGCGCTCTTGTTTTTGATTATCTTTCCGTCGGCCTTGACCCGCGTCTGGTTACCATCTTCATTCAATCCCAAATTCCAGAAATTGCCGAACTCACCGTCTTTTATTTGAATCTTGTGTCTTTAGGGCGCTTGGAACAGAATCCCACCGTCAAAAACGAAATTAAAGAGAAAAATTTCGGCCGCGAAATCCCCGTCGGCTTTTTATGCTATCCAATTTCCCAGGCCGCCGACATCACCGCCTTCGGCGCCAACCTTGTTCCGGTCGGAGAGGACCAGCTTCCCATGATTGAGCAGACCCGCGAAATTGTCCGCAAGTTCAACCGCCTCTATGGCGAAACTTTGGTCATGCCCAAGGCCATTCTTTCCAAAAACCCCCGTCTGGTCGGCACCGACGGCCAGAAAAAAATGAGCAAAACCTCAGACAACGCCATCTACCTCTCCGACTCCGTCGGCGAAGTGGAAAAAAAAGTGATGAAAATGTACACCGACCCTTCCCGTATTCATCCCACCGACCCGGGCCACCTTGAAGGCAACCCCGTCTTCGCCTACTTGGACGTCTTCTCCTCCGACCGCGACGAACTCTCCGACCTTAAAAAACGCTACCGCGCCGGCCGCGTGGGCGACGTGGAAGTTAAACAGCGCCTCGCCGAAATCATCAACGCTTTTCTGGAACCCTTCCGCCGCCGCCGCGCCGAATACGAGGACTCTCCCAAACAAATAGACAAAATTCTCTCCGACGGCATTGACCGCGCCCGCCAAGCCGCCTCCGTCACTCTCCTCGCCGTCAAAAAAGCGATGCACATCAACTACCTCTTCTAATTATCCATAATTTTATCTGTTATTCCGAGCCTGCCCTCTGATCATCTGTCATTCTGAATCCCGATTTTAGTCGGGATGAAGAATCTCTATCCACAAACCAGTGAAAATTGAAATCCAGTTCCGGTATTCTATTTCCACTTTCAACTTTATAGACCTTTAGCTTTCAGCTGACTGTCCACTTATTAACACTCAAGCGCCACTCCGCGATATTTTGTGTTACAATAAAAGCAATAAATTACAATTCACTTTTTATTATGAAAACCAAACTTTTTTCTGTCATCCCAGCGAAAGCTGGGATCCAGTTATCTCTGATATTATTAGTGGCGCTTATAGTATTCTCCGCCCCCGCACCCGCTTTCGCCGCCGCCCCCACCGCCGCCGAACTTAACTCTGCTTTCACCCGCAACTTAACCGTTGGCTCCACCGGCACTGATGTCCGTATTCTCCAACGCTTCTTGAACGCCAATGGTTTTACTATTGCCTCCTCGGGCAATGGCTCACCCGGTAATGAGTCAACCTACTTCGGCCCCGCCACCGCCGCCGCTCTCGCCCGTTACCAATCCTCCGTCGGCATCTCTCCCGCCTCCGGCTACTTCGGTCCCGCCACCAGAAGCAGAATCTCGTCTTCTTCTGGTGTCTCGGGAGGCGTTACTCTCTCCACCATCTCTACCGCCAACACCATCGTCATCACTCCCCCCGGCGAAACCATCACTCAACAACAATCGTCGTCTGTCACTATTCAAGATACTGATGGTGGTACTTCTATTTGGGATATATCCAACTCTCCTACTCGCGTCCTTACACCAATTGGCTTTTTTATCGTCGGCGGTGCCAGTGATATAAACATCAGCCAACTGCAATTAATTATCAGCGGTTCATCTTTAACGGCTACTTCCACAATGTCATTCAGTATCAGTGTTACTTATCCTGACGGCACTGTTAGAACTTTACCAGGTCAATTTACTTTATTTGAAAATGAAAGTAGACCTTATTCTCTTCGCCTTACCGCTAACACTCTTCTTCCCGTCACCGTCCACGCCGGCGAGCAAGTATTGTTTAGATTTTATAATTTTAATGTGTCTGGACTCTATACCGGTAATCTCAATATAGAAATCCCCGCCGGCGGCATCATCAGCGACACCGGCGCTGTCCTCGGTCCATTAATTGCCACATCCATCCCAATTATAGTTAGGAGTGGAAGTAATAACCCCGATGTATTTCTGGAAATAACCGAGCGTGCAATATTTGAACCAACTAATGTAGTTGCTGGCAGAGAAAATGAGCTTTTAGGCGCAATTAACTTGCGCAACACCTCTCCTCAAAATTTATCTGTATCTCGTATAATCTTTAATCTTATTAATGGTCGTCCGCAATCAATAAACAATTTGAAATTGTTTGCCGCTGATATTAGTGAGTCCGGTATAATCACACCCGAGCGCCTTATTGGCCAAGTTGTTTTTCAGGGTCTGGAGGCAACTGCCACCATTTCAAACTTAATAATAAGTGCGGGCAGTTCGGCCATTATTTACTTCCGGGCTGATTTAGCTCAAGTGGGAACCGACCAACCTGGCCGCGCTGGCGAAAGAATCTCTTTAAGTTTCCCAGCCAATGCCATCACGGTAGTCAGCAACAATAATTCCAGAATGAATAATCATTCAGAAGCTCTTTCTCTTAATCGGATAGTATACGTAATCGACATACCTGTCCCCGTTCCCCCCTCCATCTCCGGCCGCGTTATTAATGAATCCGGCGCTGGCGTCAACGGCGTCTCCGTCACATTAAACAGTCAGCAATCTGTCACCACCAGTCCCGACGGCTCCTTTACTTTTACCTCGTCCTTTTTGGGCTACCGCGCCGGAACAGTTTATACACTTTCCGCTACCATCCCTACCGGCTATGAATCTATTTCCGCGCAGAATGCCAGAGTTTCCGGTAATAGTTTTACCTATCAAGTATTCGGTTTTGACTGCAGTCCCAGCGAGAATTATTGTTCCGACGCCATCACTCCTCCTCTGCGCCATTATACTTCTTTCGCCTACACCAACGACCTACCCTCCGATACCGGCTTTATCTTTCAACTTAGGCGTCCCGCCCCGCTGTCTATCTCTGTATCCGTTGTTGATAATCAAAATCTTCCCCTCTCTAATGTTAAAGTTCTCGTCAGCCGTAATAACAGCCGTATTGAAGTCGGCAGAACTGACACTAATGGCCAATTAACTATTAACGCCTCCGCCGCGCCTCTCTCTTTCCGCCGTGGCGCTCTTTATCTGATTAGTGTTGAAGCTCCTACCGGTTACTACGCCACCGCTTCCAACGCTCGCGTCCGCGCTCAAAGCTACAACTGGCAGGCGCTCGGCATTGACTGCCGCGCTCGTGGTAGCGTCTGTCTTGACGCTCTTCGCTCTCTGCGCCTGGAAAGCAACGCTGATAACGCCGCCGCCAATGACCTGGAAACAGACAACTTCATCTTCACCATAGCGCCTGTCGCTGTTTCTACCCGCACTCCATTAACCGGCACTGGCACTAATGAAACCGTCAACGGTACTAACACTGGTGGAGGCGTAATTACATCAGACCCCAACCCTGTCTCCACTCCCGCCATCAACTTCCCCGACATTACCGGCCGCGTCACCAATGACGCTGGCGAAGGTGTCTCCGGCGCCGCTATCGCCGTTAACAATGTTATCCGCGCCACCACCGGTGCCGACGGCTCTTTCACTATCCTTGGTTCCGATCTCCGCTTCCGCAAAGGTGCCCTCTTTGAAATCTCTGTTGATAGTGTTCCCTTTATCTATGACTCTATCCGCGCCACTCGCTCCCGCACCGCTGGCGCCAAGGCTTATAACTGGCAGGCCTTAGGCGTCAACTGTGCCGACCTTGTCTCCGGTGGATGTCGCGACGCGCTGGCCGCCCTTGGTTTATATCAATATCTGAATAATACCAATCCCGTTGACCTCGCTGATGACAACTTTACCTTTATGATCGTCCGTCCTGCCTCTTCTCCCAATTATTCCAATTCTTCAGGCGGCTTAACGGAAATAACTTCCAATACTACTACCGGACCGACCGGAGTTACTTCTCCCACCCAATCCTTCTTTGATATTTATGGTACTGTCACCGATTCTCGCGGCAACGGTATTATTAACGCCGTCGTAATTCTTAATAATGGTGTCGCCCGCACCACAACTCAATTAGGCGGCGACTTCCTTTTTAACGGCGCCCAAATTCGCTTTCCTCTCGGCGCCAGTTACAGCTTAACCGTCGAAGCGCCTCCCGGAACAAACTACAGCGGTTCCCAAGCGCTTTCCGGTAGTACTGTTGTCGGCGCCTCCTATCAATGGCAAATTTTGGGCTATAACTGCGCCGGCCGCTCCGACGGTGTCTGTATCGGCAGTTCTTCCACTAAAGATCTCCCCTCCGACACTAATTTTCACTTCATCTTAAAAGATGGCCCTTCTTCCGCTGTGCCTGCCGGCTCTTCTCTCAACACCGCTTCCGCCCTAATGAACCTCGGCCGCATCCTCTTCTTCTGGCGCTAATTTTTTCTCATATCACTTCCGTCTCCCTTCTGACATTCCCGAGGGTGGTTCCGGGGTAGGGGAGCGGGAATCCATCATAAAATAGTTTCTCTCCTCTATGAACCTTAAACTAAACAACCCCAAACTCCTCTTTTCTCTCTTTCTCACCCTTATTATAGTCGGCGCCGCCGCCGGCTTTCTTCCCTCTTCTTCCACTCCCCAAACCGCCCAGCTTGTGGGCGACATCCCCGCCGCCCGGGTCGCCACTCAAAACGGCGAAGTTATTGACTGCGGCAATGTACCTATTGTCAGCGATAGCACCAATAACGGCATTGGTATTCTCGTCCGCAACATGTCCAATGTCACTGTTCGCAACTGCAATGTCAGTGGCTTCTGGGTTGGTCTTTTTGCCGAAAACGCCCCCGGTCTAACAGTCGTTGACAGTGATTTTGTTGATAATGCCACTCTTTCAATTTTTGATGTCTATACTCCCGCCAGTCAGGCAGATATTGCTAATCCATACAGGCCAAAATTTTTCTACTGGCCAACCGGTTCCCCCGCGCCAATTAAGGATGGGAATGAATACCGAACCCCCTTCACCGCCAATAATGCTTATGTCGTCAAAGATGATTTAACTGGCGTTACTGACCAGCAGTTTCTAATGATACCGATAGATGCCTGGTCATCTGTCCCATATAGTCTTGTTCATTATGTATATTCAGGCCAAATCAACAAATTAAGAATTCCTTATTCATCTCTCCCCGCGGCGCATATTCCCAACACTCCTTCCAATATTATCCGCGGTGGCGGCGGTATTGTCGTTCAAAATTCTTCTAATGTCTCCATTCGTAACATAATCTCACATAGGAACTTTTCTGGTATTGAACTCTACAATGTTTCCGGAGCCACTGTCGACGATAACAATCTTCAGGGTAATTTCGGTTTTGGCTCTTTTCTCTATAATGTGGACAACAGCACTATCCAAAATAACGACATGCGAGGCACCGGTTATCCTGCTCGTTGGCGGCAAATGGACGGCACAGACAATGCCGCCCTGATGATGATGCACGACTCCGATAATAATATTATTTTAAGCAATAATCTTTCCTACAGCCCCGACGGACTCTTTCTCTCCAATGCCGAATCACCAGACGGAGGTTGGAGCGAACTTACTAGCGACAACAATACTTTCCGCAACAATACCGCTGAATATGTCCCCCACAATGCCTTTGAAGTTGTTTTTTCTCACAATAATATCTTTGAAAACAACACTGCTTCCCACTCCAAAATCGGCTTTTGGATTACCTATGGTTCCGGCCACCGTCTCATCAACAATACCATTGACGGCAATATGCAGTATGGTATCGCTCTCCGCCAAGTGAATAACTACACCATCACCGGCAATACCATCAGCAATTCTGGACGAATTAATAACGATCCTGACGGTATTGGCATATTTATGACTACTGACGCTTCTCATAATTGGAAAACTGTCTTTCCTGAAAATACTAATCTCACCATCACCGGCAACACTATCAGTAATAATGAAAGAGGCCTTATCATTGACGGCACTTTTCATGATGTCACTATCAACAACACCTACTCTGGTAACGACTTTGACATCATAGAGGGCGGCAACTACTTCCCTGGTATTAATGTATCAATAAACGGCGTTAGAGTCGCGTCCCGCACTGGTCAATGTGAAACTCTTGCCGCTGGCGCTGTTCCCCATCCTTATGTCATCACCTTCATCGGTGGCGGTAATTTCCCTGATAAATCTGTCCTCCGTAACGGTTTCATTCCTTCCTGTACCGGTCCCATTGGTTCTCTTAATCCTGCCAATTCCTTCCCTAACGTCACTCGTGCCGCCAACCTTCCTAATCTTGGCATCTTTTCCGTTTCGCCCCCCTCTGAAAACAAAAATAATTTCTCCATTAAATTCGCCCGTACTGCCGAAAATGATTTTGTAACCGGCTGTAACTCCTCCGGCCAGAATTGTGATAAGACCGCTATCAAAAACCGCGCTACTTCCATCTGTCCGGACACTAATATGGTCATCCTCTTCCAAAATAATGCCACCTTTGGTTGGACAACTGATAATGGCTCCAGTCCCTTTGCCTCCGGCAATATTCCGCTTATTTCTATTGGTGTAGCTGACTCTCCCGATCGCCTTACTAACGAAACTTGGGGCGTATGTGCTCACGAGTTTGCTCATGCCTTCGCTTATCTTGCTGATGAGCAGAGCGGCAATCTCACTCTTGCTCAAACTGGTTACGAAGCCAATCGCGCCTCCATCGCCAACTGCGCTCTGCCCTCGGAATGTGCCTCTAAGTTCGGCTCTTCAACGTGTATTGCCGGCTGTGGTTTTTCCAACTCTCTTTCTCGCCCCCGCGGCCGTAGTATTCTAAACGGTATTGATCTCAACATTCCCGACAGCTTAACCTTCAATCTTCCCAGTCAAAATCGCTTTGCTTCGCTTTTTTCTAACGACTTCTTTAGAACCGGTGTTGATAGTTACGCTCCCGCTGTAATTCCTCTCGGTAGTTTTGCCATCAAAAACGGAAGCGCCAGTTCGGTAATTTTCCCCGCTTCCTTTCATATCTATATTGAACCAGAGCGTTTTGAGCTTTCTTTGAGTGATTGGAGTGGTAATTTATATTTACAGGACTCCATATCCAACAATATAGTTAGTTCTTTTTCATCCTCCGATATTGGCACTAATCACGACAACTCTTTTTACGCCGATAAAATATACAATTTCACTCTAAGAACAGATATGGCCTTAGGCGGAATTGCCCCTGGAGCAACTAAAAATCTTGAACTTTTCGCACGCGTTCCAAATTATCTGCAGCCGTTATTCCGTGATCCTTCCATATTCACTATTCGGCAAGTCAACTACGCTACTCAAAATACGACTGGAGGCGGGTCAAATAGTAATTCTTGGACTGGCAGTGTTCGCCTTACTCCTTCTAACCGCTGATTTTTCTATTTTACTTTATCATTTTTAATTTTGATTTTTTAACTTTACATTTTCCCCATGCCCCGCCGCGACTTCCTTCTCATCCTCTCCGGCTCCGCCCTCTTTGTCGCCATCTCTCTCTCCGGCGGCCTCTTCTCTGTTCCCTCATCTTCTCTTCCCGCTTCCATCTCCACCCTCTCTTCTTCTTTGGGTTCTTTTACCGTCCAAAACGCCG
>ERZ1292629.792-Hain-H43-01um-R1-792-length-34482-cov-10_pt1 | contig 33890 bp, 44 predicted proteins | sample MGYA00564399_ERZ1292629 | MGnify/ENA primary metagenome ERZ1292629 (study PRJEB36523, sample SAMEA6512636) | groundwater metagenome | collected 2019-01-08 | study: AquaDiva: Metagenomics assemblies of 32 groundwater samples
TTTGTGGCTGCGGCGCCACGGCCCACAACGCCCGGATCGACGCCGCGCTCAAGGACTCGGGCGACTAGGGATCACCGAACACGAGCACGCCCGTAGCAAATCCCGCCGCCGCACCGACGACGAAGCCTATGCCCACGAGCGCGGCTTGCCATCCGACCCCGCATTCGTAGACCACCGCAGGCGGCTCCCCGAGGCGGGCGTGGCACTCCGTCAGCGCGGCGTCGAGGTCGCGGGCGTCGTCGCACGGGATGACCACGACGCACGGGTCAGGCGGCCGGTCCTCCGCGTCGCCCGGCCCGCCAGCGCGCAGCGTGTGCGCGCAGGCGGTCAGCAAGACGAGCAGGAGGCACGTCGTCGAGCGCAGCCCGGTGCGCGTCCACGAGCCGGTCACGCTGCGCCTCCGCATGGTCCGCTCGCGCCTCGGCATCGTCGAGGCGGATCTCCTTGCGGCCGGCGCGGAACGCCGCCCACACGAGGCCGGCGACCGCGACGAGGGCACCGACCGCCTGCCAGAGCCCGTCCACGTCACGGGTTCCGCACCACGAACGGCGGAGCCACGAGCCCGGCGGCGCCAGAAGGCGGCGGCGGACCGGCGCCAGCAGCATCCCCGGCGGGAGGGGGCGCGTCCTCCGGGTCGGCCGGCGGCGCGCTGCTCGCCACCTTACCGTGCGGGCGCGGCGCGAGTCCGAGCACCGCCGTTGCGATGAAGCCCGCGACCGTCGCCACCACGTCGTCGCCCACGTCGAAGCCGGCACTCCCGAGCACCGCCACGAGCACCTGACCGAGCACGGAGAGCAAGAACCTCTGCGACGACGCGAGTGTCTCGTCCGGGTGCCGTCGCCACGACTCGGAGAAGATCCACCCGCCGAGGAGCGCGATGAACGAGGCGAGTTCCGCCGTCGGCGGGCGGCCGAGCAGCCTCCACCGCGCCGCCTCCAGGGCGAGCAGCACGAGCGCCACGAGGATGCGCCTCGACGACGACAGCGCCCACAGGCGCCGCGCCCCGGCGGCGAGGTCCGACAGCAGCTTCGTGATCATCGTGCCCTCCTGCACGCCCGCTCTGCGTCTCGCGCGTCGCGGGCCAGGTCCTCGACCGACTTGTCGAGGTCACCGAACCGCGCGCGCTGCGCGCCGTCCAGGCTCCCGACGCGCTCGGCGACCTCCGTCATCCGGTGCTCGACGGCGGCGAGGCGATCGGCGAATGCCGTCAGGCGCTCTGCCTGCTTGTCGAACGCTCGCTCGGCGCCGCGCACGTCATCGGCCAGAGCGTCCACGCGCTCCGAGCAGCGCGGTGAGGGTGGACCGGAGTCCTTCGCCTCGTCCGCCGGCTTGAGCGGCGGCACGAGCCCGAACTGTGCCGCGAGCGCGTAGGCCCCCACGAGCCCCGCCGCCGTGATCCCGCTCGCCCCGGCCGGGTGCCGCGCCGCCTGCATGGCGGCGTGCCCGACGTGGCGATGTCCGGTGGCGGCGCGCTGCTCCGGCCCTGTCTCGCTCACCGGACGAGGAGCCGCACGAGAGCCGCCGTCACGGCCGGCACGATCAGCGCCACGATGACGCCTACCATGACGAGCCTGCCTTTGAGCGCAGCCCACTCGACACGCATCCCCGTGACGATCTCCGGCAGGCTCGCGAGCCCCTCAAGCTCCGCCTTCATGGTCGCCACCTCCACGTCCTGATCGTGGACGCGCTCGCGCAGCCGCGCGACCTCCGCGTGCAGCGCGTCGAGTCGTGCCCCGTTCCGGTCCTCTGCTCCAGACGCCACGCGCTCACTCCGTCTCCCCGAGGTCCACGACCGCAGGCGTCCCCCGCGCCGGCCGGAGCAGGACCGCCGCCGTGACCTCGCGACGAGTCCGCGCCGGCACCATCTCCCACTCGACCCGCTGGCGCTCCCACCCCTCGGCCTCGGCGCGGAACAGCGCCTCCTCGACGGCGAGGTGGGCGGCCGAGCACGACGCCTCCGCGGAGGCCGTCCGCAGCCGGAGCGCGTCCGCCTCCCGGCAGAGGGCGAGCGCGGCGAGCACGACCACGACGGCGGCGAAGCCGATCGCCGCGAGGAGGCGGCCGGGCGTCACGCGATCACCGGCCCTGCGCCGAACAGCACGTCGAGCGCCACGTTGCCATCCCACCGGACCTTGCTCACCTGCGCGTGCCCGGCGACACCACGGAATGCCCCTGGGGCGAGGCCCTTGACCGGCCCCCGCCCGTACCCGCGCAGGGCCGGCTTACCATCCTTCTCCCGCGGGCAGTCGAACGGAACGCCCAAGATGCCGCAGAGCAGGGGGACGGCTGCCCGCAGGACGCGTTTCTGCTCCTCGGCGTAATCCAGGTATCCCCCGGGCGCCCACGCGGTCCTGGGGCGACGTAGCGGGCTCCTCGGCGCCAGCTTCGGATCCACCCACGACACGACATCGAGCCCGACGCCCCACGCCGACCAGCCCGACGCGTGCCACGTCACATCCGCGAGGTCCGGCACGATCTGGCAGAGCACGCCATCCGGCCCGAGGAGAAACGCCGAGCCGAGGCGCATGTTCGTGCCGTCCGGCTTCGCCCTCTCGACGAGCGCACGAAAGCCGCTCGACGCCGTTCCCGTCACCGTATCGTGCAGAACGATCCCGCGCGGGCCGGCGTCGCTGAATCGACCATGCAGATGCGCGTCGGGCAGCCGGAAGCCCTGCGGGTGGTAGACGTTCCGCACATCGACGCCCGGCAACGGCAGGACAGCCCCGCGGAAGATCACGACGTCGGAGCGTGGCATGGTCACGGACAGCCCCTCCACCAGCACGCGAGCAACGCCGCGGACGCCCCGATCAGCGCCGACGAGCCGGCGACGTACGCGACGACCAGCGCCCACCACTTCCGCCGCGATTCCAGCCGGTAGACGTGCTCCTCGACGCGCCCGACGCGCTCCTCCAGAGCGGCCACCCGGTCGCCGTCGTGCGTCACGCCCGCTCCCCGAGCGCGGCCTTCGCCGCCTCTGCCGCGCCCTGCGGCGCGACGGGGCGCTTGCCCTTCATCCGCTCGCCATCGCGCCACACGCACGTCGGGCACCGCTCGGCATGCCGGCCGGGAGGGTGCGTCGAGCCGGCGACGCACGCGTAGACGTGGCCGCAGGCGTAGATCGCCGCGGGCGGGCGGGCCGGACGCGGCTTCACGGCGAACCTGCAACGGCAGAAGGGAGAGCCACCCCACGCCGCGCGAACTCCGCCGCCAGCGCTTCCCACCGCGCCCGCTTCGGCGCGACGTAGCCGCCGCCGACCTCGGCTTCGGCCTTGTCGCAAGCCGCCAGGGCGTTGGCGATGTACTGGGCGCTGTAGGCGGGCCGATCCACCACGACCCCCGCCTCATCCTTGCGATCGAACACGACCAACGGGTTGTCCGTGCCGGCGTCGGGGTGGTCACGCACGGTCGTCATGTCGTCCTGGACCCCGCCCTGGGGTCGGTGCTCGACCGGAGCCCGCTCTTCGCCCGGGAACAGGAGCAGCACCGCGGTCGCGATCGTGCCGCCCAACACGACACCAGCCCCCTCTCGCACGGTCGGCATCGTGCTCTCCTACTTCAACCGCATGACGTTGACGTACACGTCCGCTATCCCCTGCGTAGACGTGCCCGGGATGGGCCCGCAGTCGACCTGGTCCGCCAGGGCGTAGGCTCGATCTCTGTCGCTCGTGCCGTCCCAGAGGTAGGCACCACGATCCGAGTGGTCGGTGAGCTTGTACCCGGTGCTCAACAGCACCGCATTCGGAATAGCGGCGAATCCGTCGTTGTCGCCGTCGTCCCCGATCTCCAGCGTGCCGTTGCCGTCCCACACCGTGCGGACCTCGACCCAAATCCCCGTGACGACGTAGCCGTCCGCGACCGTGGCGCAGTTCGTCGGGTCGACCGAGTTGTAGTTGACCGTTGTCTTGACAACGGCACTGCCGCCCAGGAGCAGGTTGGCGTTCGTGAGCAGGTCCACGGTGTCGTTGGCGGCATTGAACTGGACCGGCCCGGCCCCGGTCGCGATGGCCCCTACTCCAGCCGCCCCGGCTGTGCCGGAGTGGGACAGGCTCATCCAGCGAGAGTTGTCCGTGTCGGGGTCGAGCGCCGAGTGGACGAATAGGGTCGGGTCCGTCGTCGCCGCATGGTCGAAGTCCTTGGCGATCACGTCCTCGTCTGCGAGGACAAGGTGTCGCCCACCCGCAGCATCCACCCCGATGACGGTCTGGGCCTGCCCGGCCGTCGCCCACAGGCGCAACACGGCGGCATTCGAGACACCGGAAGCGAAGCGCAGGGCCGCGTACGAGGCCGCGGCGGCGTTGGAATGGACGACGATCTCGCTGCTCGTCTCGCCGTTGTCCCCGAGCTGCATCACGTCGGAGGGCGCCTCGAATCGGATCGACCCGTTGCCGCTCTCGAACGTAGCGAAGGCGTTGTCGTGGTAGACGCCGGCCCACTTCGATCCCGTGGCATCTGGCGCCTGGACGCGCAGCCGCGAGGCGTTCGTCACGCCCCAATCCGTGTTCTGATCGAAGGCGAACACGTAGTCGGCGGCGGTGTTGTCCTGGTTGCACTCCAAGTGATGATCCGACGCGTCTGCCGTCTCCCACTGGCACACGGCGTCCGGCGTCGGTGCCGTGTTGCCGAAGCTGAGGGTCTGGTCATCCGCGAACCAGCGCGCCACGGGTCGCGTCGAGAACTCGCCCGTGGCAACGGCAGCTGCGAGCAAGATGCCCGCCATGATCCCGGCCACGACAGAGGGATTGATGCGACGCATCGCGATGCTCCTACTGCGTCCGGTGCGCGGTGACGACGAGGTTTCCTGGCGCGGCCACGGTGTCGCACTCGAAGGCTTCCCCTCCGACGCGGAAATCGGCAGGCGTCACGTAAACGTCAGGCGTACCGCTGCCCGCGTAGGCGCCGAGAACGACGCTGCACGTCGTCAGCGTCGTTCGATCCGGCGCTCCGCCAGCACAGGCGCCAGCGCACCATCGGATGCACACGTCACTCGCGCTCGTGTTCCAGATCTCCAAACGCACGTCCGCTGCGTCTGCCGTGAACGCGATGAGCCCGGTGTCGGTGCAGGCGACCGTCGCGGGCGCTTGAGGCACCACCTGATCACCTTGCACCTCCGTCAGCGCTGTCGTGGCGATGTTGACGAACTGATCGCCGTTAGCATCGCAGCGGACCGCGTGCACGTCGCCGTCGGCCACGACCTCCGGCGTGGTGTCGTACCGGCAGCCCTGCCGCACGACCGCCGCCGCGTCGCCCTGCGCCGCGTTCACCAGCGCCGCCGTCGCGTTGAGGAGGTTCGGTCCCACCGCCTCGGCCACCCGCGCCGGCCACCACCCGAACAGCGCCACCGTGAGCACGGCTCCCACGAGGGAGGCCGAGAACCAGAGCCACCTGCGACCGATCATCCCAGCCTCCTCGCCCCCGCCGGGGCCGCAACGATGCTACCACTCGACCGAACGTGAGCAAGGGCGACCACGGCTACTCGCACCTGCGCCCGGACGGCACGCACACCAGTCGCCGGTCCGGGTCCGCCGGATCCGGCCACGCCACGGGCGGCCAGCCCGAGCCGTCATCGCACGCCTCTCTCTCTCGCCCGTCCTCGCGCGGCCACGTGCATGCCGGCTCGCCGTCGCACGCGTCAGCCAAGCCCACGCACCGCAGCAGGCCGAACGGGTCCGGCGCGTCGCCTTCCGAGATCACGGAGCACTCCGCCGGGCCGCCACGAGAGCCGGCGAGGTGCGGGATCCCAGGCCGCTCCCCGCATTCGGCCAGCCGATAGCGCGCCGCGGGCGAGCAGACGCGGCAGCCCCAGCCGAGTCCGGCGCAGCCCTCCGAGCGCCCGCATTCCACCCATCCCGAGAGCCACGAGCACGCGTCGACCGCGCCCTCCGCCGTCGGCTCCCCTCCGGCCTCGCCGCACGTCCTCGTGTTCAGGCGCGGGCTGCCATCGGCCTCGTAGTCGTAGTCGCAGACGAGGCACGAGCCCGCCGGAGCCCCCGGCGGTCGCGACGCTCCGCCGCCCGACGCTCCGCCGCCGCGGCCTCTCCCTCCTCCGCACGCAAAGGCGAGCGCCGACGCGGCGAGGAAGATCGGCAGGCCGCGCGTCACGGGAGGTCCACGATCCCGGAGTACTTGTCGTCGCGGATCAGCAGCCTGCGCAGGTCCACGCGCGTCGACGTGCCGCCGATCCGCATCGCCACCGTCACGAGTTGCCGCGTCGGCGGGGCCGTGTTCGTACAGAGCACCGTGTTGCTCTGCTCCGTCACCGCCCCGAATGCCGCGTTGAACGTGAACGTCACGACGCCGGCCGGCGTCGTGACCCGGATCTGCCCCGTGTCACCGTCCGTGTCGGCGTTCACGCGGATGAACAGCCGCGGCACATGGTGGCGCGGCGCGATCCGGTAGTCCAGGCGGTCCTCGAACGCGCCTGCCACGCTCCGCAGCACCCCGGCGTCCCAGCGGTCGGACGCGTGGTGCTTCATCCGGTAGCCGAGCATCCAGCCCTGCCCCTGGCGGAGCTTCACCCACCCCTTGCCGTCGGACGCGTCGAAGAGCGCGCGGTCCGACGCGAGAGCGAACTCGTCCTCCTCGTAGTCGAGCAGCGTGTAGAGGTCGGCCTCGGCAGGGATGTCCTTAGCCACCCTGCGGCACCTCCTCCAGCACCACGACGCCGAGTAGCCGCGCGTTCGCTGCGTTGACCGTCGAGCGGATGCGGCACTGGACCCGCTGCTCGTGCGAGGTCGTCAGTACCGGCGTCCATCGGGCCAGCGTCGGCCCCGCGTGGTCGCGCAGCCAGCGCGACTTGTAGATGTACTCGCCCGTGGCGCTCTCGCCGAGCACGGGGATGAACGCGTCCCTCCCCTCCTCCCACGCGTCGGCCTGGTCCTGGTTGTTCCCGCCGCCGCCGCGTCCCGGGATCATGAAGCCCCTGTCGGTCACGACGGTCGACGTGGCGGTGTCCAGCGCGCCCGCTACGCCGGCCCCCCCGCGCTCGGAGTAGAACTGCACCTCGAACTGCGTCTCCTGCGCGTCCCACATCGCCTCGCCCTGGAGCGCCGTCCAGAGTGCCGTGCCGAGCAGCAGCGTCGCCCCGCGGCTCACCGTCACGAGGTACTCCGGCGCCGTGGCCCCGTTGAACGCCGCCGGCGGCGTGGCGAAGATGTCGAAGTCCGCCACGAGCACCTGGGTCCGCGTGCCCTGGAGGTGCATGAAGTTCTTCTGAAGGTGGCGGAGCCATGTCGCCCCGAACCGCTGGCGCGGGTAGCGGAGCACATCATCGGACGGCACGAAGCTGCGAGAGTACCTCTCCGGCATCCTACGTCCCCCACTGGCCCGTCAGCGGGTCCTCGTCGCACGACAGGCTGCGCAGGTCCAGGCGGGCGATCTGCCGCGCTCTGAACTGCGCCGCGCCGCCTCCGTACTGGCCTGACGCCTGCTCGTTCTGCCTCCACGCGGGCCGCACGATCAAGTTGCTGGGATTCACCTTCGCGATGACGACGTGCCACGCCGTCAACGGCCTCCCACCTCCGCCGCCCTCCTCGATGCGGATCGCCCACCCCACCGCAACCGGCCCGAACAGCGCCGCCGACTGCACCAGGTTCCCCGTCATCGGCGTCGTCACCGCGCCCGTCACGTCTGCCGCTGCACTCGGGTTGAGCTGCGGCGCGACGTAGACCACGACCTCCTCGTCGGCGTCGGCGTAGACGTCCTGCTGCACGTCCCAGTTCGCCACCGCACCCGTGCCGACCAGGGTCGTCCACCCACCGGAGAGCGGGTCGCCGCCATGGAACGCGGCGGGGCGACGCGTCGTCTCGACGGCCACGTAGACCGTATAGAGGTTCGTCACGATTCCGCGCCCCGACACCGTGATCGTCTTGACGTGCGGCGTACTCCGCCACGCGGCCCGGTAGATCTCCACGCCGCCGAGGTACTGGATCCCGTTCGGCGCGGAGATGTCCCACGCCTTCGCGAACACGTTCTTGATCTCGGTCGCCGCCAGGAAGCGGTCGTTGTTCTGGTACTCGCGCCCGAGCCACGCGCTCGCGGGGACGCCGTCCCCGAGGGACGCCGTGTCCAGCGCGTTGTACGTCGTCCTGATGGCCCGGTTCGGCATCGCCCTCTAGTCCAGGTAGTGGTTCACGCGCCCCGTCGTGCCGATCGTCCCGCCCGCGTCGTCCGCGAACGCGGCGTGCTGCTGCATGCGACTCGTCCATACTGCGGCCGGGGCCAGCCCTCCCGTGTCGGAGACGAACGCGATCACGTCCCCGACGACCCGCACGACCTCCACGCCGCCGCTCCTGAACACGTCGGAGAGCGTCATCGTCGTCGCCGTCACCGCCGTCACAGTCGGCGTGTTCGTGCTCCGCCGCACGCCGTCCGAGTCGAGCAGCGCCACCACGTCGCCGACGCCGACGATGCCGGCGAGGAAGGCATCCGTGTCGTCCGCCACCGCGGAGCCGTGCGTCTGGCCATCCGTGAACGCGTTCTCCGACACCGTGATCGGGTTGCCGACCGTCGCGTCTCCAGCGGCCACTTCGGCCGAAGGCGCCCACAGCGCCGTCGTCAAGTTGTCGAAGTCCACCCAGAACAGCGTCACCTCGACCCCGCCGCCGTCGCCCGTCCCGAGTCCGTCGAACGCCATCCGTTTGCTGACGACGATGAACCGCTCCGCCGTCAGCCCGCGCGCTCCCGTCCCGGGATGCGGCAGCGATGAGTGCGTGAGGCTCACCAGCGAGCCGAGCCCGAGCCGGAAGTTGTCCCACGTCAGCGACAACTTCAGGCGTGGCGGCGGCTCCGTGAAGTGTCTGGCGATCCACGCCTGTCGCTCCTCCGCGATCCCGCGCGCGCTCCCGTCCGTCGGGTCCATGCCCTGCGACTCGAACTTCAGCGTCTTGCCCTGGACGCGCTGGTAGCGCACGCGCCCGGCCGCGGTCGTGAAACGCTGCGAGAAGCTCTCGCCGTACGGCTTCCCACCGCCGATCTGCCAGTTGACGAACGTGACCTGATCGTCGAAGTCCCACGTCCACTGCTCGCTGCCTGGCACCACGTCGTCCTCGGTCAGCGCGTTCACCGTGTCGGCCGGCGATGGGTCCGATACGCGCATGAGCGTAAGCAGTCCATCCTCGTCCTCGACGCATGCGAGGCCCATCGGGCCGAACAACTCCCGGATCGACCACTCCCCGAACCGGAACGGCCCATCGCGCCCGACGACGAGGCGTGGCATCCTGAAGTCAGAGAGCCGGCTCTTGATGTCCTCGAAGGCGGCGACATCGAACCGGGCCACCGGGATCGCCGCTCCGTACGCCCGCCGCAGCACGTCGTAGTTAGTCTGGCCAGCGCCGACGTTCGTGCCCGCGCCGGTCGAGAGAGCGAGGCACAGGAACACGTCGATCGGGTGGTCGCTCGGAACCGTCGCCGCCGCGCCTGCTGGGTCCGGTCGGAACGACTGGTGATCGAGCACGGGGTTGGTCGCCAGCACTTCGCGCACCGGCGTCCCGTGCTCCTCGCCGCCGTAGACACCATCACCACGCTCCGAGATGGCAGCCGTCAGCGTGAATTGCAGGGAGGCGGCGTTCGCTGGCTCGTCCGACGACAAGTCGAACTCGTACAGCGAGTCGCCGATCATGAAATACCCGCCGTTGCTGGCGTCGATCCCGGGGCGCCACGGGAGATCGGAGTCGGGGAGAAGGCCGCTGGCATCTTCGCCGACGCTGACGTCGACCCTCCACTCCTCGCCGCGCTGCATGTCGCCGTGCCTGAATCCGAACGATTGCACCGATCCGACGAAGGCGTGCTGACCGAGCATGACGTCGAGGAGCCCGTGGACGCCGCGACACGAGAGCTGCCAGCCGGCCCCGTGCTCGTCGCCGCCCGTCAGCAGCTCCAGCCCGTCGATGAACCCGCGCCAGACCGTGACGGCGGAGCCCTCGGCGTCCCCGGAGAAGTTCAGGAGCAGCGACACCTCGCGCCCGCGCAGCCAGTGCGGGCGGTAGCGCACCTCGGCGTCGCCGCGCTCCGACGCGAGACCGTGCGCGTGCGCCGTCGTGCCGTACCGCCCGCGCGTCACGGTCAGCCTGTCCGACGCCGTGCCGTCCAGCACCGCGCCGCCACCTGCGGCGACAGCCGTGATCCGCATCGCCTCGCGCCCGATCCACAGCACGTCGTTGACGGCCGGTGATCCGCCGGCCATCGGGCGCACGTCGATCGTCGCGTCCGCTGCGCCCGCCGTCGCAGCCAGCTTCCCGATCCTGGACTGCTCCCGCGTCGCGAAGATGTCCGTCAAAAACACCGAGAGGGTGCCCTCCACGAGGTCGAACGAGATCAACGAGTCGTCCACCTCGCCCGTCACCACGTCGAGCGTCTGCTCCAGGTGCGACGGCAGCGCCCGCAGGTACGGCCGCCACGTCCCGGTCGGGAAGCCGGCGAACCCAGGGTCGAACGTCGAGAGCCGGTAGGCGACCGCCGTCCCGGCCGCGTCCGTCGTCGGCCCTATCCCTTCGATCGTGAGGTACAGGTACGGGAGGCTGGCGGTATCAGTGAACGCCACGGCAGCCGCCCTCCGCTCCGCTTGCGCCCGCGTCGCAGCCGTGGTCCGATACGGCCGTGCGCCTCCGCCTGCGCGATATCGCCGCAGCCCGCGATGTGAGCCTTGACCTGCTCTGCGAAGCCTCGCGTCTCCCGCGCCGCCTGATCGTCCGGCTCATGCAGGACGACCCGCCGCGCGACCTACGTCTCGCCGTCGTCGAGCGCCTTGCTGTCACCCTTGGCGTGGAGCCGTCCGCCCTGTTCGACCATCTGCCCGTCGGCCTCACCGTCGAGGCGGGCCTGTCCGTGGACCGCAGCGCCGCCGAGCCGATGGGCTGCAACGCCGACGACCTCTCCGATCTCGAAACCGAGTGGTGCCGAGAGCGGGAGCGACGAGGCGCCGCGCCCGACTAGGCGTTGTACGACCGCCACGGCACCGTGACCCGATATCGCTCGCCGGCCTCAAGCTGAAGCGTGGCGGCCTCGTCGATGTCGCGCATCCAGTCGATCTCGTCCGGGTCGAGCACCGCCTCGATCCCGCCTACGGTCGCCACGTTCGGGTGCACCTCGAAGGGCACGCCGTCCCGGGCGATCTCGTAGAAGCCCTCCCAGGACGTGTTGAACGAGTGCGAGAAGCTCTGGTGCCGCGCCCCGAGCACGTACTGGTCGAGGTCGTGGAACCGGATCTTGCCCGGCAGCACGAAGTCCACCCGCGCCACGCCGCGCTCGTCGGTATTCCACCGCTGCGTGTACTGCTGGCCGCCGAGCGACCTCGCCGAGCCGACCGTTGCCGTCGGGAAATAGCGGTAGCCGTCGAGGAGGTACTGCTCTGGATACCACCCGAAGCGGTGCTGCCAGTCGGCCGTGAACGTTGTACCTGGGCCGTCGTTGGCGCTCGTGTCGAAGCCGAGCACGGAGCCGTCGAAGCGCGGCGCAACACCCGTCGCCCACCGCAGCGTGAAGTTCGCCACGCCCGCCGATCGGGCGATGGTCACGAAGCCCGTCGTGCTCTGCGTCACCGAGTAGGTGTTCGCGACGCCAGGCGCCGTGTTCAACGCCATCTCGATCGCGTTGAGCAGGCCGCCGGTCGGGAGCACCGCTCCGCCGCCGTTGCGCCGGACGTAGTAGGTGCCGGGCGTGATCGTGCCCGTCAGCTCGCCGCCACCCTCGTCGAACCGGAAGTTCGCCGAGAAGATCCGCAGACCCGAGCCAGCGCCGGCTTGCACCGTGAGGCGGTTCAGGAAACGCGGGTGCGTGACGGCGATCGGCATCGGCTACGCCCTCGGCCGGAACATGGAGGGGCCGCGCGTCGTCCCCGACGACGTGCCCCGTCCAGTCACCTGCTCCACGCGCCGGGCGATGCTCTCGTCCGTGTGCAGCCGCTCACCTCCGAAGACCATGACGATCGTGCCCTCGCGCTGTTCCTGCGGACCACGCCCGTAGGCGGTCTCGCCGCCGGAGCGGGCGGCTCTCTCGCGCCCGCCGCCAGCACCCGGCATCTCGACCTTCTTCCCCCCGCCGACCGCGAACGCCCCGCCGAAGCCCCCCACAGCGAGGGCGGCGAACATGCCGGCCGCCTTGCCGTGCAACACAGCGGACGGGATGTTGCCGAGGGCGAGCGAGGCTATCGCCTCGGCCGCCTCCATGGCGGCCTTTCCGGTCGCCTGGACCCCGATCATCCGCAGCGTGGCCTGAGCGATGGCTTGCGCGTTCTCCGCGAAGCTGCCCGCCTCGAAGATCGCCGCGTCGATCGAGGCGCCGAGGGCGTCGCCGAAGACGAGCGCCGCGCCGCCCACGGTGTTGAGCGTGCCCTCCAGATCGGCGAGGGCCGCCTCGTACTCCTCCACGGCGCCCGTCGCGTCGCCGAGGAGTTCCGTCGGCTGCGCCTCCCAGTAGGCGGCGAGGGCGCCCATGCCCTTCGTCTCGGCTTCCTCCGGCGTGGCGAAGCCGAGGCCGCGCACGGCCGCCGCCAGCGGATCGGGCCGGTCTTCGGCAGCTTCCTGTTCGCGGAGCGCCCGTAGCGCCTCCGTTCGCTCCCGGATCGATGCCGTCGCCGTCTTGTTCGCCGTCGCCCACTGGTCCAGCGTCCGCCCCCCGCGGGCCGTCTCGACGATGTCGAACTTGAGCCACGTCAGGCCGTCGGCCTGAGCCGCCGAGAAGTCCTCCCGGGCCATCGCCCCGAGCCGCTGCGCATCGAGCAGCGCCACCGTCGAACGGGCGGCCGCCAGAAGCGCCCGATCGTTGCCAGCGAGGACGTGCGTGAAGCGGTCGCCTTGCTTCCCCGCCGCCGCCGTAGCTTCGTCGTACGCATGAACCGCGGCCGTGAGCTTGCTGACATCGCTCTCGCCGGAGCGAAGCACGACGATCAGGTCATCCGTAGTGCCCTTGAGATTTTCCTCGTGAACGACCGCGTCCGCCCACTTCACGCCGACCTCGGCCACGGCCAGCGAAGCATCGTAGAGCCCCGCCCCAATCCTGTCCCAGGCGTCCCCGAAGTTCTGGACCTTCGCCACGGCGTCAGGCCCGTACCGCGCTTCGAGCTTCGTCAGCGTCGCTTCGAGCTTCGCCGCCCGCTCGTCCGTGTCGGTCATCTGCGCAGCCGACGTGCCGTGGGCGACCGCCCACTCCTCGATCGCTGCCTTCTCGTCCACGATGACGCCGAGGAGCTTCAAGCCGCGGGTCTGGCCCGCCACCATCGACTGCGTGAGCCGGTTCATCGCCTCCGGCGTCGTCGTCCCGAGCATGTCGGCCATGTTCGCTGCGGCCACGGCGAGCAACCCGAACTGCCGATCGGTGATCTCCACCTCGGCGTTCGCCAGCGCCATGCGCGATCGCATGAGATCCGTCTTGGCGACCATGCCGGAGGTCCGCCGCTGCGCCTCTTCGATCGACAGGCCCGCCGCCTGGAAGGCGTTCACGAGTGTGGACGTGTCGGCCACGGCGTCGAGGGCGCGCTTGGCCGCGTAAACCGCCCCCGCGGCGACGCCGAACCCGATCGCGAGCTTCGACCACGCGGCGCCGACGCGGTCGGCGACCGAGCCCTGCTTGTCCAACTCGACGCCCATCGCCTTGAGCTCGCGCTTGGCCTGCGCTTGCGCAGACGCCATCGAACGCGACCCGACGATCTGCGCCTTCTGCTTCTCCACGAGCTTGTCGAAGCTCTTGCCGACCTTATCCATCTCGCGGCTGGCCCGGTCTCGGGCACGCATCTCGACGTCGAGGACTCCCGCCGTCGCCATGCCGCTGTCCTCCGCGCTCCGGGGCGCGATCCGCCTAGATCACCCGCCGCGTCTCGCCCTTCGGCGCCCCGTGGATCTTCAACTGCGCCTTGCCCGCGTTGGCATGGCCGCCCTCGATCCGCTTCCGCCGCTGCTCGCCTCGCTGCCGACGGCCCCGCCCGATCTCCTGCGACAGCAACTCCATCGCCTCGACGTACCGCTGCGGCTGATCGTCCATGCCACCCGCGTTGAGCAGGTGGCCGCGATCGTAGTGCGTCCAGAGGCGCACGAGCGCCCACACGTCGGCGGGGATCGCGTCGATCTCCGCCTGAAGCTCCGGGTGCAACGCGCCGCCGAACGAGCGCCGGGCCGCGTCGTCGTCAGCGTCAGGAAGAGCGACGACGATGCCGGCGGCGCGAGTCAGTTTCCCCGCTCTCCCTCCGTGAGGTGGCCGCGCTCCAGGATGTGCTCGGCGACCTCGTAGAGATCCGCCTGCGCGAAGCGGGCGAGAAACCGCTCCCGGTCCATGTCGGACGCCTTGCGCATGCGCGGACGCCCGAAGTCGTCCGTGCCGTCCTCGATGTCGCCCTTCGGCCACGCGAGCGGGCGCCCATCCGGGCCCGGCCCCGTCACGTCCGACAGGAAGAGGAACAGGGCGCGGACGTTGTTGGCGGCCCCGTTCGAGTGGTAGCGCCGCCGCAAGCCGACGACCGGGTCCTTCCCGTCCGGGTTGAGGATCACGGCCTCGCCGAAAGTGTGGTAACCCGTCGAGTCCTCGAAGGACGCGATCTCCGACGGCAGCGGATCGCGGAAGGCGAACCGCACCTGCTGCTCCGGCGCTGCCTCTTGGTCGGCCTTGAGCACGTAGACACCGCCGTCGGGGCGGTACTCGGACCATCGTGGCATCAGTGGAACTCCTTCCTCCTGCACAGGAGGGAGAGAGGGGAGGCCGCCGGCCCCCGGCCACGTGTGCAGGCCGTCGCTCGTGTGGGGCGAAGCGTCGGCGCGTGGCCGGGGGCGGTGGCGAGATGACGGCGCCCCGCACGCCGATGGAGGGATGGCTACGTGAACGCGATCGAGAGCGAGTCATTGCCCGACGACCGGCTGAACGAGAAGCCGAGTTCGAGCGAGACGACTCCGCCTGGGCCGGTGGTGCGCGACAGCGTCCGCACCTGGATCCCGCCGTTGACGCCCGGGTCGGTGATCGTGCAGATGTTGCCGGCCACCGAGCCGATCACGAGGGACAGCGTCGAGAGCGTGCCAGCCTCCAAAGCCGCGAACCAGTCCTTGCCCGCGAGCGTCTGCTCCTGGACGACCGCCGTCGCCGTCGGGGCGCATCGCCCCAACTCCAAGGCAGCGATCCCGAACGACGACGCCATGCTCGGGACCGTGTGCACCTCGCGGTTGAGGTCGAACGAGAACGACGCGAGCCGGAGCAGTGGGCCGCCCACCGTGCCGTGCAGCGTGAGCGTGAGGCCCCTGCACGGCTGCGGGCGCGTCGCGTCGAACGTCGGGGACGTGAACGTCGCCACGTCGGTCGGGCGCTCGTAGAGCCCCGTCATCTGGAAGGCGATCTTCGCGTAGGTGTTGGGGTCCGCCGTGATCCCGAACGTCCCGTAAGCTCCCTGGATCTGGTGCTGGTGGACCCCGTCCTGGAGCGTCAGCGTGTTCGAGACGTAGCCGGTCGCCGGCGTCGCGTTGAAGACGCTGCCGAGACGGTACGTGTTCGACGCGGGCGGCCCGACGACGTCGACGCGCCGGAAGCCGCACGCCGCGAGCAACGGGTCGATCTCCGGCTGCGTGCCTGCCGTCCCCGACCCGCGCAGCGGCACGCTGAAACTGCACTTCGCCGAGATGGAGCCCGGCACGTGGCCCAGCCCGTCGAGGAACGAGTCCACGGGCAGGATCTCCGCCGACTCGTGGCTCGTCTCCAGCGAGAGGTCATCGACCACGAGCATGGCGTCCCCGCCCACGAGACCGCCCGGATCCGTCCCGTACGCGGCTTCGCGCTGCGCAAGGAGCAACTGCTGACGAGGAATCGCCACGGCCTAGCCCTCCACTTCGACGATGCGTCCGGCGGCCGCTACGGCCTCCGGCGGCGGATCGTTGATGTCGTAGGAGATCACCTCGACGCCTTGGTCTGCCGGGTTCGCAGGCGCCCACACGCGGTGCGATGGCACGTAGATCACGCGACGGACGCGCTGCGCCGTCGCCTCTGCGGGCGCGCTCTTGCTGCGCTTCGCCACGGTGTCCTCCTCTGGTCCGGTTGCTAGCGGCTACGACCGCGGGCGGTCCTCAAGCTCGTAGACGCGGATCGTCGTCAGCGACCCCTTGGCGAGCCCGTGCTCGATCGCGAAGAGCGGCGTCACCTGCGAGTCCACCACGTCCACCTGGTAGATCGGGTCCGAAGCGACGCCGGTCCCTTCGACGTTCGCCGAGAACATCCGCCGCAGCGCCTCCGCCGTCCGAGCATGCCGGCGCTCAAGTACCGCCGGGTTCAGATCCGCCACGAGGAGCTTCACGTCGATCGTGTGGACCAGCGTCACGTGCGCGCTGATCCAGTAGACCTCCTGCGTGCCGCGGTGGACGAGCGCCACGGCGGGCAGCGTTTGGAGCACCTGCTCGTCGAACTCCTCGAAGCGGATCGTGGCGATGTCCGCGAGGACGATGGCCGCCCCGATGCCAGCCTCCGCAACGTCCGCCGCCGCGTAGGCGGCGTCCTCGGCGTTGAGCAGCGCGGGGAGGTCCGTCTGGATCGCGGCGCGGATCTCCTTCAGGCAGTCCTCGATCATGGGCCGCCTCCTCGTGCTCTGCCGCTACAGCCGCTCGCGTGCATCCCGCAGCCGTCCCTCACCTTCGACGTGGCGCTGGATGACCCGGATCCACCCGTCGAAGTCCGCCCGCGTCAGGGCGATGATGGGCCGCCGCGGCAGCGGGATCTTGTCGAAGGGCTGGATCCCCTGCCCGAACTGGTGGCGCTGCGCGTAGGGCACCCGCGTCCCCATCCTGCACCGCAACGGGGACGCCTCGAAGACGTGCTCCGGGTGACCCGGCAGCACGAGGGACGGGAACAGGCGCTCGTGCCCTTCCGACCACCGCAGCATCCGGTCGAGCCCGCCGCCGTACTTCTCCTTGATCACGGAGTAGCGCGGCTCGTTGCTGTAGTCCTGCCACGCCTCCCCGCCCCGGCGCCCGAGCGAGGCGAACTGCTCCCGCGTGATCTGCACGAACGATGTCGCCTGCCCGCCCGCGGACGCTGGCCCCGCGACGATGCCGCGCCGAAGCCGCCCACCGCGCAGCAGCGGGTGCGACGGGTCGCCGGTATGGATCGCCTCCCACGCCGGGCGGAGGTCGCCGACGCGGGCCTTCGCAAGCCCGAGGTCCGCCTTGAACGGACGGACCTGCCGGCCGCCTTCGCCGAACGAGACGTCGAAGTCAAGGAGACCGTCGGCCGCCACGGCTACAGGTCCATGTCCCGCACGAACTCCGGGTCGTCGATCTCGATGTCGCTCGTCGCCGTCGGGCGCGTGGACGCCTCCTGGACGTGGGTGCGGATGCGGCCCGCCGTGGCCGCGCCGTAGGCGTCCACGAGCACCACTCGCGCCGTCCTCGCGTCGGACAGATCCTTGAGGCCGTCGCGGAAAGCGCGACGCCACGTGTCCACGACGTCGCCGGGCATACCACGGCCCGTGAAGGCGAGGCCCACCCGGTAGGCGGCGCCCGCGAGTACGAGGTCCTGGCAGAACTGGTAGGCGATCGGCTCGCCCGTGTTGTCGATCGCGGAGGGGTCGAGACCGAGCCCCTGCACGCGCCCGCTCACGATCGCTCCTACGCGAGTGAGCACGGTGCCGACGGCCGTCGAGGTAGGGTGGGATGTCGCACCGAACGTGTAGTGCGGGAAGTAATCCGACTGGAGGAGAGCGGCGGTCGCGCCGAAGACGGAAACGGGCATGGCGAGGCCCTCCTGCGGCGGGCCGGGTGCGCGCGGCTACTGCGTCGCGGTGTAGTTGAACGCCGTCGCGTGGAAATACACCGTGTCGTCCGCCGCCGCGTCCGATTGCCTGCACCGCACGCCTATCGAGTCGCCGGCCGCGGGCGCACCCGCGGGCGTAACCGTCACGACCTGCGCCGCGATCTGCGACACGAGCACCGCTGTCGTCTCGCCGCTGTCTGCCGCGCCGTTGATCGACCAGGCGCAGCCGATGTCCTCGACCGTCGCCGTCGCCGCGTTCTGCGAGGCGACGAACGCCATCCTTGCCCCGCTCACGTAGTCGGGAGGCACCCGGAAACTCGTGCAGACGAAGTCCGTGTCGATCGATGCGGGCGTGTCGTCGTAGGAGATGACGAGGCCGGAGTTGAGGAACGCCCAGTCCGGCTGCGCGTCCGCGGCATCGTCGGTCGAGATGATCGCGTCTGCCGTACAGTTGTACCACGCCGACACCGGCAGGTTGACCTCGCGGATGAGGTTCACGATCTCCGCCGCGCTCACGCTCTCTAGCGGCAGCACGAAATCGGCATCGCCCGTGTCGGTGTCGGTGTCGATGGTCACGCTGTTGGTATTCGCCGACCCGATCGTGCAACCGCCGTCCGCGTCGCAGAAGATGCGCGTCTCGGGGGCAGCCCCGGCCTCGACCACGTTGATCGAGATGTCACAATCCTCGGCCCCATCCGCCGTGTCGGTGCAGTTGACGAGGATCTGCGCGTGGTCCATGTCGTCCACGGCGCTGTCGGCGAAGTCCTGGAAGCCCAGGATGACGTTGCCCGTGGCTCCGTTCCGCACGCGTGTCTCGGCGGCGATGGCGATCACGTCGGTCACGTCCAGCGACCCGACGAAGCACATGCCGGCGCCCGTGGTGTCGTAAACGGTGTCCGCGGCCCCCGCGTCGTCGGCGCCAGCGAAGGTCACCGCTCCCGCCGTGTCCCTGGTGTAGAGCAGGGTCGCGTCCGTCGCGCCGGCCTGGAAGAAGTCGTCGTTCCCGCCCGCGATCCGGTTGATGCCAACGTTGATCGAGTTCGTGATGTTGGCGGCCGAGGCGTCGATGGCGTCGACCACCCCTCCGTCGACCCCGCTTGACGTGATGATGATCGCGTCCGTGACGGTGGCCGCCGTCGTCTCGGCGTTGTCGAACCGCACGAACGCGTCGATGACGGTGTTCGCCGTGCCGTTCGCCCAGATCCCAACGATCCCCTCGAAGGTGTCGGCCGCGTCCCCGCTCTCCGAGGAGAGGTTCAGCCGGATCACGTCGAAGTCGTCGGTGGCGTTCGCGTCGTCGGTCTGCGCCGCCGTGATCGACAGGAAGTTCGTGTCCCCGGCGGTGTGCGTGACCGAGTAGGTGAGGTCGATCCCGTCCGCCGCGGTGAGGGTGGTGTCGGCGTCGATGGCGGACGAATCGCTCCACTGGGCGAAGGTCAGGGTGTCGTTGAGCACCTCGCTCGCGCCTACGCCCTGCGCCGGCAGCACGAGGTCCGTCCCGTCCCCGGTGTCGTCGGTCTGGAGCGTGATCGCGGTGACATCAACGGAACCGACCTGGATCGCCCCCGCCCCCGTCGTGTCGTAGATGGTGGTGGCGGGGGTCGCGTTGTCCGCGCCGATGATCGTCACGGTGCCCGCCGTGTTCCGCGTGAACCGGAACTGCGCATCGACGGTCGTGTCGATCGTCTCGCTGTTCTCCAGGGTCAGCACGCCGCCGATGACCAGCGCCTCCGCGATCTCCACCGCGGCGTCCGTCGGCGAGTCGATGACCGGGCGCGTGCCGTCCAGGTCGATCCGCAGGTCCGTGTTGTCGGTCCCCGCTACGCCCTGGAACTCCACGGCGCCGTTGGTGTTGTTGTCGATCTGCTCGTCGTTCGGGAGCGTCAGCGCCCCGTTGATGATCTTCGGCCGCCGGATCTGGTCGATGTAGGTCTGCGCGTAGGGCGCACCGATGACCGCGAACACGCCGAGGAGCAGGAGCGCCGCGGTGGTGACCGCGCGCTCGGTGCGTCCGAACCGCTTGAACATGGCTGATATCTCCTCGTTCGTGCCTGCCTGCCTGCGTGCGCCCTGCGTGGTCGTCGCCGTCGGTTACTCGCCGACGGCCTTGCGATCCGCATCGGCATGCTCGCGGCGGCGGCGTTCGCGCTTCTCCGCGGCGCCGGCCTCGATCCCGGCGCGCTGCGCCTTCACGTCGTCGCTCACGTCGATGCCGCCCGGATGGTCTGGGCCCGCGGCGAGACGGGAGGCCTCATCGGCGATCAGCCGCCGGAGCTTCTCGACGTCGGCCTCGTTCAGCGTCCCCTTCTGGACAGCGCTCGCCTGCGCCTCGATCGGCGGCGGAGAAGCGCCCATCGGATACCCTGGTTCTGCGATGGGCGCAGGGGCCACCCCTGGGCGGATCTCGACCGCGTACGGGTGCTCCTTCGCCTCGATCGAGCCGACGTCCGGCGGCAGGATGTCGCCCCGCCGATAGGCGAGGCCCTGGCCGATCGACAAGTAGCCCGTCTTGCAGACGTAGTGGACTTCGGGCAGGACGGCGGGGGCCTGCGCCTCGGCCGTGGCGGTCTCTTCGGGCATGGTCATGCTCCTCGCCGCCCACAGCGGCGGGTGGTGTGCCTCTGCTGGGACTCGGCCGGCGAGCTAGTTGGCGAGGTCGAGCGTCAGGTGGCCCGCCATCGAGTCGCACACGACCTCGTCCCGCTCCTCGCGAGCCCGCACGCCGTGGATGTTGGTCTCGGGATCGAACCACCGCTCGGCGACCGTCGGCGCTCCGCCGTCGGTGGACGCGTACTGCATGAACGCGCACAACTGCGGCCCGCTGTCCGGGACGTAACCGACCCACAGGTTGTCGGTCCACGTGAAGGCGTTGACCTCGGCCTGGCCCTCGGCCGCGGTGTTCCGCACCGACTTGCCGACGAAGAACCGCGAGAGGTCGAAGCCTTCGGCGAGCCGCTGCTCCAGCTCGGTGAGCGTGACCATGGACCGTCGGATCGACGACGGCAGGAGGCCCGTGACGTCGCCGTTCAGGAGCGCGACCCGCAGCCCGTCCCACCCGATGACCCCGGTGTTGGCGGTCTTGCGGGAGTTGAGCTTGACGAACCGCTTGCTGGTCCAGAGGTTCTGGAGCGGCACGCCCCCGCCGTCGTCCCACTGCGCCGCGGCGCCGAGGGCGTTGTCGCCGGAGCCGGCGCCGTCGCCCCACACGTTCACGACGAACATCGCTGCGGCGATGCGGATGTCGCGCTGGAGCCGCACCTCGTCGTCGGCCACGAGCGCCGCGAGCTCCAGGAGGTCGAGCGGCACCTGCGACTGGCGCATGAGCTTGCGGTCGATCTTCACGTTGACGCCGAACTCCTCGCAGGAGAACGCCGCCGTGGTGAGGTTCAGGCCGATCTCGGCGTAGGGGCCGCCGGTGGCCCGGCGGATGTCGCGGTTCCCGAACGAGACGGCCGCGTTGATCCGCCGGAAGTACGTCCCGGTGACGCGGCCATCCTCGTAGTTGGGCACGAACGCGAGGTCGCCGATGTAGTCGGCGGCGTCGTTCCCACGGTCGTTGATGACGCCGGTGAGGACCGGATCGACCGCACGCACCATGCGCTGGGTGGGGCCGGGAGGAACGGGCATCGGACTGCTCCTGTTCTCGGGTGTCTCGGGAGGGGCAGCGCAGACGCCGCCCGGCTGTCGGATTCACGCGGCGGCGGCCCCACACCGGCCGCGGCGATCAGAGGATCAGGCTGCTGCTACGCCGCCTCGCCGGTGGCGCCGTTCGAGGTCTGCCCGTGCAGGACCATGCCGTCGACCTCGTCGCCATCGGCCCCCGCCTGGAAGACCTTGCCGCAGATGAAGTCGTTGGCGGCGTTCACCGGATCCATCCGGCTGTCGGCCGCGGTGCGGACGAAGGCGCCCTCGTTCGTGGCCGCTCCGAGGCGGATCTTGCACGGGCCGAGGACGCAGACGAGGCACTCCCCGCCCGCCGCGAGGCCACCGTCGAGCAGGATGCCCGCGAAGCCGACGCCCGTCGCGGAGGTCGCGAGGACGAGCCTGCCGGCGGTGTCCACCGCCACGGCCAGGCCGATGTTGGCCGCGCCGGAGAGGTTCGTCGCTGCCTCGGCGCGGAAGGTCGCCGTGAAGCCGGTCTGCGGATTCGCCATCGTCCTGCTCCTACGCGGCGGCGTGCTGCGCTCCGCGTCTTGCGTGTCTTCGTTCTGGCCATGCGTCCTGCAACAAGCGCGCAGGCTCTACGGCTGCGAGAGGAGGTGGTGCGTTGTCGCCGCTACCCGAGCATGCCGACGTGCGCGCGCACGAGGTCCGGCCGCTCCTTCGAGACCTTCGCCAGCGCCGCGGTGTACGACTTCATCGCCGCGCCCGGGGTCATGGTCTCCGCCAGCGCCATGACGGCGCTGTGCAGATCCTCGGGCTGCGAGTCGCTCCCGTCGTCGCCCGACGCGGACCCGCGGGCGTGGAAGTTCTGCGACACCGGCAGCGTGTCGGCCAGCGCCTTGAACTTCTCCATGCTCTGCTGCGCCAGCGCCACCATGTGCGGGCGCATGGCCGGCGTGATCTGGCCCTTGCGGGCGTAGACCTCGACCGCCGCCTCGGCGTCGAGGCGCGCCTTCTCCGCGGTGACCGCGGCGACGTGCGTCTCCAGGGTGGCGATGCGGGCGTCCCGCGCGGTGAGGTTCTCGCCGAGGGTGCGGACCGTCTCCTCCAGCGCCTCGACCTTGACGCCGTCGCCCCCGCCGGCCACGTGCCGCTCGGCGAGCGCCTTGACCTTGTCCGGCGTGTCCGCGCCCGCGGCCTTCGCCGCGTCCGCCAGCGCCTTCAGCCCGGCGTTCTCCGCCTCCAGGGCCGTGATCCGCACCTGCGCGTCCGAAAGGGCCTTCGCCTGCGCCGCGTCGCTCATCGTCATGTCCTCCGGGTGACCGCCCGCGGGCGGCGTCTTGCTCTTCGGTCGGAACTCCATCGTGCCCTCGCGGACCTCCGCGAGACCGGGGTGTCCGTCGTGGTCCACGATGTCTGCCGCGTAGTGCATGCCGGTGCGCGAGTTGCGGACGACGACGCCCGCCCACTCGGGATCGACCGACACCACGCTCACGTCCCACTGGTAGTGCGAGTCGTGCATCTCGCACGGCCCGAAGATCCCCGCCTTCGCCGCGGCGTCCACCTTGCCGCGGATGGCTTCGAGCACCGCCGACGCGTCCGTCATGCCGAACCGCTCGGCGAGGGCACGCCACGTCTCCGAGGCTGCCAGGGCCGGGAGCCCTGCGAGTTGCGGACGGGCGGTGAGCGCCACCGCGAACACCGCGGGGCCATCCTCCATCTCGCCCGTGTCGAGGTTCCGCCACGCTGGCCGGATCTCGGGGCTCACCTGGTCGAGGTCGCCGGAGCGGATGAGCTTCGACGCCCGAGGCGTGAACTCCACGTCGGCGTAGACGCCATCGCCCTCGCGGAACTCCATGCCGAGGATCGTGCCGCTCTTGCCCGACATCTCGGGCGTGGACGGCAGGATCGACCCGTGGCCCCAATCGAAGATCGCCCGCTTCCCGTGCTTGTCGTAGTGCTGCCAGACCTCGACGATCCGCTGCGCTCCCGCCTCGTCGAGCGTGTAGGGCTCTTCGTAGCCCGAGATCGTCTGCGTCCCGAGCGGGGCGATCAGCACCCACTTCCGCAAGGGCTCATCGCTCGCCGCCTCGTCGTCTGCGAGGGCGAGGATCGGGTACGGGCCGACGCGTAGACCGCGGTCGGACATGGCCTTGTGCTCCTCGTCCCCGGTCGCCTTCTCGAAGCCGGCCGACGACTTGTCGTTGTCCTTCAGCCACTTCTTCGCTTGGGCGACCGTGAACTTCGCAGCGTCGAACCGGACCGACTGGATCTCGCTCTTGCGGTCCTTGCCCTTGCCCTTGATCCCGTAGATGAAGTCCACGCCCGCGCCGCCGGCGGCCTTCTCCCGGCGGAAGGTCTCGTAGTCGCCAGGGGGCGTCTGCCGCGCCGCGTGCTCGTGCGGGAAGGGCATGCGTCAGTCCTCCTCCGCTCCCTCGCCCGCCGCACCGATCAGGACGTGCAGGCACCGACACCGCGTCCTGCCGTCGCAGTCCTGGTACGGCGGCTGCGTCCGGTAGAACTCGTCGGACCCGTACGCGAAGCGCGTCCCGTCGAGCGTGGCGCACGCAAAACACGTGCCTTCGTCGAGCACCGACGAGTACTGCACGACGCCGACCGACTCGACACCCGCCGCCTCGAACGCCTCCAGTGCTCCCTCGGCCCGACCCTCGGTGATCACCGGGTTGACGGCCGTGGACGCCCACGCCCGGAAGGTGGACTCCGCCCACCGATCGATCAGCGTGTCCGCGTCTCGGATCGCCTGCGCAGCGCCCTCCGGCCCGAGCCTCCCGGCCCGCGCGCCGGCGTCACGGATGCTCGCCTCGACGCCGGAGACCATCCGGCTGACGAGCACCTGCGCCTGCGCGTCCGCGAGCGCCGCGGCATCTGGCCTCCGCACGTCAGCGATCTTCACCGCGGGCGGCTTCGCCTTCGTCCCTGCGCCAGCAGACGCCTTCTGCCGCGGCTGCGTCCCGCCGCGCCGAAGCTGCCGAGCGACGTCGCCGCGGCCCTCCTCGGTGGCGTCCGACGCGAGGCCGGCGAGGTGCGCCGACACCGCCTTGAACACGGACGCCTTCGCGTCGGCCGGGAACTCCAACCCGGCCATGCGCGCCACGCGCTCGGCCGCCGGCAGGTCCTCGTCGTAGACGATGGAACGGACGGCCGCGGCCATGCGACGGGCACCACGGTCGAGCGGCGACCGCACCGCCGCCTCGAAGCTCTCCTCGCCGCGGTCGTACAGCGCCGCGATGTCCGCGAGGGCGAGGCATTGCTCGTCGTGGAGCAGCGGCCGGCGTGCCTTCACGCGCCGGCCGAGACCGTCGATCACCTCGCCGGAGAAGCCGGCGGGCGGGGGCTCGGCGAGGGCCTTGGGCTGCCTCTCGTTTCCCGGTTGTCCCGGCGGAGCCACCGCTCCGGGCTCGTCCGGTTCGTCGATCTCCTCGGCCTCGTCTTTCGGCAGCGGCCGGAGGTCGGCGAGCTCGCGGGCCGCGTTGGCGTCGTCCGACGACCACTTGCCGAAGAGCCCGACTTCGACGCCGGCCTTGAGCCGGTCGAGCACCTGCCCCGCGTGGTCCTTCGCCAAGCTCCCGACCCGCAGCCGCGGGTAGCGATCGCGAGGACCGAAGTTCGCGTCGATGAGGTGCCGGATCGGCCCGCCCGCCGCGTTCATCGTGTCCTCGAACACGTCGGCGAGAGAGCGCAGCGACCGCATGAAGAGGTCGATCAACTCGCTGCCGAGGGCCTGCGTCCCGGCGCTCGCCATGCCAAGCTGCATGAACGAAGCGAGGAACGCCTTGCTGATCTGCTGGTCGAGGTACTGGATCCACTGCACCCGCTGCTCGAACGGGATGGCCGGGAACACGAACTTGATCGCCCACCCGTACGGCGTCGTCGCGTGGGCCGCCTCGTTCGTCCGCCAGTTGCCTGCGATCTCGGCGTGGCGCTCCTCATCGTCGTCGGTCGGCGCCTGGCCCTCGACCGTCTGCTCGAAGTGCATGAAGCCATGGCCGGCGCGCTCTACGTCGATCGCCGTACCACGGACCGCCTGGCGCTTCGCGATCCAGTACGCGTAGGCCGAGCGCAGGAGGCTGCGACCCTCGAAGTTGTTGCCCTGCCGGTCGTGGCAGAACACCAGCAACACCTCGACCGGGATCGTGGTCGTCTCGAAGTGGGCGCCGGCCCGCGGCGACAGGAACTCGACCGACTCCAGTTTGTCGGTCTCCTTGCCGATGTTCCATCGCCGGACGGTGCGCTGGAGCCGCGTGGCGAACGAGCCCCACACGATGCGGCCGTCGGCGCGCATCTTGTCGATCCGCTCGAAGACGCTGAAGCCATATGGGAGGAACGTCAGGGCCTCGCGCATGAACTGCCGCGGTCCGCCGTCGAGTCCCTCCCACGCCTCCATGACGAGCGCCGCTGCGGCCTCGTCCATCTCGTCGGCGTCGGGCGGCGGCTCCACCGTCACCGGGGCGCCGAGCAGCACGGACATGATCGCCCGGACCGCGCCAGCGATCTCGGGGTCCTGTGTCCACATCTTGTGGAACTCGCCCGTGCTCGTCGCCGAGAGGGCGCCGCGGGTCAGGTTCCACCGAAGTTTGATGTTCTCCTCGTCGCCGTAGACCACGCCGCCCTGGACGAGCGTGCCGACGGAGCCTCGCCCGATGAGGTTCAGGTCGGGGCGATCCTTCCGCTGACGCGGCCCCGCGGGCTTGGCGGCAGTGGTCGTAGCCAGCGCGAGCACGTCCGCCTTGTCGGCGTTGCTGCCCATGCGCCGCCCTCCGGGGCGGGCGTCCGCCCGACCATGCCCTGCCTACCCACTCGTGTCCGAGGATGCCTAGAGCGTAGCGGCGTCCCGCGCCTCCGCAACGGGAAACGCGGCGGCCGTTCGCACCGCAGACGCCGCGGCGCTTGCATCCTCGCGGCCGTCGTCGTCGTCTTTCGCGTGCGCGGGCGATGCCCGCCGTGCCGCCTGCGCACGGTCCACCTCCCCGAGACGGAGCACCCGCCACACGTCGGCCCCAACAACGCGCCGACCGCAGACGCCCGGCCGCCACCGCAACCGCCCGTCGCGGCACATCCGGTAGACCGTCGCCACGTCCACGTCGAGGAGCACCGCGGCTTCGTCCGCGTTGTACGTGCGCTTGAGGCCGGGGCGCTTCGAGAGGCGGGAGCGGCTCACGCCGCGCCTCCGACCGCACCGGCCGCGAGCCCGTCCTCGCAGTGCTCCGGGTGCCCGCGCTTCGGCCGCCGGCAGAACGAGCAGAGGAACGTCCGCTCCCACCCCGCCGCGTACTCGGGTGACCCGCCGCCCGCTTCCGTCGAAGTCCGACGCGCGGTCGCTCCAAACAGCGGCTCCGGGATCCCCACCATGAGCTCGCCCGTGACGGGGTGCCGCTCCGTGTGCAGCAGCGGAGAGGCGCGCGTCGGGGACGCGGCCTTGGCTAACTTCCGCAACGACTTCGCCACGGCTACCCGCCCCCGGGCAGGATGATGCGCCTCGGCTCATCCGGCGTCGGCGTCGCGTCGCCGCTCACGTCGTCGGGTGCGCCACCCATGCGCCGCTTCTTCCTCGCCGCCTGCACGCGACCGTCCACGGCCCCCGACCACTCGCGGGTCTTCGGCACGATGGAGCGCGCCAGCACCTCCGCCTCCCCGGCGAGCACCTGCATCGCGACAGCCTGCGCCTCCCGCGTCGAGCCACCGACCGCGTCGAAGAGGAGCCGCGGCGAGAACTTCCGCCCGACCACGAGCGGTATCCGGTACAGCAACAGCCCCGACCACTGGATGACGACGCCCCCTTCCGTGACCGGGAGCCCCGCGGCGGCGAGGCGTTGGGCGAGCGCGTTGACGAGGCCACCGCCTGCCATCGCGGCGAGGCGGTCGAAGGCCGCCTGTTCGTCGGGCGTCAACGGGGCCGAGGTCGCCGTGGCCGCTGCGGCCTTCGCCGCACCGTTCGTCGGGCCTTGCTGTGTCCCGGTCATGGCCGTGCCCCGCAGCGGATGGCGCGGGCGACGAGCGCCGCCACGGCCTCCGCCTCCGTCGCTCCGGTCGCCGTCAGCAGCGCGTCCGCGTTGCCCTCCCGCTGGCACTCGGCGAGCCATGCGCCCCGAGCAGCGGCCGGCGCGCGCCCGGCGTAGACTGGAGCGAACCCCGTGCCAGCGAACGCAGCGACGTGCCGACGGGCCCGCCGCCGGCCCGTCCACTCCAGCCACCACCGCCGCAGTCGCGTCATGCCGCTGCCTCTCGTGTCGCCTCGTCCGCGCGGAGGGCATCGCGCACCTTGAGAATGCCGCGCTCTGCGAGCCGACGCGCTCTGTCCTCCGCCGCCCCGTCATCGGGCCAGCCGAGGGCGAGCGCCACGCCTCGATACGTGTGCTCCTCCACCTCGCGAGCCCGCAACGCGATCAACTCGGACTCCGACAGCCCCGCCGCCCGCACCAGGGCCGCGGCACGCACCAGCCGCAGCGCCATCTCCTCGACGGAGCCACGGAAGGCGATGGCGCCGGAGCCGTTCTGCACCTGCGCGCCGAGGCGCTTCTCGTAGTCGATCGTCCCACCGCCAAGCTCCCACGACTCGGAGAGAAAGAACGCCTGCACCACGGTCCGTGCCCCTCGGAAGTCCGGCGTCTCCCACAACCCCGCGAGCACTCCGCGGACCACGCGCTTGATCACCGCGGCCGACGCGCGCTCCTCGGCCCGCAGACCGTCGCGCAGGAACACCGCCTGTTCCTCCGGGGGCACAGCGACCACATCGACCCCGTGCTCGACCGCGTGCTCGACCTCGGCCTCCATGCCGCGGCTCACCGGCCCGACCACCCACACGGCGTCCGCGCGTGCGTACCCGACCCGGGCGACGGGGTGCGGACCGAAGGGACCGCCGCTGCCCGTCGCCGCCAGGCCGCGCCGATCGCCAGCCCCGGGGACGTACCGCTCTGTCGTCGGGTCCGAGTCCCCGCGGATCAGGCGGAAACACCAGCCGAGGATCGCCGCCTCGCTCCGCTCCGCGTCGGCGAGGCCGTGCGAATAGCGACAGACGATGCGCGGGTTCGTCGCTTCGATCCCGGCGGCGAGGGCCCGGACGCGGGCGACGTTGCGCGCAGTGGACCGCCACGCCCCCTCGGGGAGGCCGCTGCCGGTGTAGGGGTGGGCGAGGTAGACGATCACCGGGCGAGGCCGTCGTCGTCGGTGGCGTCCTCGCAGATCAGGTCGGCCAGCTCATCGGCCGACTCGACCTCGACGGGCGGGGCCGGCCAGCGGAAGCCGCGCTCCCGGAGGCCAGCGTGGACCGCGGCCGCCAACGCGGGATCGACAGCGCGCGCTCTCGCCACCGACTCCCTGGCCGCGTCCTGCACCACCGCCTCCGCAGCGAGATTCCGTTCGATCGGGGCCGCGGGGGCGAACGCCACGGACTCCTGGATCGCGAGCATCGCATCCACAGCGGCGTCCACCGCCGCGACCGGATCCCCGGCCGCCAGATGGGCGTGCATCTCCGTTGCCTTCGTCAGCGCCTCCATCGCTGCTCGCGCGGCGCGAAGCCTCGCCGTCCGCTCGGACGCCTTGCGGAGGACGATCGGATCGATCAACCCTTTCCACGGCTGCGGCCCGCCGCCCGGTGCCGACACGACCATGCGCGGCGGCACGGTCCCCGCGCACTCGTGCTCCGCTCCCCACGCCCCGCACGCGCAGCACCGCGGCGGGTACTCGACCGGGAGCACGTCGGCCAACCCGCGGTCTGGCGCCCATCGAAAGCCGAAGCCCGCGAGCCGTCTATCCCCCGTGCGCACGAACTCGGCCCGCTGGTAGACCACGCCTTCGGGCGAGACGCACAGGTGACAGAGGGTCACCAACCCGAGGGTGCCGACGCGGCGGTGGTAGACAGGATCGCGGCACCTGTGCTCGACGACCACCCCGTACATGGGCGGCGCAATCGTCCGGCGGCACACCTCCGGGTCCGATGTCGGGCCTGGCGTCACCTTCGTCCCGGCCGGCAGGACGAGCGGCACGAGCCACGCCGGAGAGACGAGGACCGATCCGCCGTCTCCGGTCGCTCCGTGGGCGAACCTGATCTCGTCGGCGCCCACGCTCTCGACGACGCCGACGTAGACCGTCCCGCCCCCTCGCAGCGCGTCCACGAGCAGCGCCTCGTCCCCCGCATCCCACGGGAACGGCGGAAGCGTCGGGAGGATGGACGGCCCGTCAAGCGGGATCATCGCTCCCTCCGTGCCTTGCGTTCGTCGCGTTCGTCGAGACGCATCAAGAGATCGAGCACGCCGCCGACGAAGATCAACAGCCACCCGCAGATGAGGAACGGCCGACCAAGACCGGGCAGGAAGTCCAGCGCCGTCAACAGGCCGAGGAACCCCCACACCACTCGCGGCGGCTCGAAGTACAGGTGGCTCATCGGATCCTCCCGGGCACGACGACGATCGGCGGCGTGGGCACGTGCACGGGCGCGCGCGCGGGCAGGAACGGAGGCGAGTAATGCCACACCGGGCGGTCGTGAGGGAGGTCGGCGTCCGCCGGGTCGGTCGTGTCGGCACGCTCGATCCCGACCGGATCGACGCCGATCGTTATGGCCCCGACCGTTACCACGCCGATCGCCGCGTACGACTCTACCACGTCGCCTGGGCTGTCCATTGCGATGGTCACCGAGGCGCCGCCGAGGTCGATGTCCACGCCGTCGACGCTCTCGCCTTCGCCGAACGAGACGCCGCCGCGCTCCGGTCCCTTCGGCCACGACACGAGCGCCACCACGGCCACCACGAGCACGAGCAGCAGCCAGCCCATCGCTTTCACCACGTCAACGCCTCCCTTCCGCCGAACAGCGACGACGCGCTCGCCCCGTCGAAGTCCCCGAGCCCGCCTGCTCTCGTCCCGTCATGCCCGTTGCCGTTCGCCCCTGGCCGCGCCTGCCGCGCCCCGTGGGCCGCGACGTAGCCGAGACGGTCCTTCGCCATCTCCAGGGCGTCAGGCCCATCGTCGTGATCCACGCTCGTCCCGTCCGCGCGCAACGCGAGGAGCTGGTCGATCAGCAGCCGTTGCGCCCCACGCCGGAACCGGATCGCCCCCTGGCGGATGAGCGGCTGCAACGTCACGAGCCGAGACCTCTTCGACTTCGACTGCTTCCGTCCCTCCAGGCCGATGACCACCCCTCGCCGTACGCAGAGGCGGTGGAGGTCCGCCCGGACGCGCTCCATGCTGTCGTCCTCGGCGACGAGCACCGAGGCGTGGTCCTGCACCGCCGCCCGCAGCGCGTGCTCCTCGACCGTGTCGAGTGGCTGCCGGAGTAGGTCCGCCCGCAGCACGTAGAGCAGCGAGTCCGCCGTACGCCCGAGCGTCACCACCGCCTGATAGTCCCCCGTCGGCTTCCCGAGCGCGGGGTCAAACACCGTGACGATCTGCGCGAAAGCCGGCGCTTGGCCCTCCCAATACCGGATCCAGTCCGGGTCGATCAGCGCCGTCTCTGCGTCCCGCGGCTCGTTCTGCTTCTCCGCCGCGTGCGCGCCCGGCCCGAACTGCGCCCGGTAGAGCATGTTCGCGTAGAGCGAGTCGCCGCCCGGCCAGAGCACCTCGGCGCCAGCATCCATCTCGGCGCGCCGCGACTCGTAGAAGGCCCGCGCCTCGCCCTTGTCCTCGCTCTCGTCCGCCGCGTAGACGGCCTCCCACTCGCGCCAGAGCGTGTCGAGCGCATCGGGCCACGACAGCACCGCCCGGTACGTCCGCCGCGTCCACCCAGGCGCCGAGGTCACGAGCCAGCGCAGCAGCGAGTCGTAGTGCAGCACGGTGCCGACCACGACGACGTCGAGGCAGCGGCGGGCGTCGCCCACCGCGAGCAGCGCACGCGAGAACCAGAGCCGGAGCTTCCGGCGCTGCTCCGACGAGAGCACCTGCTCGTCGTTCTCCAGATCGTCCACGATGGCGAGGTCCGGCCGCCGTGACCGCCACTTCAGCCCGCGCACCGCGTCGCCGGCGCCGACCGCCTTCACGAGCACGCCCGTCGCTGTGACGATCTCGTCCTGCCGCCATTCCTCCGTGACGAGGTCGCCGTACAGCGCCCGGATCGCCTCGTTGTGCTCCAACTCGTATCGGAGCGTCCCGAGTTCGCGGACGGCGTGCGCGTGCGTCTCCCGAACCAGGAGGATGAACCGCCGGTCGTACCGCTCCGGGTGGAGGATGCACGCGAGAGGGAGGGCAAGCCCCGCGATCGTGGACTTCGCGTGCCCGCGAGGTGCGGCGATCGCTACCCGCATCGGGGCGTCCCTCTGCGCCGTCGCGCGCCCCAACACCCCGAACGCGTCGAGATGGAACGGCGACGCCCCCACGACTGGATCGAAGTGCTCCGGCAGGAGGTCGTACGCGAGCGCCTGGAGATCGGCGGCGTACCGCTGCCGGCGTCGAGCCGACGCGAGGCCGCCCGTCCTCGCGTGGACCTTGCGGACCTCGGGGACGGGGAGGCCCGCGAGCGCGTCGATCAGGCGGTCCCTGACCGCGGGCGACGTCTGCGCGCGTGCCGGAGCAGTCCCCACGGACGGCGAGCATCGCGCACGCCTCGCATGCGGCGCAAGTGCGGTGGCCTACGGCGCGAGCGACGCGCCCTTGCTCCGCCCGTTGATGCGACGACGGCGGCGCAGGACCGGCCGCCGCCGCGCGTCGTGTGCGGGTTGTGCAGGTTGTGCAGGTTCCCCGGGATAACGCCTCACAAAGGCCCGAACAAGCTGCTTATACCGGGATCGGTGCTCCAACCCGCACGCGCACACCCCGTCATGGTCCGCTCGTTCCGTCGCGGAGTCGCAGTCCGACCCTTACACGGCGGCCTCCCGGACGCTGTTCCGCCGGGATCCCACGCGGCGCAGGACCGGCCGCCGCAACCACGCAGAAGCCGAGGGCCTCGAGGCGGTCCACCACCTCCGCGGCCATCGTCCGCGGGTCCGGCGGAGTCGCATCCTCCCGCCTGTCCGTCGCCCGGCCCGAGAGCAACTCCGAGAGGCGGATGCACTCGCCCGCGATCTTCGCCAGGCGCTCGGGCTCGATCGGGACCGGGCTGTCGAGCTCCGCGAGGAGACGCGCCAGGGCCTTCGCCGCGGCGACGCGGAAACCGTCGACGAGAGCCTCGACCGGAGGAGGCTCGGTGGTCGCAGAGGCGCGAACGCACACGTCGTCTGCATGGAGGAGGGCTCGGGCCTCTCGTTGCTCCTCGGCCAGCCGACCTGCGCGCGCCTCGGCTATTCGTTCCTCTCGTTGCGCAGCGAGCCGCGCGTGCCTCCGTGGATCCGCCACGGCCCTATCATACTCCGGGGTGGGGGGTGCGGGGGGTAGGGGGCACGCGCCGACGACCGCGCCGGAGGGCGACCGCCGCCCTCTCTCCCTCTCCCATGCTGTACGGATTCCGTTCCCACTGCAACCACGGCAAGCCCCATGCCATCGGAGGCGCGCGTGGCGAACCCGCGCCATCGGCCGCTGCCTACACCGGGCCTTGACATCGCCGCGAAACCCACCCCATGCTCCCCCGCGCGTGCGTCGGCAGCAGCGCGAGCAGTAGCAGTTTCGCCGGGCCAGAGCACGGTGCTACCCACTCGCGAGCAAATCCCCGGCGCCCGGGGCGTTCCCGTTGGGCACCCCCGGACCCCCGCCCGAAGTCCGGTTGCGAGGCTCAACCGGACGCGCGTCCTCCTTCTCTCGACCATGATATGCCGACCAGGAGAGCGCGAGACATAGCTTTGCCCCCGCGCGTCGGTGGTCCTGCCTGCCGTGGTGTTCCGACCGACTCTGCGCGCGACGCAGCTCTGGTCCGCGCGTCGGTGGTCTCCGTGTCCGTGCCAGTTCGCGCGGTACCGCGCGCGCGGGATGGCGGTGCGCAGGGGTTGCGGTGCGGGCGCAGGAAGTTTCGCAAGGTCTTGCGGTGTGGGGGTGTAGTTGTGAGGCGTGGTGCGGTGATGAGGGCCGCAAGAAGTAGCGGAAAGCTGGCACGGGCCGTGCACTAAGGGTGGGCATGAACGCACTGATCCTCGCCTTCCTCGCCGCCAAGCGGGCGGCAGCCCCCGCGAGCAAGGGCGCGGCGGACATGGCTGCGGCCCGAGCCGCCCTGCCTGCGTACTACAGCGCCTGCCAGGCGCTCGTGGACGCGCAGGTGGAGGCCGCGGTCTCCCTCAAGGCCGCGGCCGCGGCCGCCCAGGCGGCATGGCGGGCGGCGCCCGCGGACATGGCCCTCTACAGGGCCGTCGTGGACGCCGACCGCGCCGCGGGGTGGGAGGACGGCGAGGTGACAGACGCCCGCGCCGCTCTGCGGGCGAGGGATGCGCGTGCGTACGCCCGCGAGCGAGATGCCCGCGAGCGCGCCTGGGAGCGGTAAGGCCCCCGGGCGGTGCGACGACGGGCGTCCGAGCAGGGGGCGGAGCCCGTAGTCCCCCGGCCCCTGTTGGGGCCGAGCCCCGCAACCGGGCCGCCTGCACGCGGCGCGGGGCGCACGGCGGATGGTCCGCCGGCCGAGAGCCCGGAAGGAGAGGAACGATGAGTCCGAATGAGGCGTGGAAGCTTTTCGTTGGGTCGCAGGGACCCGGCGAGTTCATGGCCGCCGCTGGCGG
>ERZ1292629.820-Hain-H43-01um-R1-820-length-33863-cov-14_pt1 | contig 33863 bp, 47 predicted proteins | sample MGYA00564399_ERZ1292629 | MGnify/ENA primary metagenome ERZ1292629 (study PRJEB36523, sample SAMEA6512636) | groundwater metagenome | collected 2019-01-08 | study: AquaDiva: Metagenomics assemblies of 32 groundwater samples
GCGGAGATGCTCGTTCGGAGGGCCGAGATTGTAAACGCCAAGTAGAACTTGTTGGACGTATTTGCCTCAAGTACGGTGTAAGCACTCCCACCCAACAACGCTGGATATTGCGTCCCACTTGGCGTGGATACTGCGACATTAACCCTATTTTGGAACCGCCACTGGGCCACGGGAGGCTACCTCCTCCCCTACGGCTCGACTGCGACCAGGTTGGCCCCAAAACGCGCCTCGTGCTGCGCCCTCGCCCGCGCGGCTTGCTGCGGCGTGAGCTGCCCGCCGTGGCGCACCGTCAGCGCGCGCGCGTCCCCCGCGCCGGCCCACGCCCACGTGACCAGGTTGCGGTCCAGCGTGGGCACCTCGGCCACGAGCAGGTCGATGGCCACGTTCTTGCGTGCGTTGTCTGCCCGGTTCCAACCATATGCGCGCGCCAGCCCGTCCTGCCTGGCCTGCGCTGGTGGTGGCAGGCTGCCGGTCGTGGCTGGGTCCACCGTGAACACCGCGATCTGCGGCGGCATGTTATCTGCCGCGTAGCCGACCAGGCCCCGCGCGGCGGGGTCCGCCGCCGGGTGCGTCCCGTCGGCCGCCCACTCGCGCGCCGTCGGGTGCCGCCCGCCGCGGGCCGCGTACCACGCCTCCAGCGCTGCGGCCCGCTGCAGCCACTCCACGTGGTTCAGGCGCCGGAACCACGCGCGCTGGTACGCGACGTACCGGTCGAGCGGCTTCCAGTTGCCGTCCCACCAGAGCAGCAGGCCGACCGGCAGGTCGGTCGCGTGCGCTGGGCAGGTGCGCTCGAACGCGGCGACGCGGTGCTCGCGCAGCTCGGCGGGTGCATCCACGTCCCACAGCTCCAGGTACCGGCAACCCGGCGGGTCGCACGTGTCCGGCTCGACCGCCTGCATCTTGATCTTCACGGTGCCACCTCCGGCTGCTGCTACGGGAACCCGGTCGCGTCGGTCGCGGTGATGGTCGCGATGCCCGCCGCGTTAAACACGATGCTCAGCGTGCCACCGTTCGACGCCACCGCGTCAGCGCCGTTGTCGACCCACACCAGCAGGGCCGACGTGCCCGCGGTGCCGGTCGACTCGTATACCGGGAACCGCCGCGCGGTGATGCTGCCGGGGTTCGCGCTCGTCCACGGCGTCGGGTCGGTCGCGTCGATCTTGACCACGTTGAGGGTGTTGGTGACGGCCTTGCCGGCCGACAGCGTCGCGCCGCCGGCGGTGTACCCCGTGTCCGTGATCTCGTTGGTCACGTCGCTGAAGTAGTCGTGCGTGTCCTGGTTCGGGGTGTAGGTGTTGGTCGTCGCGGCCACCTTCTGGGTGTCCGTGTCGAAGTCGATCTCCTTGTTGAATGCCTTGATGAAGGCTGGGGCATACCAGTACGCGGTGACGGCCATGGCCTACAGCTCCTCGCTCTCGTGCGCGGTGGCACTGCCCTCGGCCGTCGCGGCGAACACCGTGGCATCGATGCCCAGCTCGTCCAGCTCCGCTGTCAGCCGCGCCCGGATGGCGGCTACCCGCGCATGGCGCGCGCGCGTGGTCTGCAAGGCCTGCACGCGGTCGGCCTCAGCGCGCAGGTCTGCCTGCCGCACCAGCAGCCCCTGCTTGTACTCCTCCAGCTCGGCGTCCGACCGCCCGTCCAGGTCCACCACGTTTGCCTTCACACGCTCACCCCCGGTGGCACCGCCACCAGCTCCTTGTACGCCACGATGGCCCCGCGCGTCCCCGGCGGTGCCCACACGCGCCGGCGCGGCGCGCGTGCCTGGATACACGCGGGCGCGTGCGCGATGAACAGCTCGGTACCCATGTACTCGTTGCACAGCGGGCAGTGCTGCGTGTTGCCGGGGTCACCCAGCGCCTTATCCATGCCCGCCGCGTCATGCACCGAGACCAGGTCGTCCGGGTGCGTGTTGCGGAACGCGCGCGGCGCGCGTGCCCACGCGCGTGCCACCGGTGCGTGCACCACGTAGCTCCGTGGCCCGGCTGGTCGTGCCTGCTCCATCCCTGTCATTGTATCACGCGAGGCCCACCGTCACCTCGACGACGCCGTCAGCGGCGGCCAGGTCGAGGTTGGGCGTGGCCTCCGCCAGCGAGTTTGGCCGAGCCTTGTTGCTGGTCAGGTTGAAGCCAGCGTCGCTGGCCCAGGTCGCCCCGCTGGTGCCCGTGCCCAGGTCGTTGGTCAGGTTGCCGCGCGTGAACAGGTCGTACTCGCACTTGTCGAGGTTGCGGTAGATGTAGCTCGGCACGAGCACCACGGTGCTCGTCGGCAGCTTGCCCACCAGGCCGCGGTGCTTGATTGCCTCCACGTACCACCAGTCGTCCACGTAGGCGCTCTGTGCCACGTCGACCGCGCGGTCGGTGTAGCGCACCAGGTCGCCCAGCTCGACCGACAACATGGCCACCGTGGCGGCGTCCGTGTTCCACTGCAGCTCCAGCTCCAGCCTCGGGTACGGGTAGCGGTGGGTGCGCAGCGTGGCGTACGCGTAGTCGCGTGCGCTGACCGAGTCGTCGGCGAACGGCACGCGCAGCTCCACCCCGCGGTCCACGTGCAGCGTCGGCACGCTCTTGGAGGCCACGAAGCGCGGCAGTTGCCCGGTGAGGCTGACCGGCTGCCCACGGAGGCGCAGCATGGTGACGTAGATGGTCCCCGCGTCGCTGTTGACCAGCCGCAGCCGCGCCGCCGCGCCGAGGTCCGTGACCGTGACCGTCAGCTGCGCTGTCTTGTCGGTGCCGGTGCCGTTGGCCGCCGTGTTGGCCAGGTAGTCGACCACCGCCACCGGCTCCGTGATGGCCGCGAGCAGCGCGCCGTACTCAAACTCCGCCTCGTAGATCTGCCCGGTCGTCAGCGCCATGCTGTCGGCTGTTGGCCTGGTGTCCTTCCCACGGCTGAACCGGAAGACCTCCTGAGCGCCCTGGCCCAGCGTCAGGATCGTGGCCGAGACCGTGACCGTCGAGACCAGGTCCTCGTCCACCACGCGGTACGCCTGCGCGTACGGCCGCACCTCGGTACCGTCCCCCCACGTGTGGTCCACGGTCGTGCCTAGCCGCGCTTGGCGGTTCTCAAACCGCAAGCGCCCGTCAGCCCGCTCCCACAGCAGGCCCCCCAGCTCAGATTGGACGGCCTCCTTCAGCGCATCCACCGCGCCCTGTGCGCGGACCCAGTGGTACGGAAGTGCCTGCACGCCGTCGTCGAGGTCGTAGTCCGCCGTGCCGAGCCCGGCCGCCGTGAGGATGGCCGCGACCGCGCCGTCGGTGTCCCGCGTGGTCGAGAGCACCACGTTGACCGGCCGCAGGTCACGCAGCACGCCCGCGAGGCTCTGCGCGGTAAGCTGCACACGGCCCGCAGCGCCTACCGCCCACGTGTTGCTCTGACGCTGCAGCCAGCCCGTCCAAAGTACATACTCGATGTTGCTGTGCGTGGCCGTGATACGTACCGGTGTGTCCTGCAGCACCCGACCGTAGAGCGACGAGGCCGTGTACTCCGGCGTGAACGTGCCGTCACGGTTGACGAGGTCCAGGCTGACCTGCGACGCCAGCATCGCACCGTCCGCGCCACGGCCGCGCTCCACGCTGAAGCCGCCCGTCGGTGCCTGCAGGTACGGGGTCAGGTCAAACTCGTACGTGCCATCGCGGTCGAAGTCCGCCTTGACGTAGAACGTGACGTCGGCCATGCTACATGACCCGGTCCAAGTGATGCTTCAGCTCGCGCGCCAGCTCGCCGTAGTCGTGCCAACCGTTGGCATACACCGTCACGTTGATGGGACCGCGGCCTCTATTTTCGTTGGCGGGAATAACAGCCTCGCCGCGGTGCAGGTAGGCGACCATGTCGCGCGGGACGTAGGAGGTACCCGTGGCATATGTCTCCATCTTGGTCCCCGGTGGAAACGACGGCGTGCCACCGAAGATGTTGGCGAACTGCTGCTGCGGGCCCGGCGCCAGCTCGCTGTACATCTTGGCCGCCTGGCCCGGGGTCAGGCCAAGGAACTTGGACAGTGGCATGCCCGCGATCGTGGACAGCTGCATCGCGTCGAGGGCCGACAGCGCGCTGAAGAAGCCGGTGGGCACGGCACCCGGGCCACTCGGCACGACGGCCCCAAACCCGCCCAGGCCCGGGGTACCAGCGGCCGCCGCCTTGAGCTTGGCGGCCGCCTCCGCGACCGTGATGGCGCCGGCGTCCAGCTCGGCGACGATGGCAGCAATCGCTTGCTTGACAGCGTCTGGCAGCTTCTTGATGCCCATCAGCCCCGCGTCAACGAAAAGCTGGATGTTCTGCACGAGGAACTCGCCGCTCACGCCGATCGCCGAGGCCAGCCGCTGGATGTCCTTGGCCATGTACTCCGTGTTGGTGCGGAAGTCGACCGCGCCGCCCGTCAGGATGGTGTTGACGCGGCCCATGACGTTGCGCAGCGTGGCCAGCGCCTCCTCCGAGCCGGTCGCGATCGCGTCATTCAGTGCCGTGATGAACTGGGTGCCCAAGAAGCCAGCATCGGCTGGGACGAGCTTCTCCTTGAGCGCGTCACGGATGTCCACCGCTGACGCAGCCAGCCGGTCGCGGGCCTTCTTGCCCCCCGTCGTCAGGGCCTCAGCCAGCGTGTCCATGAATGCGAGCCCGGCCGACCCGATGCGCTCGAGCAGTGCCTTGTCGGCGCTGGCCTGCGCCAGCGACTCCGCAAAGCTCTCCACGGTGAGCCGCCCACCCTCGCCCATGCGCCGCGTCAGCTCGCCGAGGGCCGCCTCCATCGGGGCATAGTCCCCCGTCTGGAGGCCCAAGGCCACCGCGTCGATGAGCGCCTGTCCCAGCTCCTCAGCGCCCGCCACGCCCTCGTCCCTAGCCTGCTTGACCAGGTCCTGCACGGCCTTCGCCAGCGCCGCCCCCGAAGCCGGGCTTGCCAGGGCCTTGCCAAAGCCCATGTAGACCTTGGCGCCGAGGTCACCGAACAGGTTGGTCAGGTCGACCTTGCTTGCCTCCTCGGCGAGCACGTTCAGGAACTCCTGGACCGCAGACTTGGCGGCTGCACCACCGCCACCACCGCGGGCCCCCGCCGCCAACCCCTTGACCCACGGCGACTCGGCGGAGTACGCGTACTCCGTGAACGGGTCAAACGTGCCGACCGTCTTCCACTGCCCGTTGACAAATACCTGCTCACCCGGGGGGCCCATGCTGCCACCCATCTTGCTGGCCCCCAAGCCCGACAGCGCCATCGCAAGCGCCGCGTCGCCGGCCGCGATGAGGCCCGAGACCGTGGCAAAGAAGTTGGCTGACAAGCCCGGGATGGCGTTCTGGATGCCGACCCCGATGCCCTCCACGATCGCCTCGCCGATGGGGACCGTTGTCTCCGCCGGCGACCCGATGCCAAATGCCCCCTTGAGCTTGTCAAGCGCGCTATCCTTGAGGCCTCCCAGCCAGTCAGTAAACCCACCCCATGCGTCCTTGGCACCCTCCCACAGCCCCTCGATGAACGCCACGCCGACCTCGTAGAGGTCTGTTGCACGCAGCTGCGCGAGTGCTTCGCTGAACACCCCGCCCATCGCGATGCCGATGTTACGCAGCGCGTCCCCAAGGCCGGCGATCATATTCCACACGTCGCTGAACTCGTAGATTAGCATGTGAACCGCCCCAGCGGCGCCAACCACGATCGTGGTCATCAGCGCAAATGTCGGGCTTAGGATCTGCAGTGGGACGATGATCTTCTTGAAAATCTCGTACGTCAGGTCCCAGTAGATGACCATCGCAGCAAACAGGATCACCGCGCCCGCGATGATGCTTGCCAGCAGCCCCACCGAGGTGGCCGCACCGGCGATCACCAGCCCAAGGTTGGCCCAAACAACGGCGCCCGCCGCCCAGACAGCCGTGCCCACGGCGATGGCGGCTGTAACCACTGAGATCGTGAGCTTGATGGCACCATACGCGACGGCGATGGCGATCAAGACCGCAAGCAGCTTTTCCATCTCATTGCTCTGGATGCCCACGGTCCCGCCGGTGGTGTCCAACACGGCCGACATCTCGCGCAGCGCTGGGATGACGGAGTTGTTGATGACCGTCGCGAGGTACAGGCCCGCGTTGGCAAATGCCATGAGCACGGGGATGAGCAGGATGCCCAGCTGCACCTGTAGGCCACGCAGCGCCTGCTCGAAGTCCTTGAGGTCCAGCTTCTGGCGGCGTAGCGCGTCGGTCTGGTCCTGGTTGAGCACTAGGTTGAAGCGCTCGGCCTCGTCGCCAAGCGCGGCCAGCCCCTCACGCCCCTGGTTGAGAAATGGGATCAGCTCTGTGCCAGCACGGCCAAAGAACTGCATGGCCAGCGCGGTCTTCTCCATGCCGTTGGGCATGGCCTTGAACTTGTCCGCCAGGTCACCAAGGACCTCGGTCATCGGGCGCATCTTGCCCTGGTTGTCGACCGCCGTGATCCCGATCTTCTTGAGCTGCTCGGTCATCGCGTTGCCGGTCGGGATCACCACGCCGTCCTCGAGGTCGGCCATGTTGGCGAGGGCACGCTCGAACTTCCGGATGCCCTTCTCGCCGGTCTCGAAGCTGACCCCCGACTCGTCGAGCTGGTAGACGAGCTTGCTGGCCGCCTCGGCCGTGATGCCCATCGTGGTCTGCAGCTTGAAGACCTGCTCACCCAGCTTGCCAGCAGCATCGATCGAGGACTTGAGCGCAAACGCCCCGGCAAATGCAGCACTCATCCCCAAGAGCGGCTGGATCATGGACGAGATCCCGGTACGCAGCGTGCCGAGGCCCCCGTCGGCCTCCCGCGCGTGCTGTCCCAACTTCTGGGTTGCCTGGCCCGCGCCCGTCAGCGGGGTCTGTGCGCTCGACGCAGCCGAGCCCACGCCCCGCAGCTCGCCCTGGATCTTGGCCAGCGACGCCGACGCAGCGTCACGCGCAGCGATCAGGATCTGCAGCTCAGCTGTCGTGGTCACGTCGGCGCCGCTCCAACAGCTCCGCCTGGACGGCGAAGACCTTGTTCACCATGGCCTGCGGCAGCTGACTCAGCTCCTCGTCGGAGCTGGCGCGGTCCACCGCGGCCTTGGCCCGCGCATAGCTACGCAACGCCATGACATCCAGCGCCAACGCGGGGTCCTCGCGGACCGCCGCACTCGGCAGGCACCCGAACTCCTCGCACACCTGCGAGACCAGCCACGCCCCCGGGGTCGCCCCGTCCGGCCCGCCGTCCAGCGCGAGGTGAAACCCTAGGAGCCTTTTTTTTCCTCGTCCTCGGTCCGTGGCGGCGGCGCGCCCGCCTGCATGTTCAGCAGCCACGTGACCTCCTGCACGCTGAGGCCCCGCAGGATCGCCTGCGTCGGCCGGGGCGGGTACGCCTCGCCCTCGTCGTCGGTCCACGTCCACGACGCGATGCCAGCGACGAGCGCGTCCACGACCTGGTCAAGCCGCCCCGCCAGACGGGCAGCCTGCTCCGGGTCCTCCGCGCTCAGGAACCGCAGGCTCTGCAGGTCCAGCGCTGCCGCGAGCTGCCCCACCGAGCCGCTGCTGCGGAACCGCACCACCTCCCCCACGTGCGGGTGGTACGTCTCGTCACCCACCACCACCGCCAGCGAGTCGCTGGCCACCTCCCGCACCGGGACCTTGCTCTTCTTTGCCACGTCAGCCACCCCTCCTAGGCCTAGGCCTCGGCCACCGCGCCGGTCAGCGCCAGGACCACCTCGTAGCGCGTCAGGCCACCGGCCTTGCCAGTGCGCTTGTAGCTGCGGATGAAGGTCTCGACGGTCGACTTCTTGGTGCTGCCGTACGTGACCTCCAGCGTGCGTGACCCGCCGCCGGTCGTCGCCCCGTTGCCGACATCGTTGAAGATCACGTCCGGCCCCGTCGTTGCCGTGTCGTCGTAGAACCCACGGAGCGAGATGTCACTGCCCTTGCGCAGCTTGGCGAAGAGCACCTCCGCCCAGCTGTCCCCAAACGTGTGCGAGTCCTCCAGCACCGCCTCGATGTTGATGTCACCCATCTCGAGGACGTACTGCGACATGTCCTGCAGCGTGCCCGTCGCGTTGTCGAACTTGACGACTACATCCGCTCCACCGTACTTGGCCATGACCTACCGCTCCTTAGCTAATTGCGCTTGAATCCGATGAAGATGCTGGCACTTTGGCCCGCGCCCGCACCGGTGAATGTGTATTGACCCTTCGTGTACCGGTTGACCGTGCCGGCCACCGTCACGCGCTCGGCTGCCGGCGCCGCGGTGACCACTGTGGCCGTGGCCAGCGCTGGGTAGCTGATGTCGTCGGACGAGTGCAGGACCTTGAGCGCGAGGTTGGTGTACCCACCCAGCACCAGCGCCGAGACCTGGAAGTACGCGCTGCCCCCGAGCGCGCTGCTCGCCGTGTTGTCGACCGCCGTGCCGTCCGCCGTGGCCCCGCTGACCGTGGCCAATGGCCAGTGCACCAGGCCCTCCTCGAGCTGCCCGCTGCCACGGTAGTCAGCCGCCACCTTGTGCAGCGCGCCGCGCGTCGCCGTGCGCTTGTAGGTGGTCTGAACAGGACCCTGAAAGCCGATGAACTTCTTCCCGACCGTGTTGCCCTCAAACCCCATGCAGGCCACCTGGCTGGCACCCGACAGCCCGACCAGGGCCTCGTTGGACGCGCCAGCCACGTCATCGTAGAAGCCGCTGACGCTCAGGGCAAACTGTCGCAGGTTGACGAGCGCCTTGGTCTCCCACGTGTCGCCCAGGACGGTGGTCTCCTCGAGGATAGCCTCGTGGTTCTCGTCGACCGCCGTCACGTAGCTGTGGACGCTGTAGCCCCCCACCAGGAGGAACCCGATGTCGGCCCCACCGTACTTGGTCACAGGTCGCCCCCATCAAGCCCCTCAGAGCCCCCAGAATGCCCAAGCTGGCCCGCTGTACCCACAACCAGTAGGTCCATACCGCCCCCAGCTACGCGCTCCAGCACGCCCTGCTCAAGCAGCCACGGCACGCTCTCCTCCGGGACGTCCGTCACCAGCTCGCCGGGCAGGTGCACCGTCATGCCCCGCTCCTCCCACGGCACGTCCTCGTGCGCGCGCAGGCGCGCGAGGACCGCGGGGTCGGTCGGGTAGCTCAGCTCAACGAGGATACGGTACATCGGTCTGCCCATCCCTAACATCTTAACACGTGTGCTCGTGGTGGCGCGCGAGAAGCATCTCGGCATCGCGCGCGGCGTCCAAGAGGAGGTCATACTCATCCCCGCGTGCCAGCGAGCGCGCGACGCGTTCACGTAGCGTCTGTAGCATTGCCCAGGCATCTCTGGCGTCTGTTGGATACCATGGCTCGCGGTCGCCCATCCCTATAGCTCACGGGGTCAGCCCGGCGTTCTCGACGTCGCGCGCAGGGACATGGTAGGTCATCGCCATCCCCCTCATTGTATCACCCTACGGCGCCTTGACCACGAACGTCACGGCCAACTCCATCGACGCGTAGTCACGCGCCGCGACCGTCGCGCTGCCCGGTGCCGTCCACGTGACCCCAGCGATCTCGCCGTGGCCGTCCAGCCCACCCTTGGCACGCAACGCGGTCAGCACGGTCACGCGCAGCGCGCGCACCGCCGCCATGGCGTCCGCCCCCAGCTTGTCGCGCACGTACAAGCGGATGGTCTCCGTGTGCTCCTCGTCCGGCGCTACCACGCCCCCAAAGGCCCAACCCATGCGGCCCTCACTGCCCATGAGCACGGCGCACGGCACGTCCTGCAGCGTCTCCGGGACGTCCACGTAGACGCGCTGGAGGTCGCCACTGGTGACCAACGCCGCCAGGAGGTCCTTGATGCTCGTCCTGCACTGCTCGTACGTCACTACACTCAGACCCTCCAGCTCGCGTGCAGTGCGTCGGCTGCCTTGCGCACGTAGGTCACCAGGTTGCCCTTGCCCACGTCCCCAGCGGCGCGCATGAAGTACAGCCCCTTGGTCCCACGGCGCCCGATGGCGCGCGCGAGTACAAAGCCGCTTATGTTGATCCCGTGCTTCTTGGCCCACCTGGCGATCGGCTCGACGGGTGGCATCTTGCCAGGCCGGCGGCCCACCTCGATGACGGGCGCGAGCTTGTTGAGGCTGTACACGCGGCCCAGCGGCGTGAAGCCTGGCAGCAGCTGGCTCTGGACCGAGCGCGCGGTCATGCCCGTGTCCACGCCGTGCGGCTTGGCCTTGCGGCGGGCCTCGGCCTCCATCAGCAGCAGGAGTGGCTGCACCGTGTGCTTTCGCAGTGCGGCGCTGACCACGTCCACGCTCAGGGCCGTCTGCAGGCGGAGGACGTGTCGGGCATCCACGCTGACCTCAAAGTCTGGCATCCTACGCGAACCACGGGACCTTGCGCCCGTAGACCTCCACGGTGTCGCCGAGGATCTTGGGCGCGCGCGGCGACAGGCCCACCGCGGCGTCTAGGTTGTTCAGCGTCAGCACCGCGCCGCCGCGCTGCAGGTCGATGAACTCGCTCGCCAGCATGACGGTCGCCTCCTTAAGCGCAGCCGGCACCGCCGGCCAACCCCACACAGCCGTCACGGCCAGCCCCCGCCGCTGTGCGGGCCAGGTAAAGAGCTTGCCGCTCGTCGGGATGACCTCCAGCCACGTGTACGGCCACGGCTCCGAGCCCAGCGGCGCGTTGGGCTCGCCCACCCAGTAGTCGGTGTTGAGCGTGAGCGTGGTCTCGGCCACGTAGTCCCCGTCGAGGTCGACCTTGACGATGAGCCCCGTCGTGGTCGCGATGTCACTCGGGAGGTACAGCCGCGTGCGGGCGTTGGGGTTCCAGATGACGTAGTGGTCATCCAACCGCTGGATGATGCTGGTGCCACCGTCAAACACGCGCTCGACCGCCGCGGCGTCCCTGCTGAAGAACCGGTTGCACTGCTTGTCGAGCAGCCGCGAGCACGCAGCCAGGTGCGCGGCGACCACGCCGTCCAACACGCTGGATGACTGGTCCACGCGCTCCTTGTACTCGGCCACGGTCGCGTAGCTGTCGGTAGCGGCCACGGCGGCCTTACCCCCTACCGCGCAGTCGGGTCGAAGATGTCGTCGTTCGCGTTGTCCTCGGCCTCGAGCGCCGTGCCGGCAGCGCCGGCCTCGGTGTCACCACCGACCCCTGCAACTGACTCGGTGACCTGCAATGCCTGGTTCAACGCGTTGGCCAGTCCCTCAACGGGGTCCATCACCTGCGCATCGACCTTGACCCCACCCTCGGCTGCCGGCAGCGGCGTCGGGTCCGCCTCGGTGTCGACAGCGTAGCCGCCGGCGATCCACGTTGCCGCCAGCTCGTCCTCGACCAGGTAGACCCTGCCAGCCATGAACGTCCCAGCTGGCCCCGCCGCCGTCGTCCGCATCTGTACCTTGCGCATGCTTTCCTCCTATGCCTTGGCGATGCCCCGCAATGTTGCCGTCCCGTGCGTCTCCGCAACGGTGCTCTTGACCTTCACGCGGTAGTAGGCGTAGGGTGCCTGTGTCACCGCATAGGTCCCCGTCGCTGCGGCCGCCACGCTCGCGCCCGCCTGCACGGCCTGCTCGTCGGAGTAGTCGCTGGCGTTGGCGCCGTAGACCTCCCACGTCACGTCGTTCGTGATGACCGCGATCGTGTAGGCCAGGCTGCGCCAGGCACGCAGGTCCATGCCACTGCCGGTCAGCACCACATAGGCGTTGGTCGACAGCTGCCCGACAGGGGCGACGATGTCCACCAGCGCCGTGTGGCTGGTGCGCAGCGTCTGCCCCACGTAGGCATCCTCGGTCCCGACCGTGATGTTCGTGACCGTCATGGTTACTCCATCGCCACGATGGTGATGGTGTCCGTGGCCGCGATGTGCGTCGCGCCACCCGTCGCCACCCGAATGCGGTTGGGTGTGGTCTGGATCGTGAACAGGTCGGTGACCGCCTTGATGGCACCGTTGGAGTCGCGCACCTGTGCGGTAAAGGTCGTCGGCACGAACGGCAGTGGGACGTGGGCCTCGACCTGCGTGCCCTCCTCCGTCGTCACCGTGTGCTTGATGACCGTCAGCTTCTTGGCGCCCGTGGCCACGCCGCCGACGAGGTTCTCGACCACGTCCGGGTTGACGCCCGCCGTGCGCGAGACCGTGACGTTGCCGGCCGTGCCCGCCGTCAGTGCGAAGATGAACACGGTCGTGTCGCTGGCCACCGCTATGTAGTACGCCCCACCCGCGTTGCGCGTATCGCCGTTGATGCCCGCGGCCAGGTTGGTCGCGCTCGCTGCTGCGCTCGCGCCGTAGGCCCACTCGCCGTTCGTGACGACCGGGGCTTCGTTGTGCGTGTAGGTGACCGCGCCGACCACGACAGCGTTGCAGTCGCCGGTCGCGTTGAAGTCGACCAGCCCCTGCGCGATCTTGCCCGTCGCTGGTGCAGCTGCGATGGTAACCGCGCCCGCTGCCGACAGCGTTGCGTCGCCGCTCACCGGCACCGACACCACGTCCGTACCGTCTCCGACCAGGATCTGCCCACTCGTCTTGGCGTCCAAGTCCGTCGGCGCGTCGGCCGCACCACCGACCTTGATACTGCCGCGCGTGATGTTCGCGAGCTTGGCGTTGCTGACCGCGTCGTTTGCGATCGTAAGTGCACCCGCGCCCGAGAGGGTTGCGTCACCACTCATCGCCACGCCAACGCCTGCGGTATACCACTGACCAGCAGCGGTAGCGATGAGCACAGCAGCCTTTCCGGCAGCAAGCGTGAAGGCGTTGTTCGCGCCTAGGGCATTGATAACCCCATCCGTCGCGGGGTAGACCAAGAGCGCGCTCGTCGCATCCGTGTTGATGACGAGAACTTCAGCGCCCGCAACCGGCACAGGAAGCCTGACGCCCGTGGCACCGGTTGCGCCCGTGACCGCGTTCAGGTCCTTCGTCAGCGCGGTGGCGTTGCCTTGGTTAGTACCGGCGGCCGCGGGTGCCGCTACGTTGCGGACGACCCGACCGTTGGCGTCGTAGACAACTGTCTTGCTGGCCACGACCGCGCCGGCCAGGGCGCCGTCGAGGAACTCCAGCTCCGCGATGCTGACTTGGTCCAGCGACTCAAGCGCTGGGCTGATGTCCTCCTCGGCGTCGTTGTAGAACGCTGCGCCGTTGAGGTGGAAGTTCCCGCTCTGGTCGCGGTAGACGCGGCTGGCCGCGTGCCCAAGTTCTGCTGCCATGGTAGATTCGCTCCTTCCGCAGCCGGCGGCGTATCGTGTGTCCGGCCCATCTTACGGAGCGTCGGTGGGCGGGGCCCCTGCGGCGGGAGGTGGTGGCACACCGCTGGGGTCCCGCTCCTGTGACAAAGGGACCGCGCCACCACGGTCCCGCTAGGTGGCCGCTAGGCCGTGCCCTCCGCCGGCGAGGTGTGGACCTCCTGGCCCGAGACCTCGGCGCTGTCCTGCGCCACCGGCAGCTTCCGGGCGCCGTACAGCTCGGCGACCACCAGGTCGACCACGCTGTTCTGCGTCGCGCGCAGGACGTGCACCTGCACGTACCGCTCCCGCGGCCGGAAGATGTCGAGGACCACGAGCTTGCTGTCGGCGTCGTCGGCCACGGTGATGCCCGTGCCCTCCAGGTCGGCACCCGCCGTCAGGGCGGTGTCGCTGGTCTTGGCCACGGCCTGCTGCGCCTTGACGCTCGTCGCGGCGCCGCCGGTGATCGCACCGAAGCCCACGATGAAGCGCACGCCCTCGTAGCCCTGCGTGTCGATGACCTTGCTGTCGGTCACGTCGGATGCGCCTGCCCCCACCGGGGCGTGCGCGCGGATGGTCTTGACCTTGTTGCTGAGGTTCTGCACTGGTGTTTCGTTCCCTTCCCTGTGCTGCTGGTGCGACCGGGGCTGGCCTCGTCAGCTCACCCCGGCCACGTGCTCGTCGTTGTTTATGCCGCCGCCCACGCTAGGCGAGCTTCATGCGGCTGAACGCCTCCTCGAGTTCGTAAAGCTCGGGCTCCGTAAATCGTATCACAGGCACGCCACGCTCCAAAAGGAAGGCGTCCTTGCGCTTGTCTCGCTCCATGACCTCCGGCTTGGCGTGCCAGTAACTACCGTCGGCCTCAAAGGCCAGACGGTACTCTGGTAGGTAGGCGTCAACCTTGAACAAGCCAAACGGCTCCTGCGCCCGCACGGTAAAGCCAGCATCGCTCAGAAAGCTAACGAGAATCTTCTCGATCGTCGTTGACTTGCGCACGCCGTGCGACCTGGGTTGGTGCGCCAGGCAGCGACAGTCCGACAGGTCTAGAGCCAGGTGCTTGCGCATTCCGGCGCGCTGCCTCGCCCTGTGCTTCTCGGTCAGTGGCCCCGGTGTCCAACCCTTCCCCCGTCGCCGAGCAGCCACACACACCTTGATCGCCTCGGGGGTCTTGGCCTTGCCGGCCATCTTGGTGCTGACGTTGGCACGGGCAAGAGGATCGGCCATGACGCGCCGCTGCGCCACAGCGAGCTTAGCTCGCTGCTCTGCGGATATCGGCATACCCCTCGGCCACCCCATGACGACCCTCTTCCCCTACCTTTACGCCAACTTCATGCGTGAAAAAGCTTCCTCAAGAACTGGCATCCCGTCGCACTCCGCGCGGCCGATGAAGCCGGTCGCGTCCTGCTCGGCGTAGAGCTCGATCACGCGCTGGATGCTCAGACCCATGGCGTCGGCGATCCAGTAGAACCGCAGGTCCCCGAGCATGCCGACGTACAGGCCGGTCGTGAACGTGTTCGGCACGTACTCCGACTGCGTGTACGGCCGGTCCAGGATGGTGTTCGGCATGCCACCGGCCAGGCCCGCCTGCCACAGGTACTGTCCGTTGCCGTCCTTGAGCTTGCGGATCATCTTCACCGCGTCGCGGTGGAGGAGCCACACGCTGTTCGGCAGGTACTGCACCTTGAGGCTGCCCACGATGTCGTGCAGGCCGTCGCCCGTGATGGCCGTGGTCGTGCCGGCCGTCACGTCGCGGCCGGTGCTGACGCCCAGCGCGCTGGCCGTAAACAGGCCGAGCGGCTGGCCGGCACCGCTGCCGGTGAGGAAGCCCTTCTCCTCGGTCAGCCCGAACTTGTACGCCATGCGGTCGCGCACGTGCGCCTCCGGGTCCATGACCGCCTGGCGCAGGAGCTTGTTGCTGACCTTCACGCGCTTTGCAAACGGGTGCGGGTGCAGCTCGCGCTTCCCGAACTTGGTCGCGTCGTCCTGGCTGCCCGTGGCCAGCTCGGTCGTCCAGTCCGCGTCGCCCAGGTCGGTGTCCAACGTCGGCACGCCGAGCGACTCGGCGCGGTCCATCGGGAACTTGGTGGCCTTCTGGCGGATGAACACGAGGTCGTCCACGTTCTTGAGCAGCTGCTGCACGAACAGCTGCGGCGCCGTGAGGTAGCCACCGCTCGTGTCGAGGTCGGCCTGCAGCGTCTTCAGGACCGCCGCGGCCGCGATGAAGTCGTCGCCCGACTTGCCGTCACGCAGGAAGGCGTTGAACGCCTTCATCTGTGCGGCGTCCCGCTCGCCCCTGTCGGTCCCACCCGGCATCGGGTGCTGGATGCCGTCGCCCGGCACGCGCTCGCGCGCGAACACGGCCTCGGCCTTGGTCTCGCGGTCCAGGTCCTCCCACAGCTTGTCGGCGTCCACCATGATGGCGTCGAAGCGCGTGACCTCGTCGTCCTTCATGTTCTCGGCCGTGTTGGCGTACGGCTTGCGGATCGCGTCGGCCTCGCCAAGCAGCGTCTTGTACTTCTTCTGCAGCTCCTGCAGTCGGCTCATCTCTCTACCGCTCCTTCGCCCGCCCCTACGCGAGCACTCGTGCCCGGCGCTCGGCCACCTTGAACGCGCGCTCGCGCGCGCCCTTGCCGCCGTCGCCCATGGCCTGCTGTGGCCCCGTCTCGACGAGGAGCCCCTCGATGTCCGCGATGATCGTCTTCATCGCGTCAACCAGGCTGCCCAAGCGACCGCGGTTGGCGGTCGAGAGCACCCTGCCCTCCTTGGCCCGGAGGTCAGCAAGCGACCGCGAGCGTTCCGTGAATGCCTCCGCGCTGGCCAGCAGCGCGTTTCCCTGCTCGGCGTATGACGCCGTGACGGCCTCGCCCCGTGCGTCCTTGCGCAGCTCAACCTGTCGTGCCTCGATGCGACCCCGCACGGTGTCCTGCTCAGCCGCGGCGTACAGCGCCGTGTCCGCCGTCAGCTGCGACAGCGCGTTGTTGGCGTGCGCCAGGTCCGGCATCGGGTAGCGGTAGTTCACCGGGTCGCCGAACTCACCGTCCGGCAGGTCGGCCCACAGGCCCAGCTTGGCGACGTTGCCACCGTCCTGAGCCCCGATCCCGTACATCTCCGCGCGTGCGGCCTGCGCCTCCCGCTCGTCCTCGGTCGCACCCTTGACCACGTCATACCCGGCCGCGTGCAGCATGCGTCGCAGCTGTGCTGAGAGTTTGGACACGTCGGGCGCTTGACCCATGTGCCCCACGAGCTCCTGCATGGCGTCGTGGCCCTCGGACATGATGAAGCAGTCCAGGTCCCCCAGCGCGCAGACCAGGCGACCCAGGCTCCAGTGCTCCGCGTCGTCCTCGCCAGCCTCGGTCGCGATGAGCGCGGCGATCGCGGCCTTGATCGCCTTGGCGTCCATGAAGTCCTGCAGCTCCTGCCCACCCCCGCCCGGGGCCCCTGGCACCATCGGCACGTCGCCCTCCGCCTTGACGGATACCGTTTGGGTCTGTGGGTTGCTGCCCACCAGCACCGGCGAGACCTCGAACGGCTCGACCGCGCTGATCAGGTTCACGCGCTTCCCACCAAAGTCACCCTTCCGCTTGCCGCCCGGGAGCACCGAGAAGCCCCAGCTCCACTCCTGCAGGTCACCGAGCGCCTTGACCGTCTCGTAGGTCTCGCGCCCGGCCTCGGTCTGCAGGAAGAACTGGCCCTCGAAGAGCGCCTGCTCCGGCGTGACCCGGATGACCCCCTTGCCCACCGGCAGCTCGCCCCACTTGTGCCCCCACGAGCTCATGCGGATCGGCGTGCCGTCCTTGAGTGCCGACGGCAGCACCACGTCACCGTCACGGTCCACCACGTTGAACGTCGAGAACACGCACTTGACGGTACCGTCGGGCTCGCCCTCGTCGGCCAGCTTCACGTCCGCGTGGAACTGCTTAAAGATCTTCTCCATGTCCGCTCCCTCCATTGTATCACGGCCCACCTTCACAGACTCATTGGGTCATCACTGTATTTGAGTACCGCTCCACTCCAAGCGTCCAGGTCCTCAACCACCGGCAGTGGCGTGCGCACGCAGTTGTGTGTTACGATGCTATTGGCTAGATACCAACCACCCCACGTTTCGAGATTGTACACGTGGCAGCTCGCAAGATCCCGCTGGACCTCGATCACCTCTACCAGGCCTACCAGGCCGGGCAGAGCCTCCGCCAGCTCGCCAGCCAGGGTGGCTACGGCGCGTCCTCGCTGCACGCCCAGTTCCAGAAGCATGGCTACCAACTCCGTCAGCCAAGTGCCGACGCTGCCCACGCCGCCGTCCGGGGCATGATCCGCACCGACGCCGACCTCCACACCAGGGCGCGCACCAACGAGGCCAGGCAGCACAACGTCTCGCACCTGGACCGCCAGTTCCAGCAGCTCCTGCCCATGCCCTCCAGGCTGTGCCTGGCGGTGGGTCGCTACAACGTGGACGTTGCCACCGACGCCGTCGCCGTGGAAGTCTTCGGGGGCAACTGGCACGGTACCGGCCGTGCCGCCGTGCGCTTCGAGGAGCGCGCCCGCTACCTGCTCGATGGGGGTCGGCACCTCCTGGTGATCTGGGTAGATCAACGTCGCTATCCGTTGAGGATCGGGGCTGTAGACCACGCGGTTGCCCTGCACCAGCTCACCGAGCGGGACCCAACCGTGGTCCGTCAGTATCGGGTGGTGCGGGGTTCCGGCCAGCCGCTGTTCGTTGGCTGTGCGCAGGACGACCACCTCCCCCTCGTACCTTCGCGCGTAGGCACCCAGCAGGGGTGGTGCCACCACCTGCGTCCCGGCGACTAGACAGTTTGGATGCGCCACCGGGTACTCCTCCAGCTCCTCCAGCGTGCGCACGGACCCGTCGGCCTCGTCCGGGTCATCGTGCTCGGTCCACCCGCACCCGTCACCGTCCATGATCTCGACGCGCCGCACGCCGGCCTCGCCGTACCGCGCGCTTGCCACGTAGTTCTGCGCAACCGCCAACTCGGTGCGCGCGATCGCCACGCCGCGGTTGGCGTAGGTCTCGGCCACGAGCTGCCGCACGCCAACAAAGTCCTCCTCGGGCACACCGTTGGCGAGCTGCGGCAGGCTGTACCCGGCCGCCCGGCCGGCCACGATCAGCGCCTGCAGCGCGCTCGCCGTGGCCGCGTTGATGTTGACCACGCGTGAGGCCAGTGTGGCCAGTAGCTCATCCAGTGTTTTCTTGTCCAGGGCCTTGACACGCCCCTGGTCGTCGTTGTACTTCAAGCCCTTACGCGCCACCTTGGCTATGGTCTTCTCGTCAACGCCGCCGCCCTCATTCTCCAACAACGCGCGGTTTTCGTCTACCGCACCGGCTGGTTGCAGGACCGCCACGAAGCCCCTCTGAGCCACGGCCTTGCCCAACTTGCCAGCGGGCCCAAGCGTGGAGCCCTGCGCAACCCACGGCGTCGTGTCTCGTGGACCCCGAACCAAGGTCCCACCCCACCACCTATCTGCGGTAGGATCATAGGTCCACGACTGTACGTCCTCCCACGTGCGCTCGTAGAACGTGATCCGCACGATGTTTTCTTTCGGGACGCCCTGCTCAAGCCGGTAGGCGTTGGCCTGGTATAGCCCACGGTCATCAGCATCCTCGTAGACGGCGGCTCCCTCCGGAACTGTAAACTCCACCTCGGCGTACTGCTCTGTGGTCACAAAGACAGACTCCCTCGCATTGGGACCAGTGTCACGCTCTTCCCGCACCACGTGCGCGTGACCATAGGCTACCGGGGCGATGTGGTCCCGTACAAAATACTCCAGGTCAGCTCGGTCGCGCGCAAAATACACGGACGGCGGGCGGTCACCCCATGGTCTTCCAGGCCGCAGCCCATTCTTCATGATGGACGTTGCGCGTGCGGGCTGTGTTATGTGAACCGCAAGACCACCACCCTCACCAAACCGACCGGACTCGTCACGAGGCTGGTCCTCACTATACTTCAAGCCCTTACGCGCCGCCGCGACCGTAGCGTCCACCAGCAGCGCGGTGCGCTCGGCCACCGGCGCGACCTTGGCCACGTAGATGGCCTGCAGCCTCTTGTCCTCACCCGTTGGCAACAGCGCCTGGCCACTCACCTTGGCGAGGTTAGCGCGGCGCAGCCGGCCCAGCACGCGCGCGGCCTGCCCCTTGAAGAACTCGTCCAGCGCCACTGCAAACCCAGCCTCGCTGCCGTCCCGGATGCTGGCCAGCCGCTCACGGTAGCGCCGCTGTGCGAGCGGCCGCTTGGTGAATGTAACAACGCGGCGGGACCACGCCCGCGTCGGCGCGGTGGCTCGCTCCGTCACGTCCCCCGGCCGCTTAGGGTCAATGAGGTCCAAGATACTTACCACAGTTGCCGGCCGCCCAATACTGGCATCCATCTCCGCCAACTTGTTCTGCTGCCACGGCGACAGCTCGCCACCGAACTCTTCGGCCGCGGCCTGCTGGACGTCCATTGCCATACGCGAGCTGTCGTTGGAGGTAGATGCCCAGGCGCCGACCACAAGGTTGGCGAACTCATAGCTGACCCCTGCGTCAGCTGCCAGCTGCGTGGCCACCTCGTCCTTGGCGAACGCCCTGTCCATCCACTCAGCTAGGCCAGCATTCACGAAGTTGACAACGTCGTCCTCGCTTGCGCCCGCCGCGTGTGGCAGGCCGGCAGTCATGAGAGTGCCAACCGCCAACAGCTCAGCCCTGCCCACCCTTTCGGTCTCCGTAGACGCCTCCATGCCGCCCATGTCGGCCGCCGTTCTGGTCGCGTCGGCTGACACGCCGCCATTGCCCTCCCCGAAGCGCCCCTGCTCGTCGCGCGGCTGGTCGTCGGAGTACTTAATGATGACACTTTCCAGCCCCCACGCTCCCTTGGCCACGTCACCCACGCTGGCGTACAGCGCGCGCCGCTGCCGGTCCGCCGCACCGCGCGTGACGTGGCAGCCCACGACCCGCCCCGTATTGGCCGCCACCACGGCATAGCCGCTGCAGCCGCCGTAGTTCTGTCGGACGTCGTACGGCACCTTAACCCCCGCTCACGACCGCCAGCGTCACCACGCCCCCGACCTCGCCGTAGGACCGCAGCAACGCGCGGGCCGGCACCTCGGTCGCGGCCGCGTCCAACCCAACCACCCCGACCTCGATCTCGCTGCCCAGCCAGATGTCGGCCACCGGCAGTGCGACGCGCGTCCGCAGCTCGACCCCAGGTTCACGCAGCCGCTCGAGCAGGTCTATGTCCAGCGTGGCGTAGTGCTTCGGCAGCTCAGGCACCCCCACGCCCGGCCCACCGCCGTAACCACCGCCTGCGTCAACGCCCGGTCCAGCGGCTGGCCCCAGCGCCGGGGCCTGCTGGATCGGCTTGTTGCCCTCGGCTACCGGTACCGGCACCATGACCGGCGTGCGCAGGTACACGTCGTGTGTCTCGTCAACCGGCAGGCTGAGCAGGTCACGCCCCTCACCCACGGTCATGATGCCCGTCATCACCCCGACGCGGGCTCGCATCGTTAGCTCCTGTTGGTTGTCGGCCAAGGCCCGCACGCGGCTGTTGTCAAACCCCACGCGCCACCCGTGCCGCACGGCCTCGTCATCCTCAAAGTCCGGCAGTAGCTGCGCCCGGAGCTCCTCCCCAAACATGCGCTGCGTTGGGATGAGGTTGTTCTCCCATGCGGCCGACCGCGCCTCCGCGTAGTTGCTAAACGTGCTACGGTCCAAACCGGCCCCAAGGCCGACCACCATCGCGCTCACGCCCAGCACCGCACTCACGCGCTCCTCGGGCACGCGTCGCAGGACCTTCATGTCCATCTGCTGCGGCGACCACGAGATCACCTGCACGTCGGTTGGTCCTGACAGGACCATCGGCTCGCCGCGGCGGTCCCCACCGAAGCGCGCCACGAACTCCTGCTTGATCGACTCGAGGTCGGTCAGCTGCATGCCACCGCCGCCCGAGACCCCGCCACCTTTCGGCGCGATGACCACCCCGGGCACGCCCATGTTGGCCAGTACGCTCGCGCTAAAGTTCGCCGCCTCATCGTCGGTGAAGATCTCGCGCAGCAGTGAGGCCAGCGGTGACACGCCCTTGCGTGGGTTACGCGGGTCCAGCCCGTAGCGGAAGTGCACGATGTCGGCCGAGTCAACGTGCAGCACCTGCCCACCGACGCGGTATTCGTAGTAGTCGATGAACTCGGTTGGGTGTGCGTGTGGCTCCACCAGCGAGGCGGGCGCGTACCACAGCTGCACCACGGTCCCGCTGCGCGAGCGCACCTTGAGCCAGTATGCGTTGCCCGTAGTGTTGAAGTCGCTCAGCGTGGCCCACCAGAGCAGCGACCCGCTGTAGCGTGGGTTGGGCACCTCGACTAGGTCGATCAGGGGGTGGTCCTCAACGGCCTCCCAGCCGCCGTCAACCTGCCGCTGCTTGACCTGCAGGTAGGCCTCGGGGAAGGAGCGCGAGATCCAGTTAACCGTGGCCACGACGATCGAGTTGCTTAGCCCGTCGCCCACGTCCCGCTTGTAGTTGCGCAACGAGCGCGGCATGAGCCAGCCGCCCGTGGCAAAGCTGGTGTCCAATGCCGGTGCCGTTGCCAGGGCCTTGGTGATCCCGCGCCACGTCGTGGTCATGGCACGCGTGAGCCGACCTGCCACGCGGAGCTCCCTCACCGACGCTCGGCCGGTGGCACCACCAATCGTATCACGCGCTGAGGGCTCAGTCGTCTATAGCCCCAAGCGCGCGCCCAAGCTCGTCCAGCCTATTCACATGGTCTAGAAACTGCTGCGTTAACGTACACATGGTCTGGGCCAGCGCAAAAAGTGCTGCCACGGCCGTGCCCAACTCGATGCAGCCCGCGCAGATAACCGAGCCCTGAGAGGTCACAGGCCGCCCATCTTGGCGCGTGGCTGCCGCAGGTGGGTGGGTAACGCCAGCCCTCACCTCGCCGCGCGCGTATGCGAGGGCCGCCTCGCCCATGCTTCGATAGGAGTTACGCGCCGCATGAGAGGTCGCCGAGGCCGCCATGTCAAGCTGCGAGACCAGGGTCTGCACGGCGGCCACGCTGCGGCCCATGCGGTTGAAGAACTCGGCCTTGGCGGCCTCGGTCATGTTGACGTCCCTATACACGAGGTACGCCTGCCGCATGTCACGGAGCTCCCACCGACGGCGGGTGTTGTATGGCTGGTTGATCACTGCCTGCACCCCTCGCACCACTCGCGCCGGTGTACCATCCACCGGCGACCCAGCCGACGCGTCCGCGCGTCCTGCAGGGTCTTGTGCGTGTCACACACGACCACGTACCGCTCGCCACCATCGATCCAATCGCCGCCCTGCCGCCGGTCCACGAGCACCGTGCCGTGGCGCCCGCTTCGCTCCAGCTCGCCGAGCCATGGGTACACGCGGATGGCCACCCCTAATCCAACCTCTCCCCGACGTGCACGCGTGCCACGCCGCGCTGCTCGAGCACCCCCGCGAAGGCACGTGCATACGCGACCTTGCGTGCGTGGGACTGGTTAAACTCGCTCACCCACACGGTGACCCCGCCGTAGTAGCTGTCGATACTCCCGCGCCCCGTCTCCTTGAGCCACCGCCCAAGCCGCGTGTTGCCCGGCACGTTCACCCACGCAAAGCCGCACAGGCCCTCGGGCACCGTCCACCGCTGCACCACCGGTGACGTGTCGTCCAACACGTTGTCGTGCTGCTCGACCACCATCAGCGCTACCTGAGCTCCCCGCCCAGCAACCATGCCCGCCGCGTGCGCCTCCTCATAGAGTGTGACCAGCTCAAGCTGGCTCATGGCGCGGCTGCCGTCCAGCGACCGCCCAGTACCCGGCCACGGGCCACCTGTCTCGTAGCCCAGTGTCGCCGCTGGCACGTAGCCCAGCTCGACCAGCCGGGCATCGAGCGCGGCCGATGTCAGCTCGGCCAGCGCTGGCTTGAGGAACTTGCTGGTCTGGAAGAATGCGCGGCGGTTGCGCGGGCGCTCCCACCGCCGCCGACGCCCATCGGCATCCAAGTCCCAGTAGACCAGGCGCGTCTTGTCCTTGCTGAGGTAGGTCTGCGTCCTCATGACGACCGCCTCACATACTCGCGCAGCGCGCGAAACGACTGCTCCAGCTCGCCGGCCGCAAACCGATTGAGCACAGCCACGTCGGCGTAGGGTTGCTTGAGGCCAAGGAACTCGGCCACACGCATGAGGTCCACGTTGTCCAGGTCGAGCATGACCGTGAGCGTGCGGTTCATGGGGGGTCCTCCAAACAAACTTGCTGAGACCACCATACCACACCTCGACCACAATGTAAATACCCTAGGTGGTCAAGTTTTGTAAATTTTTTGACACAAAACCCACTAGCCAGCGTGGCACCCGTTCGAGCGCCACCTGCATTTGCCGCGCGCAATAACACCCACCGCAGTAGAGACCCGTGCGGCCCGCCCATCATAGGGCCGCCGCCCGCAGCACCCACACCCACACCCACGCGTTGCGCGTTGGTCAGGCCACCCCTGGTCCCCGTGAACCCCAGCAGGAACGATGGCTCAGCGCCCACGAGAGCCGCATAGCGACCCAATGGCGGCCTAAGTGGTATCCCCCCCTACCGCCCACGGCCCGTCCCCCTGCAGAGCGGACACATGCGCGGCGCCTCCTTGCGGCGCTTGAGCCGGCGCTCGTCGTGCCGCGTTGCACCCACCCACACGCGTACCACCGTCAGCTCGATCCCACGCGCCGAGGCGGCTGCCGTGATGCGCGCACCCTGCCCTGTGCGGTGCTCGCGTAAGCGCGTCTCGACCCGCCCGTCATCGGCGTACCCCAGGTAGTGCCGCGCCGGTCGCGTCACACACACCGGGGCCGAGAAGTGCAGCAGGTAGACGGCCACTACGCCAACCCCGCTGCGAGCAGGGCCCGCCCCAGCGCGACGTCAAGGCCAACCCGCCGCGTGAAGTGGTCGCGCGGGTGGCAGCGCGCAGTCCCCTCGCCCACCACCTTGACCGTGGGGACCCTCCCACCAAGCACCGCTGCGAAGGCGGCATCGTCCACACGCAAAATGTCCACGCGCGTCCGACCACCGTAGGCCAGCAGCTTGAGCGGCTCGCCGCGCCAGCACCTGGGTACACTTGTGTCAAGAAGCTCGTCGGGCGCGGTCACCCGCGCCAGGAAGACGTGCCGCGTCCCGCACCGACACCACAACTCAAACGCTCGCTCGTGGGTCACCCGCACCACGTACCCGCGGTCGCGTAGGCCATCCAATATCTTCTTGTGGTCACGCACCTACATCGCCTCCAAGAGCGCCGCCCAGTGCTGGTCCGCCATGCGGGCGCCGGTGACGGGGATCGCCACGCCCACGATCAGGCGCTCAAATGCGTGTCGCTCGCGTGCGCTACGCGCTGCGGCCTGCTCGCAAAGCACGCCACAGTATGTCAGGCGAAGCTCGGCGCGTGAGCGCTCGAAGCTGTAGGGCAGGCGACAGCGGGTACACGTGCGAAGCACGTCAGGCCCCCTTGCCGTATGCCCAGTAGTAGCGGCGTTCACCCTCGACCGAGTAGATGGGCGGCTGGCTCGTGACCCGGACCTCGTCCAGCCGCCTGTTCATGGCGGCGGCCACGCGCCTGATGTTATGCGCGTCCTCCCAGTACGTGCCCTGACAGCCACAGCCACAGCCGGGCCTGCCTGAGTAGACCCGCACGATCGTGGCGGGGTCGATGGGCTGTGGGCGACATGATTGGTCCTCCTCTTGATGGCGGCGGATAAACGCCCGGTCAGAGTTCACGATTCTACCTCCGGTAGTCACCACGCGCCCGCGCCGAGCCAACCCCGGCTGCTGGTGCGTGGTAGAAGTGGGCCTGGGCCAGGCCCGTTGGCTGCGCCTTGCGCACGATGAATGTCTGCTTGGGAAGCCCGGCCCCGCAGCCGGGGCAGGCGTCCCCTCGGTACTTGGTGGTCCCACACGTCCGGCACTTGCTGAGCACTGGCGGGTTCCTCCTTGACGAGTAGACCGTAACCCATCGGTGCCCATGTTGTAAATACCCTGTGCCCAGAATTTACACAGATTTTACAAAAGCTCCCCCGCCAACAGGGCTTGGTCGCCTTGCCCCACCGAGACCTTCAGCCTGTTCAGCGCCAGCAAGCTGACCGGCCACAAGAACAACTCGTCCCACGCTTGGGGCCCAAGCGCGGCCTGCACCCGGTAACGGTCACGGCGCGGTCAGCCACATACGTGAATGCTGGTTGGCACGGCCTGCGCCACCACACCAACGCGCGTGGACGCTGTTGCGTAGCGCCAAACACGGTGACCACGTGCCGGTCCCCCTCCCACACATCCAGCGTCCCCGGCAGCCACGCCGCGCGCCACACGAGCCAAGCCCGCAACCGCCGGCGCCACGCCCGCCTCACCGACGTCCACCATGTCGCGCCAACGCGTCTGCCAACCCGTTGAGCTGGCTGCGGTCTGTCACGACCAGGTCGGTGCCGTCTGTCAGGCAAAGCGTGGCCGAGACAGCCTCACCGTCCTTGTCCTGCCACTCGACCAGGGTCAGGTGGTCCAGGTTGACGGCGCACCGCCCCTCGTCCTCCGTGTGGACCTCGATGAACGTGCTCACTTACGGCCGGACCCCAGCTGTAGTACGGCGCTCGGCCTCCACCACGGCCTCGTCCCACGTGGCGAACAGCCGATCCTCGCGCCAGAGGGTACCGGTGCCCACACCGGTCTCGCCGCACATGTAGGTGTCCACCCGCGTCGGCGTGTACATATCCACGTATGCTTCCGCCGTCAGCTGGACGCGCGCCTGGCCCACGGTGATGGCACCGTCGCCCACGTGCCACCGCTCTTCCGTGTAGTGGAAGGTCGTCCCGCTGCTGCACCGTGCGGGGCAGTTCCGCTGCGAGCCGTCACGGCCGGTGAACATCCCCTCGCCCGCGCAGAAGTCACACGGCACCACCTCCCGGGTGCGGTGGTACTGGATCGGCCAGACCCGTTGGCCGATGTCAAACTTGGTGTCCTCAATCTTCACCTGCATACCTCCAGCCGGGCTGACGCCAGCGGCCCACCGCGTGGTCAAACGCACAGCCCGCGCTGCGCAACGCCTGCTGCCTTCCTAGTTGAAGTTGGACCTTATCCGATGCCGCGTGATTACACAGATCGCACCTGCGCTCGATGTAGTCGTACTGTCGAAACCCTTCCTAATCTCGTCCACGCGAGTATCCTACCCTCCTCGCACCGCCGCGTGAGCTGCGACAAGCTCGGCCTCGGCCTCCCGCAGTTGCTGCCACAGTGCGTTACGCCGCGCGACCGCGGCCGCGAGACGCTTGGTCGCTGTACGGCTGGAGGCCTTGCACGCCGGCGCTTGGCTCACCTTGAGCTTGGCCGTCCGCGCTGACCGGCGCAGGTCGGGCCCGTGTCCCAGCTTGAACCGCTCCCACAGGTTGATGAGCACGGCGGTGAACTCGGGGCCGTGCCACGCGCTGCCCGGCGAGAGCAGAATCGTGACCCCGTGCGCCGCCTCGTGCAACACCGTACGCTGGCAACGGGCCCACACCGGCAGATTGACCCACGTCGTGTCACCCCGCGCGACGGTCGTCCCACGTCCATCGCGGATCATGGGCCGCGCCGACAGGCCATACGCCTCGTAGGCCGCGTGCACCAGCTCGCGGCAGGCATCGAGGGAGAGCCGCTCGCCCTCGGGCACCGTCGCCTCCCACGCGTAGAGCTTGGAGCGCTGGGTGTCGCGCGTCCTCATGATGGGTCGTCCGAGTGATCCAGCAACTGGAGCTCGTCATCACCAGGACCTGGGAAGAGATACCCAGGCTCGACGAACAGCTGGCCTTCAGCCACCAAGATCGGCGACATGGAATCGCGCGTGTCATAGGCCCCGATACACACTCCGGGCCACATCTCGTCGGTGATCAGGCTCGCTGGAATCTTGAGCGCTTCGAGAGCGTCCACGAGGTTCTGCCATCGGGGGTCCGCCCGATATTCTTCTGGTTCCACGTCCTGGGTCTCCTTGTGTTTTGCTGTTGTCATTTTGGCACGGCGCCAGTCGTCGTAGTTGGAGAATTCCTGGTGGTCGACGATGCCGATCTTGATGGCAAACGGTCGCGGCGCGTAGCCGAACGAGTCGCGCAGGACGTATTCGACGTCGCTCCTCTTGGCGGCCTGGAAGGTGACTGAGCGGGTCGCGGGGTCGGAGACGAAATCGTAGAAGCGACGGCCGAAATTGTCGGGATCGCGCCGGGAAGCGTCGATGGCCCAATCGAGGGCGCGTTCGATGACGCCGAGGTCGCGCTTGTGGGTGACGGTGACGGTGTACATCTCTGATCTTCCTCCTACAGGAAGATCATATCACACCCCACGCCTATTGTAAATAGGTTGAGGAAACATTTACCTGACCGCGCCCCACCGCGGGCCGGTCAGCAGCGTGAGCAGGGCCATGGTCACCGCGTCAACCTGGTCGTCGTGCGCGCCGTCTGGAAACGCGGCTGCCTCCTCGACCAGCGGGTCGACCCAGCCCGCGCCCGCGAGCACGTGCACGTTGCCGGCCTCGAAGTACGGCAGGCACGCCTCCACGCGCGCAAGCTTGCTGCGGCCCTCGATCCGCCACGGCACCACGCCCGGCACCTCGCGCCGGAGCCGCTGCCAGAGCGGCTTGCCGCCCAGCGTGTCCTCGATGTAGATCGGCAGGCCCCACCGCGCCTTTGCAGCCTGGACCATCGCCTCCAGCGCCGGGTACTCGACCTGCGCGCGCCGCACGTCCAGGATGTAGACGTTGACCCCGTCGGTCGCGGCCACGAGCACCACGCTGTAGTCGGCGCGCTGTGACTCGGTGTGCGCGGTGTCAACGAAGATCCCACCGCGCGAGACCCCAACCGGCAGCGCAGAGAAGGTCCGCCAGAGGTGCCGCTTGACCAGTGCCGAAGCATCATCCACGATCTGCCCGCGGTACTGCTGCGCAAACCGGCGCGTCCCCAGGCGCCACAACCGACAGTAGCCGCGCCGCGCTTGCCCACGCGCCGTCGTCTCGCGCCAGCAGTAGCCCCCGAGTGACCGGTGGGTCGGCGCCCCGTCGGGGCCTGGCGGGCAGGCCAACTTGCGCAGCGGCCACCGGTCGGGCCAGTAGCTAGCGCCGGCTGGGGTCAGCGCATCCACGTGCACCACGTGCCACCCCTGGTCGGCCGCCCACGCCGCCGGGTCCTGCCCGTGCCAGCGCGTGCAGAGCATGACGACCCGCGCGTCGGGGGTGAGGCGCGTGGTGAACGTGTCCTGCAGCCACGCGCGGACCTTGTCACGCCGGCCCAGCGTAGCCATGTTGCGCGCGTCGGCGATGTCGTCCAGCACGCCGCGGTCGATGCGGCTGCCCAGCAGCGGCCCACCCACGCCGGTCGCCAACATGCTGGGGTCCTTATCACCGGTGTCAGGCCGCCTGACAAACCACTCGGCCTCAGACCACCCCTTGCCCACGTCCGGCCGGGTACCTGGAAAGATCGCCCGGTAGATGGGGTTGAGCGCCACCGTGTCACGGATAGCCACGCCGCGCTTCAGCGCCTGCGTGGCCGTGTTGCTGATGAACGCCACGTGCTGCGTGGGGTCACGCCCCAACCACCACCCGGCCGCCGCGATGAGGGAGAACGTCTTGGCGCTGTCGGGCGGGGCGATGATCAGCGTGTCGCCGAGCGAGTCATCCTCGAGCGCCGGGATGAACTGGTTGGCCAGGTGCGGCGGTGGGATGGCCGCGGCTCCCGCCGCGGTGCGGTGCACCAGCCCCGTGTAGACCGCCAGGTCATCCCGCGCCAGCTGCAGGAGGAGCCCGTTGTCGCCAGCTACCTGGGTCGGCGGTGGTACCATACCACGCCACCCCCACTAGGTGACAGCTTGGGCATCTCGTGGGTCCACAGACAGCTCTTCTTCAAAGTAGACGCACGGACAACCAGGCACCGCGCACGCCCACGCCCCGTCATGCTCGTCCAGCACGTGTCCGCAGCAACACATCGCGCATGGGTCCATCACGCCAACTCCTCTCGTCCACCGCCAACCGACGGTCCTCCATCACCGCCAACTCACAACCTGCGCGTACACCGCGACCCACGTGTACACCCCATCACGGTACACCACCGCCACGCCCACGTGCGTGTACGCCGCGAAGAGGATGTTGTCACGGTGTGTCGGCGAGCCCATGAGGCGGCCGGTCACATAGAATGCGTCACCACCACCCACCAGCGCCAAGTTCTCACCCGCCCACGTATACGGGATGCCCAACTCGGTAGCCAGCAGCGCATACTCGTGCGGCCGAGGCCAGCCGTGGTCGAGGCTCCCGTGCTCCGCGAGCTGCCGCGCCCGCTGCGCCGCCACACGCGCCAGCGCCGGCGAGTACGCGAGCACGGCCACTCCCGCGCCCTCACGCTGGACGTTCATCGCATAGACGAAGTCCTGCTCGGTGTACGTCGCCGTGCCGTTCTGCGCGGGCGGTGGCAGGCCCGGCCATGTTACTGCCCACGCGACGCCCACTGCCCCAGCCGTGACAACGACCACCAACAGCGCAACCCACGCGAGCCTCTTAGCGCTCACGGCCCCACCTCCGGAACCTCATAGCGAAACGTTGGACACCGGGCTCTTGTCGCGCTTGAAGATGCTCACGTAGCTATCCTACCCACCGCCCTCAAGCCGCTCGATCTCACGGCGGGCAAACAGCACGTCGGCGGCGTACCGGGCGCGCTCGTGCACGATGGTTGCCTCGGCGTCCAACACCGACCGCCGCAGGCCTACCAAACGCGTGTGTTGACCGCCGTCCGCGTGGATGAGCGCCAGCAGCCGCCACAGGTAGACACGGGCATCTGCGTCACGGTCAGCTTGCACCAGCCGCGTGGGTGCGTCAGCGCTCATGACCGCACCACGCGTGGGTACACCGGCCGCCCACGCCGCTGCCACCGCCGGCCCTCAACAGGCGCGTACTCCCACCACTTGGGCGGGAACGGGTGCTTGACACGTTGCGTCGGGATGCTGCCAAAACCCCGCTCCGGCAGTCGCACCGCCCCGAGCAGGGCCAACTGGCTTCGCGCCAAGTTCACCTGGCCACCGCTTTCACCCCGTCGAGCACCCAACGCGCCACGAGCAACAGGGCGAACGCAGCCTTGAATGTCATGTGCACGTCCGCCAGCGAGTTGAACGCCAGCTGCAGGAGCAACGCATAGCCCGCGGTGACCAGTAGCGTGCCGACGACGGCGCCAAGCAGCGCTGCCGAGAAGACCGTCTTCCTTGGAGCCATGACCCTACACCCTCACCCTCTCCACCAACACACCTCCATGCTTGGTGACCTGGCACGCCGCGTACGTGCAGCGTTCACACCGGTGTCGCGGGTGACCGCAGAACACGTCCACCCACCCGTGCACCCCGGCATACGCCTCGGTGGCCTCGGCGCTCACGTCCACCCCGTCCAGGTACACCGTGGCGTCGTAGTCCCCAAACCGCACGACGACGTGCTCATCGTTGAGCCGCTTGGCAAAGACCCGCGCCTCACCGCGGCACGCGAGACACAGGTGCACGTGCTCCGCGGTCACGCCCGAACCCTGTACCGTATCCGGACGGCCAAGGTCTGCACGCAGCCGTGCCTGTAGCGACGCCAACCACCTGCGGGCCGCAACTCACTTGGGTCCTGCTCGAGCGTGACATCAACGTCAAGTACGTCATGCGCCAGCGCGCGTCCCAGCTCCGTCAGTGCGTGCGCCAAGGGCAGCGCCACGGCCTCAGCGCCCATTGGCCTAACCTCCCCCGCCCAGGTCGGCGCACGTAAGCCGGTGCCACCCCCATCGACGAGCCGGCACCCACGCCGCGCACCGTAAGCACCACCCACCCCCGACCATCACGTCAACCTCGGGCCAGGTTGACGGAACGGAAGCACCAAGCCTGGTTGCCGCTTGACCTTGGCGTCCGGGTCCACCAGCCGGCCCGCCCCGGCCAGGTGGTGCTCCTGGATCGCGTCCTGCCCACCGAGCAACATGCTGTAGCAGACACCCTTGTTGTCGATCGGCCCCCGCACCTTGATGCGCCCCGCCGCCGTCATCCAGATGACCAGCATGGCCACGACCGCGTCACCATCCTCGTCCAGCTCTGGCGCCACCTGCTCGTCTTCAGTCACTTGAACCCCCCTCCCACAATGCCGCGGTCACGTCACAACCGACCAGACCCACCCAATAACCATGAGAGCGCCATTGGCCATCGTTAACCACAGGAGCGCGAGAACCACGGGACGCCACATCACCCGGTCCAACTCCCACCACCGCGGTGACGGCGTAGTCGCGTCCTGCCTCATCGCCCCTCGAACTCCCGGTGGCACGCCACGATGTAGCCCGTGTCCGGGTACAGGTGCTGCCCGCTGATGGTCGGCAAGAACGGCACGGCGAGGCCGTAGTACCGCGAGTGCGGGAACGCCGTCCGGATGCCCACGAGGTTTTCGGTCGCGTCAAACTCCGGCTCCAACACCGCAGTCACGCACGGGTGCGCATCCACAAACTCCTCCAGCGACTGGTCGGTCCCGTAGATGCGGTTCCACCCGTAGTCGAGCTGCTGGTCAGCCAACGCAACGTCGCTGATGCACATGCCCGCCGCGATGCCGGCCAAGTAGACTACGATGACCCACAGGATCAGGATGAAGCGGGGATTATTCACGTAGCTATCTTACCTCTACCTTTCAACCTCGACCTCGCTTACGTACACGCCTGAAGCCCCATAGTAGCTCGGCACAACGTCCAGTTCGAACAGGTGAAACACCAGGCCCGCGCCCTGGAACGTCCCCACGTGACGCGGCGCCATGCCCGGCCGCACCTCACGCGCGTGGTCGTGCCCCGTGCCGCACAGCCAGAAGTGCCGCCGCACGAGTGGTGCCGCAACCCGGCAGAGCACCCACAGCCGCGGCATGCCGTCCGCGTCCTTGATCGCCGCGTGCAGCACCTGCGCGTCAGCCGGCAGCGCCAGCGAGAACAACGACCGCACGATCTGATGCTCGGTGACCACGTATGTATCCATCTACGTATCGCTGCCGACGTCGCCCATGTCCGTCCCCCCAAACTTGGGCGGCCAGCCACCCTCCTTGATCTCCACGCTGGGGGGTGACAAGGGGACTGGCCCACGCCACGCATCCATCTGCCGCAGCCAACGCTGTCGCAGCCGCCGACGGTACCTCCACCGCGTCACCGCCGCCAGCAGGTCGCTGACCAGTCCAGCCACGCCATAGCCAGCCAGGACCCACAGGATCACGTCGATCACCGCTGCGTGTACCTGTAGTGCTTGCCAATGCTGACCCCGATGAACGGAATCATCAGGTAGAGCCGCCGCTCCGCCCGCGAGTAGTAGGCACCGACCCACAAGTCGTACCACGCCACGACCAAGCGCACGTTCATCGTACAGTCAGCCGCTGCTGCTGCTGCTGCTTGGGCGCCGCGACCTCGCCGAGGACGTACTCCACGTCGACCACGTCGCCGCTGGCCAGCTCGTCCCAGTGCTCGTGGATGTAGCGGTGCGCCTGGCCCAGCGTGCGCCCGTTGTACGGGCCCCAGTCGAACTGGTCGTCGTGCGCCTCCAACTCGCCTTCCAGCTTGACCACGATCGTGTAGGCCTCGGGCTCCCAGTAGCCTGCGTGGCCCCACAGGTAACGCTCGGCCTCGTCCCCACTACAGGGCCGGATGGCCAGCACCGACACCAACGTCATGCGGTCACGCACCTCCAGGAGCTTCGTCACCGCCGTAAGCCGTTCCGTCATTGGGTCCCACCTCCTGATGTTATCCTACCCCAACAAGCGCCGCGCACGCCGGCCAGCTCGTCGCCCAGTCCCCGTCCAGCTCGCGCACCTGCAGCGCCATGCGCGCGTTCACCAACGCGCTGCCCTCGCGCCCGTCGACCCAGTCGAACCCGACCCCCAGCCGCGTCCACCAACTCCACCGCGCCGCGTGCATGAGCTGGAAGACCCCGTACACGTCGCCCGTCACGCCGCGCACGTTGTGCACGTAGGCGTCTGTCCCCAAACCAGTCTCGCAGTGCGCGACCGCCACGGCCTCGTCCAGCTGCGGCCCCTCGGCACCAGCGACCCGCAGGACCTGGCGCAGCTCGCTCAACGTGTACCGCGTCCCACATCCGTGCGCCGCCGAGCACCACGGCTCGCCCGCCGGCAGCGCCCGCACGACCACGTCGCCCGGCGGTCCCGGCGACGCCCCCTGCTGGACAAGTTGCGCCACCAGCGTCAACAGCAGCACCAACCAGCGCACAAACCCAGCAAGCACCGGCTATGCGGCCCACACGTCGGGGCCCCTACCCAGCCGCGCACCAGAGCCCAGCCAGCGCCGCAGCAGCCAACCATATGCCCGACCGCGGCCCCGCAGGTGGTACCGCACCACAAGCACCCGCTTAGGCGTCGGCAACGCGGGCCGGCTGACCCTCTTGGGCTTGGGCATCTAGTCAACCTCCACGCCACGCCGCCGCAGGCAGTCGCGGTCGACCCGCATGTTCACCGCGTTTGTGACCACGCCCCAGCCCTCGGCGGTCTTCCAGTAGACGCCGATGTCACCCAGGAACGTCGGGTCCTCGCTCGCGAACTCGTGCCCCAGGCTGTCCGTGACAAAGTAGCAGTTGGTGGACGGCAGGGCCGGCTCACCGCTATCGCCGTCAAACGTGAGCCACGATGTGATCAACGGCGCAAAGACCACCAAACCAGCAACGCCGACGATAGCTAGAATGATCCCAACGTCGGCGTAGAACTTCCTCAACGGTCACACCTCCAGCTTCCTGATGGCGCGCCACTCGTTG
>ERZ1292629.821-Hain-H43-01um-R1-821-length-33860-cov-17_pt1 | contig 33860 bp, 32 predicted proteins | sample MGYA00564399_ERZ1292629 | MGnify/ENA primary metagenome ERZ1292629 (study PRJEB36523, sample SAMEA6512636) | groundwater metagenome | collected 2019-01-08 | study: AquaDiva: Metagenomics assemblies of 32 groundwater samples
CTGCCCTTGGCGGCAGGGCATTTGTTGTCGGTTTGATAGGAAATGATTTTGCAGGGAAAACCCTGTTTTCTGAGTTCAAGAAAAGAGGCGTTGAAACAGGGGGAGTCATAAAACATTTCCAAAAACCAACTACTCAAAAAATCAGAGTCGTTGCCAGAACACAGCAAGTTGTAAGGGTGGATAAAGAAAACTCTCAATACATTGACAATGATACCGAAAAAAGATTACTAGCATTTGTTGCTTCGCACATTAAAGAATGGGACGGCATTGTGGTTTCAGACTATGCAAAAGGTTTAATTACTGAAAATTTATCAAAAACCGTAGTTAATTTGGCTATAAAATATAAAAAACCGATTATTGGCGATGTAAAACCAAAACATGCGCTATTTTTTAAAAATGCTACTCTTTTAAGCCCCAACCACAAAGAATCTTTAGCAATGTCGGGAGCTGACAATATAAATGAAGCTGGAAAAATAATTCAAAAGCAGTTAAATTGCAGTGTTTTGCTAACCCGCGGAGCTGAAGGAGTTACTCTTTTTGAAAATAATAAAATTAAGAGTTTTCCCGCTACAACAAGAGAGGTTTTTGATGTAAGCGGAGCAGGGGACACAGTGGTAGCCGCCGCTGCTTTGGCTTTGGCTGCTGGCGCTAATCTTGAACAGGCATCTATAATTGCCAATCACGCGGCTGGCATCGTAGTCGGAAAACTAGGCACAGCTGTAGTTTCGCCAAAAGAGTTAAAACAATATTTAGAAAATTAATGAATATAAAGATTAAAAGTCAAAAAGAAATTGTTAAAATCGTGAGAATCCTTAAAAATCAGGGAAAAAAAGTCGTTACTTATAACGGCAGTTTTGATATTCTGCATTTGGGACACATTAAATCGTTAGAAGAAGCAAAGGCGCAGGGGGATATTCTGGTTGTGCTTTTGAACAGCGATGATTCTGTCCGCAAATATAAGGGGCCTAATCATCCGCTGAACTCGGAAAATGAGCGGGCGGAAGTTTTGTCTGCCATAAAACACATTGATTATGTTGTTAATTTTGACGAATTAAATCCAAAAGAAATTTTAAAAAAAATAAAGCCAGCCGTGCATTGCAATGGGTCTGACTGGGGCGAAAATTGCATTGAAAGGCAGGTTGTTGAAGAAGGCGGAGGCAGAATACATATTTTAAAATGGCAAACCGGATTTTCAACTAGTAAGTTAATGCAGAAAATAATGGGCGCCCGCCTAAAGCCGGAAATAAAAGCAGTTTTTTTAGACCGCGACGGGACTATAAATATAAACAAGCCGGAATATACCCACAAAAAAGAGGATTTTAAACTGTTTCCAGAAACAGTCCCGGCTTTGAAAAAACTTTCAAAGACCGATTATAAAATTATCATTGTTACCAACCAGTCGGGAATAGCCAGAGGATATTTTAAAGAAGTAGAAGTAAAAAAACTTCATAAATGGATGGCGTCTGATTTTAAAAAAAGGGGCATCAGAATTGATAAGGTTTATTATTGTCCGCACGGGCCAGATGATAATTGTTTTTGTAGAAAGCCAAAGCCCGGAATGCTTTTAAAAGCTAATAAGGATTTTGGATTGAATTTAAGCAAAAGCTGGTTTATTGGAGATGGCAAGGTGGACGTAATAGCTGGCAGGGAGGCTAATGTAAAAACAATAAAAATAGGAGAAAAAACGCCTAAAGACCTGAAACTTGAGCCGAATTATTACGCAAAAAATGTTTTAGAGGCCGTAAATATAATAATTGGCGCCAAGTAAATTTTATGGAAGCCCATATCTCTAAATTTTTAGAGGAATTAAAAGATAAAACAGACAAGGTTTCTAATGATGAAATAGTTAAGGCTATTAGGTGTCTTCAAGCGGTTTATGAAGGCAATGGCAGAATTTATTTAATTGGCAATGGCGGGTCTTCGGCAATTGCTTCTCATTTTGCGAACGATTTAAACAAAACAATTTTAGGACACAAAGGAGAAAAAAAGATAAAAAGATTTCAGGCAATATCTCTGTGCGATAATATCCCCGTTATAACCGCATGGGCGAACGATGTCGGCTACGAAAAAATTTTTTCCGAGCAGCTTAAAAATTTTGCAAAGCAAGGAGACGTTTTAATAGCCATAAGTTCCAGCGGAAATTCTCCTAATATAATAGAAGCAGTTAAAACAGCAAAAGAGTTTTCTTTATCTGTGGTCGGTTTTATGGGGTTTGACGGCGGAAAACTCTTAGAATTATCTAACGCCAAAATTTATGTTCCTTCTTCTGAATACGCAATTGTTGAAAGCATCCATGACGCAATTTGCCACTTAATTATTTCTTATTTTGAAAAAACACTTCAATGAATAACAAAAAAATACTAATAACGGGAGGGGCGGGGTTTATTGGCTCAAACTTAATTAAAACATTGCAGGAAAAATATCCTGACAATGAATATTTTATTATTGATAATTTTTCTTCTGGGAATATGGATAATTTAGCCGGATTTAAGGGCGAAATTATTTCCGGAAACATTGCCCAAACAGACCTTGGTAAGCATTTTGACAAGTTGGATATTATTTTCCATCAGGCGGCTATTACAGACACTACGGTTCTTGATGAAGAAAAAATGATGTTCAACAACGTAGACGGATTTAAAAATGTTCTTGAATTTTCCATAAAATGCGGAGCTAAATTAATCTACGCTTCTTCGGCGGCAGTTTATGGCCACTCCTCGCCCCCAATGGTGGTGGGTAAAAACGAGGTTCCAGCCAACGTATATGGGCTTTCTAAATTAAACGCAGACAACATTGCCCGTGAAAATTTTAACAATCTTCATATAGTCGGGCTGCGTTATTTTAATGTTTACGGACCAGGAGAAAAATATAAAGGTAAAATGGCCAGCATGATTTGGCAACTTTATTTGCAGATGAAAGGCGGAAAAAGGCCGATAGTTTTCGGAGATGGAGAACAGAAAAGAGACCAAATTTATGTTAAAGATATTGTCAACGCAAACTTGCTGGCGATAACCAGTAAAAAAAGCGGAATTTTTAATGTTGGCACAGGCAAAGCAACAACATTCAACGAAATAATAAAAAATCTCAACGAAATTCTTAACACAAACTTTGAACCAGACTACATTGATAACCCGTATCAGCATTATCAGGAAAACACAGAGGCAGATTTAGCGGAAACAAGAGAGTTTTTGGGATATTCTCCTGAATATGATATAAATAAAGGGATTGAAGATTATTTTTCAAATTAAAATATAATGGATTTTTTAAAAATAATTTCAAAATATCAAAACTTTATAATAATCGGCTGCCTGTTGCTGGCAGTATCTTCTTTTTTAAGCCAAGAGCTGGCGTTTGGACTAATTTTTATTGCATTTTTAGCATCTGTCAGCTTTTTTTTCATTAATAAAATAAAAAATGAAAAACAAAAAAAGGTTTTGGGATCACTTTTTTTAATTGTTTTTTTACTGCATGTTCTCGCCGTCTTTTTTGTTTATTACGCCAACTTCCAGCCGTTTTCAGGAGGAAGGGGAGATTTTATATATTATAATTTAGACGCCCAAAAAATCTCAGAAAGACTGCATCAAGGAAATTTTTCCATAAATGGATTAAGCACAGGCCATTTATATCCAGTAATTGTTGGTTATCTTTATGCCGCCATAACTCCAAAAATATTAATAGGAGAGCTTTTAAACGCATGGCTAGTTGCTCTTATTGCCATATTCATATACTTAATAGTAAGAGAAATCGGCAGGTCGGAGAAAGAAGGTTTTATTGTGGGACTGATTGTCGCTGTTTATCCAAGCTTGGCGTTTTATAGCAGTTTATTATTAAAAGAAGCCATAACAATTTTATTTGTTGTAATAGGTCTTTTGATGATTCTAAAAGTTATCAAAGAATTTTCGTGGAAAAATTTTATAATTCTTTATTTGGCAACAGCCGGGGTTACTCATTTCAGGTTTTATATAGGTTATGCGCTTATTTTTGCTTTTATCATAAGTTGGTTTCTTCTTTCAAAATTCCAGATAAAAAAAAGGATAATATATGGAATTATTATGTTTGTTCTGATGGGTTTTTTACCGCAAATTTCAATGGCTGGAGGGTGGAGCTCGGGATATTTTGGCAAAACAAATTTTACTTCATTTTTAAACCCAAACACTATTACTTACTATAGGGAAACGGCTTACGCTCCGGTAGCTCCAGAAGAAGAGGCTCCGCAACCAGGTCCAGGCCTAGCTCCAGAAGAAAATAAAATTTCAATACCAGTTATACTGGAAAACACAGGAAACGGAAACGGCCGGGAATCTTCAACAACCATAAAAACCGGATTAGAAAATCCGATAACTTTTTTAAAAAATACAATATTATCATTTGTATTTTCGCTTCTCGGACCATATCCATGGCAGTTAAAAAAAATAACACACGTATTTTTACTGCCAGAAATTATTCCATGGTACTTTATATTATTTTTTATAATAAAAGGCATTGTTGAAAATATTAGAAAAGAGTATAAAGTTATGTTGCCCCTGCTTTTTTTCAGCATTTTAGTTATTGGATCTCTCTGTCTTTTTATGACTAATTTTGGCATAACAACAAGAATCAGAATGCCGGCTGTTTTGGCGCTTTTGTGCCTGCTTCCATTCGGTTTGAAATTATTAAATAATATTAAAATTCCATTTTTGGAAAAATACGTTTTTTAAATATGAAATATTTAGTTACAGGAGGAGCTGGTTTTATAGGCAGCCACCTTGTTGATAAATTAATAGAGCTTGGCCACGACGTTGCTGTAATTGATAATCTTTCAACCGGCAGTCTTAAAAATTTAAACTCTAAGGCAAAGTTTTTCAAGGAGGATATCTGCGATTTTGAAAAAATTAAGCCGTTGTTCGACGGCGTTGATTATGTTTTTCATTTAGCCGCAATTCCAAGGGTTCCTTTGTCTATACAAGATCCGGTGAACACAACAAAAGTAAATGTGCTGGGCACAGTAAATGTTTTTAAAGCAGCCATTGACAGCAAAGTAAAGAGAGTTGTTTTTGCGTCTTCGTCTTCTGTTTACGGAAATCAGGACAGATTACCCTTAAAAGAAAACATGGCGCCAAATCCTTTGAGCCCGTATGGATTGCAAAAATTATCCGGTGAGCAATTCGCAAAATTATTTGTCAATCTTTACGGATTGCCCATAGTTTGCCTAAGGTATTTTAATGTTTATGGCCCTAGGATTGATTTTGATTCTGATTATAGTTTAGTTCTTGGAAAATTTTTAAAGCAGAAGTCACAGCAAAAACCACTTACCATATACGGCGATGGAGAGCAGACTAGGGGATTCTGTTTTGTTGAAGATGTTGTTGATGCAAATATCAAGGCGTCGGAGAGCTCCAAAATAAAAGGCGGAGAGGCAATAAACATAGGCCAAGAAAATTCTTATTCTATTAATTATTTGGCTGGGTTGCTGGGGGGAGAAGTTGTGCACCTTAAAGCTAGGGTTGGAGACCCTCGCCACACTCAGGCAGATACCACATTAGCTCAAAACCTTCTTTTGTGGAGGCCGAAAGTTGATTTTAAAGACGGAGTAGACCTCACCAAAAAATGGTTCGAAAAAAATTATATCGCTACGCTATAAAATTATGGCAAATAAAAAAATAGGCGTAATGGGCTACGGCGAAGTTGGCCTGGCAATAGCTAAATTTTATAAAAATCCAAAAATAAAAGACTTGAACAGAGATGACGGATTAGACGGCGTTGAAATTTTAAATATCTGCATTCCCTGGTCAGATAAATTCTTATCTATTGCAAAAGCGGAAATTAAAAGAATAAAACCCAAACTAACTATTATTCATTCTACAGTGCCCTTAAATACGACAAAAAACTTGTCGGACGAATTTGCAGGATTTGTTGTTCATAGCCCCGTTAGAGGAGCGCACCCCGATTTATTCAAGGGCATTAAAACTTTTGTAAAATATATAGGCGCAGATGACAAGCAAGCCGGAAAGATGGCTGAACGGCACTTGAAGAGTTTAGGCATAAAAACAAAATTACTTTTTCCGTCAAATACCACAGAAGCTATAAAATTATGGGATACAACTCAGTATGGATGGATGATAGTTTTAAATAAAGAAATTAAAAAATGGTGTGAAAAAAATAAAATAGATTTTGACGCGGTTTATGCAGAGGCAAACAAATCTTATAATGAAGGATATAAAAAATTTTCAAGGGCAGAAGTTGTTCGGCCCTATTTAAAATATATGCCAGGTCCCATTGGAGGACATTGCGTTTTGCCTAACTGCAAAATGATAGACAGTGAAATTTCAAAATTTATTCTTGATATAAATAAAAAATTGGCAGAGGGGCAGTAAAAGATATAAAAATCAATTATGTGCGGGATTGTTGGAATTTATAACTTAAAAGGAAATCCGGTCGATGTTTTACTGTTGCAGAAAATGACAGATGTTTTAGAACACCGCGGTCCTGACGATAAAGGAGTTTTTACAGATAAAAACATTGGGCTTGGACACAGGAGGCTCTCTATTATTGATATTTCTAATGCCGGGCATCAGCCAATGGCTAATAAAGACGGAACTTTGCAGATTGTATTCAACGGCGAAATATATAATTTTCAAAAATTAAGGGAAACCTTAAAAAACTCCGGCCATTATTTTAAATCAAAAACCGATACAGAAGTGGCTTTGCATGGATATGAGAAATGGGGAGCAGATTGCCTCAAAAAATTCGACGGGATGTTCGCTTTTGCAATTTTTGACAAAAAGAACGGCCAGCTTTTTTTAGCTAGGGATAGATTGGGAGAAAAGCCTTTATATTATTTTTTAGATCAAGATAAATTTGTCTTTGCATCAGAAATAAAGGCAATATTAGAAGATAAAAATATTCAAAAAAATATAAGCAATCAGGGCATAATAAATTATTTTACTTTCGGCCATTCTATTGCCCCAGATACTATTTATAAGGGAATAAAAAAACTTTTACCCGGACACTACTTAATTATAAAAGACGGCAAGGCTGAAATTAATGAATATTGGGATTCATTTGTTAAAGGAGAAGAGACAGATAGGGGAGAAAAATATTACAAACAAAAAACAAGAGAGATTTTTGAAGAAGCAGTCAAAGAGGAATTAATATCGGATGTTCCTTTGGGAGTCTTTTTAAGCGGAGGCATAGACTCGAGTTCTGTGGTTGCCATAATGGCAAAAAATGGAATTTTTCCATTGAAGACTTTTTCGGTTGGGTTTGATCTTGCCGGATCAGAATTTAATGAGCTTGATGACGCTAAAATTATATCAAAGCATTTTAAAACAGAGCACCATGAGCTGTTTCTAAAAGAGCCAGACCTTATAAATGCTTTAAACGGGCTGGTGTACCACTATGATGAGCCTTTCGGAGACGCGGCTGCCTTTCCGGCTTTTTATTTAAGCCAATTTGCAAAAAAATATGTAAAAGTTGTTTTGACCGGCGAGGGAGGGGACGAAACATTCGGCGGATACCGTCGCTATATTGTTGAAAATATCCGCTCTAATTTTTCAGTTCTAAACTGGTTTTCTGGCAGTAGCATATTTAATAGGGCTATTGAGCCGTTGCCGGGGTTGCGCAGAACGAAAAAACTTATTGAGACGGTTCAAATCAAGGACGATTTATCAAGATATGCTAATTGGCTGGTTTTTTTCTCTAAAGAAATGATCAGCGATTTTTTTAAAGATAAATTGCTCACTGAAAGAGAAGATCCTTTAAAAACATATAGAGAATATTTTTCCAGATACCAAACTAAAAACTCGCTTGATAAATTTATGTATTTAGACCAGAAAATTTTATTACCAGATTGTTATTTGGAAAAAGTTGACAAGGCGAGCATGGCTTTTGGTTTGGAAACAAGGTCTCCGATTTTAAATCACCGGTTGGTTGAGTTTGCCAATTCTATTCCGTCAAAGTACAAAATAAAAGGTTTCAAAACAAAATATATTTTTAAAGAGGCGATGAAAGATGTTTTACCAAAACAAATTTTACAGAAGAAAAAGCATGGCCTTTCTGTTCCAACCAATGCCTGGTTCAAGGGAAAGCTCAAAAATTATTTGTTTGAAATAGTTTTTGATAAAAAAACCAGAGAAAGGGGATATTTTGATTTTTCTTATATTGAGAAGCTTTATAAGAATTATCAAAATAAGAATCAGCCGCTTGATTCCCAATTTTGGCTGATTTTAAATTTTGAACTTTGGCACCGCCAGTTTATAGATAAAAAATAAAAATGAAAATTAATAGTATACAAAAATTATTTTTAAATAACATGGGGGTAAGGCAGACAGTTTTTAAAAATACTTTTTGGCTGGCCTTTGCCGAGGTTTTTTCGCGGTTTTTAGAATTTATTCTAATTATTTATATAATCAGGGCTTTGGGAGCGGTTGATTTCGGGACATTTTCTTTTGCCCTTGCGTTTGTCTCTTTGTTTTCAATTGCGTCTGATTTCGGGCTTTCTGATATCGCCACAAGAGAGCTTTCCCAAGACGAAGAAGTCGAACGAGAATATTCTGCAATTTTTTCCCTAAGATTAATTCTGGCCGCGGCGGTTTTTGTTTTGATTTTGTTTTTTTCTTTTTTTGTTACGAAAGAATTTCCTCTGCGCTTTATAATCTGGATTTTGGGAGGATATGCTTTAATAAACGAATTTTTTTCCATTATTTATGCTTTTTTAAGGGCCAGGCAGAAAATGGAATATGAATTTGGAATAAAAGTTATAAGAGCCCTAGCGATGGTTGTTATTATTTTTTTTGTTCTTTTTAAGATTTCTTCCATTAGAAATATTTGCTATGGCTACCTGCTTTCTAATTTAGCGGTTTTAATTTTTGTTTTATTTATATTCCATTTTAAAATTCAATCGTTGAGGTTCGATTTTGATAAAAAAATATGGAAGAAATTTTTGAGAATTTCTTGGCCTTTGGGGGCGGCGGCAATTTTTGGCGCTATTTTTGTTTCGATAGATTTGGTAATAATGGGGTTTTTCAGCCAAATTGCCCAGGCGGGGTTTTATAACGCCAGCAAGAAGATTATTGTGATAACAACAATTCCCGCCATGCTTATTTACATGAGTTTTTTTCCGCCTTTAAGCAAATTTTTTAAGGACTCAAAAGAAAAGTTCCATAAGATGTGGGATTATTATATGAAGCTTATGATTATTTTGGCCTTGCCTGCGGTGGTCGGGGGGTGGGCTTTTGCTTCTAGAATTATCAATCTTGCCTATGGTCAGCAGTTCAGTCCTTCGATAATCGTTTTCCAAATTTTAATATTTATGGCAGGAATAAATTTTGTTTATAATCCTTACATTTTGGTTCTAATTGTTTCCGGACAGCAAAAAAAATATCTTATAGTCAACTTAATCGGGGCCGTTGTAAATGTCTGCCTGAACCTTGTTTTAATTCCGCGCTACAATTTTTACGGCGCAGCTGTTTCGGCGGTTGTCACTTATGTTGTTTTGTTCTTTCTGGCAAAGAAATTTTCAGAAAAAATTGTCCCCGTTTCGTCTCCTGGCTCGGGGCTGGTTAAAACTTCGGCCATAGCAGTTATTTCGAGCCTGGCCATGCTGGCTGTAATATTGCAGCCGTTAATTTACAACCTCAACGTTGTTCTGGCGGTCGCGATAGGAATTTTGATTTATTTTTCGTTTTCTTTTTTTCTAGCCAAAAACATTTTTAAAATCAGCCTTTTATAAAAAATATGAACAAGAAAAAAATAGGCGTTACCGGAGCAGGCGGATTTTTGGGCAGGAGGCTGTGCGAGGTTTTAGAAAGCAAAAAATATGAGGTGGTAAAATATAACTCGGATAATTTGGACATCAGAGAAAAATGCAAAATATCGGAAGGCATAGATGTTTTATTCCATTTGGCCGCGCTCAACAAGCCATATTTTTCAAAATTGGAACCGCTGGAAACTTTCAAGGTTAACGCCTTGGGCACATTAAATGTGTTGGAAGCAGCCAAGGCCGCGCGCGTTAAAAAAATAATTTTTACATCTTCTATTTTAGTTTATAAAGATTTAACTAAAACCAAGGAAACGGATCCGGCGAGTTATAACAGCATTTATCCTTACGGACTTGAAAAATTGGTTGCAGAGGAATACATAAAAATATATTCTGAATTATTCGGCATTGGCTACTCCATATTGAGAATAAGCGGAGTTTATGGGCCGGGCATGTACAAAAATCCAATTTTTGATTTAACACAAGGGTTGTTAACGGGAAGAGCCAAGCTGTATGTGAGCAAAAATTCCGCATACGATTTTGTCTACATTGATGATGTAATAAGCGCGCTGGTAATGGCCATGGATTGGGAAAACGGCACCTACAATGTCTGCTCGGGGAAAAGCTCAAAATTAATTAATGTTTACAATTTTCTGGAAAAATCCCTCAAAAAAAGGGCCAGCATTGAAGACGACGATTTTTTAATCAACATATTGGGAAACAATAGAAAAATAAAATCAAAAGGATGGAAGCAAAATTATGATTTGAAAAAAGGAATATTAAAAACATATAATTATTTTAAAAAAAATGGCAGCAAACAACAATAAAAAAGAATGGAAAAGCCCGTATAACGAGTTTAATTCGATAAAAATTTTGGGCTTTAGGGAGAATCTTGAATCTATAGTAAGAGGAAAATTTTTGCCCCCGATTAACATTGATACCGATATCACAAATAAATGCAACTTTAATTGCATTTGGTGCAATGCCAAAGGTTTTCGATGCAAAAATCAGGCCTCTCTGCCCGAAGAACACTTGCTTAAGCTTGCAGATTTTTACAAAGAATGGGGTGTGAAAGCAACCTGCGTAGCGGGCGGCGGAGAGCCAATGATGAGTCCTAGTTTTGCCGATTTTTTATACAGACTGCATAAAAACGGAGTAAAGTCAGGAGTAATTACCAATGGCAGTTTTTTAGACGAAAAAAATGCCCGGGCGGTTGCTGAATGCAGCAGCTGGTGCGGGATTTCTATTGACGCGGGTAGTAATGAGGTTTTTATGAAGGTTAAAGGCCTGAAAGATGAAAAAATGTTTGATAAAGTGATAAGCAATATCAAAAATTTAGTAAAAACAAAAAAACAATTAAAATCCAGATTGGAGATTACCTATAAATATCTGCTCCATTCCTTCAACGCAAAAGATATTTTCAAGGCGGCAAAGCTGGCAAAATCTTTGGGAATGAACACTTTTCATTTAAGGCCAGTTTGTTGGGACAATTTATACAACCAAGAACACGAAGAACCGATAAATTTTTCTGATTACATAGAAATTATTGAGTCGGAAATTCAAAAGGCAAGCGCGCTGGAAGACGAAAATTTCAGATTTTACAGCGTCAGACATAAATTCGGAGAAAAGTTTGAAAGAAAAATTAATTTTAAAAAATGCATGGCAACTCCGCTTTTATCCACATTCGGAGCCGACGGAAACGTGCATTTATGTTTTGACGTAAGGGGAAAAAAAGAATGGATTTTATGTTCGCACTATCCAAATCCCCGAGAAATTTTAAAAGTGTGGGGCGGCGCCCGCCATAAAAAAATTATTAACAGCATTAATGTCAAAAAATGTCCGAGATGCACTTTCGGACCGTATAATGAAATTATTGAGAACGTGATAATAAAAGATAAAATGTTCATGGATTTTATATGAAGATTTTGTATGTGGCCACAAAATACGAATATGGCGACCCCGGTCTCGGCTTCAGTTTTGAACACTGCAATTTTTATGATTCTTTGGTAAAAATGAACGGCGAAAGCAACCAGATAATTTATTTTCCTATAGACGAAATGTTGAAAAAATACGGCTGGGAGGAAATGAATAAAAAACTTTTAAGAGCTGCTTTTTCGGAAAAACCGGACTTTTGTTTTTTTTGTTTGCTGTCAGACGAGATTAAAATGGAAGCAATAGAAGAAATCACCCAAAAAAGCGGAGCAGTTACATTTAATTGGTTTTGCGATGACCATTGGCGGTTTGATAATTTTTCTAAGCATTGGGCGCATTGTTTTAGCTGGGTAGGCACGACCGACTCCTTGGCTGTCGAAAAATACCACAGAGCTGGTTACAAAAATGTTATCATAACTTCGTGGGCGCTTAATCAGTTTTTGTGCCAGCCAGTAGATCTGCCGAAAATTTACGATATCGTTTTTGTGGGCCAGCCGCACGGTAACAGGAAAAAAATTATAAAAAAAATTGAAAATGCCGGCATCGACATAAAATGCTGGGGCCGCGGATGGCCGGCAGGCAGGATCAATTCAGATGAAATGGTAAGAATATTCTGCCAGGCTAAAATTAATCTTGGTTTAACCAACAGCTCCGGCACAGCATTTCTAAAACCCTTTATTAGAATATTTTTCCAAAAAAATTACGATGGAAAAGTCCGGGCGCAGGACCCCAAACGTTGGCTGGATAATTTTAAATCTTTTCTTTCCAGAAAAAGAAAGCAGCTTAAGGGCAGAAATTTTGAGGTCCCCGGCTGCCGAGGTTTTTTACTAACCGACAGCACAGATGAATTAAAAAATTACTACGAAGACGGCAAAGAAATTATTATTTTTAAAGATGTAAAAGATTTAATATCTAAAACAAAATATTATTTAGAACACGAAAAAGAAAGAGAGCAGATCGCTCAAGCGGGATATAACCGCACCATAAAAGAACACACTTACGAAAAAAGGTTTGAAGAAATATTTAAAGTAATCGGCCTAATATAAAAAATGAACGAGCTTCCATTGGTTTCCGTAGTTGTACCAACTTATAACAGAAAAAAATATGTCATAAAAGCAATTGACAGTGTTTTGCGTCAAACTTATAAAAATATAGAAATAATTGTAATGGACGACTGTTCGCCAGATAATACCTCAAAAGCAGTTTCTGAACACTTTGGCCAAGACTTACGGGTTAAAATTTTCAAAAATGAAACTAACTTAGGATTTCCTGAAAATTTGAATAAGGGAATAGCCCTATCACAGGGAAAATATATTGCACGCACAGACGACGATGATTTTTGGTCTGATAATAAAAAATTGGAAAAGCAGGTAAATTTTTTGGAGAGCCATCAAGAATATGTTTTAACGGGAGGAGGCTCAATATGGGTAAACGAGAATGATAAAGAAATTTTCAAATTTTTGCTTCCTGAAAAAGATGAAGATATAAGAAAACGCATTCTTTCTGATAATTGTTTTGTCCACTCTACAGCTGTTTTTAAAAAAGAGGCATTTGAGTTAGCAAAAGGATATGATAAAAAATTTGGCACCGATTGCGATTGGGGGTTATGGCTGGAGTTGGGAAAAATGGGCAAGTTTTATAACTTTCCAGAATATTTTACATATTATTTGAAATGGCCGCAAAATATTTCTAATTTTGTTGCAAGAGATGGTTATAAAACACGAATAAAGTTATACAATAAATACGGCAGATATTACCCGGGCTACTGGAAAGCAGTTTTTTTAGGATGGGCTTATTATCTGCATTCATTTCTATCCGGCGGCCGCGGTTTCAGCCCCATATTCATTAAAATAAAGAGATTAATTTTCGGTTCTCCGCCATATAAATAAATGAATATTTTTGATATTAAAAAAATATTACCAATGCCAATTAAGAAGCGCTTAGGCCTTTTTTATGATTTTCTTTATACAAAAATAGATGAGGATATGATTAAAAATTTGCAAGAATATTACGGTCTTTCCCGTAAAGAGATTTTGCATTTACTGCGGTCGTCTGGCAGGCTTAGCACTGATTTTTGGCGCTGCTTAAACCCCAAAACAGAAAAAGACGTTAAAAATTTTTATGAAGAAAACCCTTTTTACGTATTTGAACTTATATTTTGGCATAGCACAGGTTACCAACGTAATTTGCGCCAAAAATTTATTGCAATGCTAAATGGCCGGGTTTTAGACTATGGAGGAGGCGTGGGAGATTTGTGCATTGAAATTGCAAAAAAAGGATTTGAAGTTGATTACGCCGATTTGCAAGGCCGAACTTTTGAATTTGCAAAATGGTTGTTTTCTAAAAAGGGGCGTAATATTGGAATAATAAATTTGAGCGCAGAAAAAATTTATAAAAAATACGACACTATTTTGTGCATAGATGTAATAGAGCACGTTAAAGATCCAAAATTATTACTGAAAGATTTTGTTGACCGTTTATCGGACGGCGGAAGGCTTATAATAACTGCTTTGCACCCCGATGTTTCAGAAGAAAAGCCAATGCACTTTGAGATAAAATTTGATCCAGAAAATTATTTAAATTCATTAGGAATGGTCAGAAACAAAGATTCTTTTTTGTGGATTAAACATTCTTAAATTTTATAATTAATAAAAAATTTAATGGATCGGGAAATAAAAAAAATTAAAATTTGCTGTGTTGTGAGCATTGATATAACGTTAAAATTTATGTTGTTGCCCCAGCTGAAATTTTTGAAGAGCCAAGGTTATGAGGTTCATGCCGTATGCGCGCCGGGCAAATGGATAAAAAGCGTTGAGCAGGAAGGCATAAAAATTGAAACAATAAGATTTAAAAGGAAATTTTTCAGCCCCGTTTCTGATTTAATTGCTTTTGTCAAATTATTTTTTTATTTTAAAAAAGAAAAATTTGATATTGTACATACGCATACCCTTAAGCCGGTGTTTTATGGCCAAATATCAGCTAAATTAGCAGGCGTGCCAATTATCATAAATACTATCCACGGATTTGATTTTGGCGAAGAAACTTCTTTATCTAAAAAAAGATTGTTTATTTGTTTAGAAAGAATCGCCGCAAAATGTTCAGATATTATTTTTTCGGTAAGCAAATCGGTAATTAAAACAGGAATTGATGAAAAAATTTGCCGTCCAGACTTGCTAAAATATTTAGGCAGGGATATTGATACTGATAGATTTGATCCAAAAAGATTTTCTACAGAATCAATTTTAAATATTAAAAAAGAACTGGGCATTGATTCAGACAAGAAGATTATTGGCATTGTTGCAAGATTAGTAGAAGAAAAAGGATATTTAGAGCTTTTTGAAGCTTTAGAAAAGGTTCTTCTTGTTTTTCCAAATACGTTGCTTTTGATTGTTGGTCCGGAAGAGCCAGAAAAAAGAGATGCCATAAATCATGATACTATTAAAAAATACAGCGTAGAAAAAAATGTAATGTTTTTAGGAGAAAAGGAGGAGGTTGAAAAAATATATTGTTTGATGGACATATTTGTTCTGCCTACACACAGAGAAGGAATTGGCGCCTCAATTTTGGAGGCGTCTTCAATGGAGAGGCCGGTAATAGCTACTAATACGGGGGGGTGCCCCGAGGCCGTTGAAGACGGAAAAACAGGCATTTTAATTCATATGAGAAGCCCAGAAGAAATAACAGAAGCGATAATTCGTCTTTTTAAAAATCCAAGCGCGGCTAGGCAGATGGGCATTACAGGAAGAGAAAAAATTATAAAGGAGTTTAATGAAGAAATAATTTTTGGCAGATTAAAAAAAGAATATCAACGGCTTATTAACGAAAAACTTTAAAATGGATGAAAAACAAGAACTAATATGGGAAAACGATAACGACAGCTTTTTTTACAATTACGGAGAAAACGCAAAATATATGCTTGAGGGAAATTGGAAGCATTATCTTGCTTATTTTTTAGAGTATTTTGGCCAAAATATGCAAAAGGATAATTCAAATTATTTTTTGCTTGATGTCGGATGCGGAGCTGGGATAGTGGCAAAGGTTCTTGCAGAAAAAGGTTTTAAGGTGCATGGCGTAGATTTTTCTTCAGAGGCAATTAAGGCAGCTAAAAAACAAAATCTAGGAATAATTTTTGATCGTTCTTCTATCTACAAATTGCCATTTTCCAACGAGACGTTTGATATTATTATTTGCCTTGGCGTTTTTCAAACCGTTGCAAACCAAGAAAAGGCTTTAGCAGAAATGGCCAGAATTTTAAAAAAAGGAGGAGTTCTTATTATAAGAACGCTTAATTCTTTATCTTTATACTATCTGAAGGCGCAAAAAAATAATCCTTCATATAATTTTTATAATCCATTTGTTTTTAAAGAACAGATTGAAAAAACCGGTTTTAAGGCAGAACCCCCAAAGGGCATATATTTTGTTCCGGGAAATCAGTTTTCTTTAACGGATATAATTTTAAAGACTAAATTATATAAATTTTTTAATGTTTTTTTCCATCCTGTGTTTGCATTGTTTTCCCATAGTTTTTATATTGAAGCTAAAAAATATGAATAACAAAAAATTTTCAAATTTAATAAAGAGGGTAATAGACTTTTTAATATCTTTGTTGGCAGTAATTATCATAAGCCCGTTTTTTTTAATTATAGCCATTTTAATCAAGTTGGATTCAAAAGGTCCGGTGTTTTTTGTGCAAAAAAGAGCCGGAAAGGATGGAAAACTTTTTAACTTTTTAAAATTTAGGACAATGGTAGAAAATGCGGAAAATATTGGGTTGGGCATAGGAGCCGAAGAAAATGACCCGCGCATTACAAAATTAGGAAAATTTTTGAGGGAGTGGACCATTGACGAATCTCCGCAATTTATTAATGTTTTAAAGGGCGACATAAGTTTAGTGGGGCCTAGGTCTTTGCCTCCATATAGCAGACAAGACGAAAACTTGAAAAAACTTTGGCAAAAAAGAATATCAATAAAGCCGGGGCTGGTAAGTTTGGTTGATATCAAGGGCAGAAACTTGGTTCCTTGGGAAAAAAGATTTGAATACGATATTTGGTATATTGATAATTGGTCTTTGCGGCTTGATTTTAAAATTTTGATTTTAGGGTTTTTTGCGGTTTTATCCAGAAAGGGCGTTTATGGAGAAAGCGGCATAAATAAGCCCCTAAAATAGGGGTAGTTTTTTTATTGATTTTAGCTGAAAATCTGGTAATATGGAGGTAAATGATTTTAACCATACATCAGCCAGAATATTTGCCGTATATCGGGTTTTTTGAAAGATTGGCCGCATCCGATGTTTTCGTCATTTTTGACGATGTCGGATACCAAAAAAATGGGTTTATAAACAGAAATAAAATTAAGACAGAAAAAGGCTCAAAGTGGATTACAGTGCCCGTTTTAGGCAAGTCGCCAAATTCGAAAATAAACCAGGTCGCAATAGATAATAGCAAAAATTGGGGAGCCTCCCAATGGGGCGCCATAGTTTCTTCTTATTCCAAAGCGCCATATTTTAAGGAATACTCTGATTTTTTTGAAGAAGTTTTTAAAAAAAACTGGGGTTCAATTTGCGATCTAGATATTTATTTGTTGGAAAATATAAATAAATTTTTAGATATTAATTCAAAAATATTAAAATCATCAGATATGGACATTTCTGGCAAAGGAACGGAAAGATTAATTAGTATTTGTAAAAGTTTGAAGGCAGATTATTATTTGTCTGGACCCGGCAATGAAGAGCATCAAGTAGAAAAAGAAAGATTTGAAAAGCAGGGAATAAAAGTTGAAATAAAAGATTTTTCGAATCCTGAATATCGACAAATGTTTATAAATCAAGGTTTTTTGCCCTATATGTCTATTATTGATTTATTATTCAACGAAGGTAAAAAAAGCGTTAAAATTATAAAAAAATCATGAAAATTTTAGTAATAGCTCCGCATCCGGACGATGAAGTTTTGGGATGCGGAGGAACAATTAAAAAACATTCAGAAGCCGGAGACGATGTTTTTCTTTGCATTGTGACAAAAGCATATACTCCTGATTGGTCTGAAGATTTTATCAAAGAAAGGGAAAAAGAAATAAAATTATCAAATGAAATTTTGAAAATTAAGAAAATTTTTTTTCTAGACTTGCCAACCGTAAAATTGGATACAATCCCACAAAAACAATTAAATGATGAAATATCCAAGATTGTTAAGGAAGTGTGTCCGGAAATAGTTTTTATTCCTTTTTCAGGAGATATTAATAAAGACCACAAAATAGTTTCAGAATCGGCCTTGGTGGCGTTAAGGCCAAAACCAGGCTTTTCGGTTAAAAAAGTTTTTTGTTACGAAGTTTTATCTGAAACAGAATGGTCAAAGCCCTCGGGCAGGACAGAAGATATTTTTTTTCCTAATCACTATGAAGATATTTCAAATTATTTAGATGATAAATTAAAGGCGATGCAATGTTATAAATCAGAATTAAGAGAATATCCTCATCCAAGATCTTTAGAAGGTGTTAAGATTTTCAGCCAAAAAAGAGGCATGGAGGTAGGCCTTAGAAACGTTGAAGCATTTATGTTAATAAGAGAAATAAAATGAAAAAAAGATTTAAAAATTGGCAAGCGCCGGAAATCAAAGAAGGAAAAATGACAAAAAATAACTGGGTGGTGCAGGGAGTCAAAAATTTTAGACTCGGCAAAGAAACTGACATCGGGGCTTTTGTTTACATTCAGGCAAAAGGCGGAGTTGTAATTGAAGATTTTGTACAGATAGGTGGCGGTACAAAGATTTATTCAGTGGATACAATAAGCCAAAAAAAAGGGAAAATAATTTTTAAAAAAAATTGTAAAGTTGGAGCCAACTCGGTAATTTTGCCCAATACCATAATAGGGGAGAATTGTTTGGTCGGGGCAGGTTCTGTTGTCAAATATGGAACGAATATCCCTTCAAATGAAATTTGGGCAGGTTGCCCGGCTAAAAAAATAGGAATTATTGAAAATGAAAAACGAAAATATTGAAAATTGTTTATATTGCGAAAAGTCGCTTAAACATGGTCAGAATTTTTATTGTTCTCGGAGTTGCAAGATGAGACACAATAATCCTAATCCTCACAAAAAAAAGATAAAGAAAATTTGTGCCACTTGTAATAAATATTTTTATGTATTTCCCAGCCTTCAAAGAATTAGATTTTGTTCTTATAGGTGCAGGAGACATACAACAGCGACAAAAGAAAAGATAAGTATCCTTAAAATTTTTTATTTTAAAAATAATCCTCATCCGAGAGGTATGTTAGGAAAATTAGCTTGGAATAAAGGGCTGAAAGGAACTCATTTTTCGCCAAAAACTGAATTTAAGGCAGGAAAGGATAGTGTTTTTTGGAAAGGGGGAATTTCAAAGGAGCCATACCCATTTGAATTCACCAAGGATCTAAAATTATATATAAAACATATCTACCGCGCGTGTTTGATATGCGGTATTTCTAAAAATTTATCAGTACATCATATAGATTATAATAAAGATAATATAAACCTAAATAATCTTATTCCGCTCTGTAAGTCTTGTCATTCTAAAACAAACTATAACAGAAATCGGTGGATTAAATTTTTAAAAACTAAAGTAATTTTTGATAAAAAAGTTTTAGCGAATGCTTCAAAATTTAGCTTTTCTAAAGATTTTATTAAAAAATATGAATTATAAAATTCCTTTGTCGGAACCCGATATTACAGACTTAGAAAAAAAAGCTGTGGCAGAAGTTTTAGAGACTTCTTCTTTAAGTTTAGGAAAAAAATATAAAGAGTTTGAAAAAATAATGGCGAAGTTTTCAGGTGTAAAATATGCCGTTGCAGTAAATTCTGGGACAAGCGGCTTGCATTTGGTTATAAAAGCGTTGGGAATAGCCGAGGGAGACGAGGTGATAACAACCCCCTTTTCTTTTATTGCTTCTGCAAACTGTATTTTATTTGAAAAAGCAAAGCCGGTGTTTGTTGATATTAAAAGTGATACTTTTAATATCAACCCTGAGCTTGTCGAAGGGTCTATCACGCCAAAAACAAAAGCCATTTTAGCGGTTGATGTTTTTTCACAGCCGGCCGATTGGAATGAATTAAAAAAAATAGCAGAAAAACATAAACTTTTTTTAATAGAAGATTCTGCCGAAGCGCTGGGGTCGGAACAAAATGGAAAAAAATGCGGAAGCTTTGGCGACGCAGGAATATTTGCTTTTTACCCGAATAAACAAGTTACTTCAGTAAGATACAACACTCCGGTTTTAATTAAAAAAGATGGAATAACAAAGCTTGCTCAAATCGGTTCTTTGATGGATTTTATGATCGATAATTATTGGGAGCCGGAGGGATATGAATGCTTATCTTTTAATAAAGACGGTAAAATATCTTGGCAAAAAATAAGTGCTTTTATAAAGCACAATATAAATAGCGAAATATTAAAAGTATGTCTTGAAAAGGGAAGAGAAGTAGAAATAACAAAATCTCACAGTGTTTTTTCGGTAAAAAATGGCGAGATCAAGGAAGTTTTAGGAAAAGATTTAAAAATAGATGACTATTTAGTTGTGCCAAGAAGATTGCCTGAACCTGATAAATTTATAGAGGAAATTGATGTTTTAAACCACATAGATAATAAAGATAATGTAAAATATGATAACGAAAAAATAATCATAAAAAACAGTGGAGTAGGCGGCGGTGGCGGAAAGTACGTAAATAGAAGGCTAAAAATAGATAAAGAATTTTGCAAACTATTGGGATATTTTGTTTCCGAAGGGGGATATGATATGGATAAAAGCGGCGGAGGATTGCGGTTTACCTTTGGCCTGCACGAAAAAAACACCTTCGCTAAAGAGGTTAAAAATATTTTTATTTCAATTTGGCCAAATTTTAAAGCAGTGATTATGGAAAACAAAGAAGAGCGCAGATGCACAGTTTTGTGCGGTGGATTGTTACACTCCAGTTTATTTAAAAATTTAAATTGCGGTAAAAATGTTTACGAAAAAAATATCCCGAATGTTGTTTGGAGTACGACGAATGAAAATAAGGCGGCTTTTATTGAAGGACTTTTGAATGGTGATGGCCACAAGCGTATAGTAAATGGCTGTATAAGTAGAAAATTAAAAGTTGCGTCCGAAAATTTAGCTAATGGATTTCATTATTTATTGTTAACCATGGGCATTCAATCGCGTATGGAAAGAAATAAATACTATTCGAAAAAAGGAAAATTGTGCTACAGCTATACCTGTGAAATATTAGGTCATGAACAAATAACGGCAAAAGAAAATTGTATTCCTATAAGTTTTTTATCTTTTAGTGACGAATCTTCGCATATTCAAAAAAACAGAATTGATTACAAGAATTCTGTATCCGTAGGAACAATTAATACATGGTTGAATCAAAAGCAAATAAATTGTCCGAGTTTTCTCTTAGAGGATATTGCTGTTTTAAGAATAAAAAAAATAGAGAAAAAAAAATTTCATGAATTTGTTTATGATTTTAAAGTAAAGGGATTCGAAAATTTTGTGGGTGGATATGGCGCTATTTGTTTACACAATACCGGCGAAGGAGGAATGATTTTAACTGATAACAAAAAAATTTATGAATTATGCAGAAGCATGGCGAATCAAGGCCGGAAAATTGAAAACGGAAAATGGTTAGAACATATTATGCTGGGGTATAATTTCCGCTTAGATGAAATGAGCTGCGCGCTGGGCATTGCGCAGATGAAAAGAATAAAAGAAATTTTAAAAAAGAGAGAAAATGTTGCCAAAATTTATAGCCAAAAGTTAAAAGAAATTAAAGATATAGAAATTCCTTATATTAATCCCAAAAATAAATTAAGCCTGTTTGTTTACGTTGTAGAACTGCCAGAAAATTTGGCGGGCATAAAAAGAGATAAAATAATTGAAAAAATGGCAGAAAAGGGAATTCAATGCGGAAATTATTTCCAGGCAATACACTTGCAGCCATTTTATATGGAAATGTTCGGTTATAAAAAAGGAGACTTTCCTGTTTGTGAAAATATAAGCAGCAGAATGTTGGCACTGCCATTTTTTAATAATTTAAAAGAAAAAGATATTAATTATATTGTAAAAAGTTTAAAAGAAATCGCATTAAATGCTTAATATTTTTAAAAAAACAACTACAACGCGCAACATATTTTTTATTATTGCAGATGTAATTTTAATTGCTGTTTCTGTTTGGCTGGCTTTTTTGATAAGATTCGATGGTTTTATACCAGCCCAATATATGCCTTTTATTTTAAGAATGACGGGCTTGGCCGTAATTTTTGCAGTTCCAGTATTTTATTTTCAAGGGCTTTATTCTTTTTCTTGGGCTTATGTTTCAACTAGCGAATTGATTTCTCTGTTTAGATCGGTAACAACATCATTTCTGCTTTTAGGGCTTGTTATTCTTTTATCTAATTTTGCATCAGGCCATTTTCCTTATTTAAGCGGTTTTCCAAGATCGACAATTTTTTTAAGTTATTTTTTAGTGCTTATTTTTTGCGGGGCCTTGCGTTTATCCAAGAGAATTTATCTTTATATTTTAGGATCCAGCCGAATGGCAACAAAAGAAAGAACACTGATTGTCGGAGCGGGCGATGCCGGAGAGCAGATTTTAAGGAGCATTCTTTCATCTCAAAATACTTCTTATTTTCCGGTTGGTTTTATTGACGACAGCCCTATAAAGCAAAAAGTCAGAATACATGGGTTAGAAGTTTTAGGAAGAATTTCTGATATTCCGAACATTGCGCGGCGGGAGCAAATAAAACAATTAATTATTGCCCTGCCGGCGGCCGGGCATAAAATAATTAAGGAGGCAGTGGAGCTTGGAAGAGGCGCGGGAATTAAAAAAATTAAAATGGCCCCGCCGATATCTGAAATTATAAATGGAGAAGTTTCATTTAAAAATTTAAAAGATGTGGAATTAGAAGATTTACTTGGCAGGGAGCAAGTTATATTAGATACAAAAGAGATAGACAATTTCATAAAAAATAAAATAATTTTAATTACTGGGGCAGCAGGTTCCATAGGTTCAGAATTATCTAGGCAGACGGCAAAAATTGATCCGTCTCTGCTTTTGCTTTTAGACCAGGATGAAACAGGAATTTTTAATATATCAGAAGAGCTGAAAAGTAAATTTCCGGATTTAAAAATTAAGTCGCTGGTGGCGGACGTAACAGATAGGAAAAAAATAGAAGAAGTCTTTACAAAATTCCATCCAAAAGTTATTTTTCATGCGGCAGCCTATAAACATGTCCCGCTAATGGAAGAGCAGCCCGATGAGGCTGTTAAAAACAATATTTTTGGGACAAAAATATTAGCGGAATCAGCTTTAAGCCATGGCGCAGAAAAATTTATTTTTGTTTCAACTGATAAGGCGGTCAATCCAACATCCATTATGGGAGCCACAAAAAGGGTGGGCGAAATGATATGCCAAGCTTGCAACCAGAAGAATCATACAAAGTTCATTTCTGTAAGATTTGGAAATGTATTAAATAGCAGAGGAAGCGTAATTCCTACTTTTAGAGACCAAATTAAAAGAGGCGGTCCTGTGGAAATTACTCATCCCGAAATGAAAAGATATTTCATGCTGACTTCCGAGGCATGCTTATTGGTTATGCAGGCAGGAGCCATGGGAGGGGGCGGAGAGGTATTTGTATTAGATATGGGCAAACCTGTTAAAATTTTAGACATGGCTAAAGAAATGATAAAATTATCCGGTCTTGATACGGATAAAGATATCGCCATCGTTTTCACGGGACGAAGGCCGGGAGAAAAATTATTTGAGGAGGTTTTAACAGCAGAAGAAGGAACTGTCGCCACCCAAAATCAAAAAATTTTTATGGCAAAACTCTCAGACATAAATCCTTTGAGCTTAGAAGAAAAACTAAAACAGCTTGAAGAAATAATAGATAACTCCGAAAAAGAAAAAATAATAGAATTTTTGAAAAGTTTTGTGCCGCACTATAAACCATCTCCGAGGTAAAATTACCCTCTATTGTTTTTTGTGATAAAATGAATAATTAAGACAAACATCAAGTAAAGCAACCGTAATTTTTATGAAAATTTTACAAAGGTCAAAAAATATTATTCTTGCCGGCGCTGTTTTTTTTATTTTATTTTCCGCAACGAGAGTCGGGGCGGTTAATTTCAGTGACAGCATAAGTTTTTATGTAGATGAAAATTTTGATGCATCAGCAAGGTCGCAGATAACAGCTACGCTTGTAAAAACTGCTCCCGGCCTTTATTTTTATATTGAAAAAAATTGGTGGGATTCACAATTACCGGCAAAACAAAGCGAAATTATATACAGCATTGATAACTTATCAACGGAATTTCATAACAAAATTTATCCGACACTGACTTCTGTTTTTGGTTATGAATGGAAACCGGGAGTTGATGGAGATGAAAAGATTACTGTTTTATTTCATCCAATGAAAGAGGGCGCCGGCGGATATTTTAGAGAGGCGGACGAATATCTTAAATTGCAGACCTCAGATTCAAATGAGAGGGAGATGCTTTACTTGCCTACGGGCCAGATTGAAAGCCCTGAAATGAAAGTATTTTTAGCGCATGAGCTTGTACACTTAATTATTTTTAATCAAAAGGACAGGATTTTTAGCGCGCAAGACGAGGTTTGGCTTAACGAGATGCGGGCAGATTATTCTTCAACTATTTTAGGATATGATACTCCTTATTCGGGGAGTAATTTGCGAAAAAGAGTTCAAACATTTTTAGAAAAACCAACAGATTCTTTAACCGAATGGCAGGAAACAAAATACGATTACGGAATTGCAGGAGTTTTTACAAGTTATTTGGTGGACCATTATAGCATTAACGTTTTAATTGATTCTTTAAAGACAAAGCTTATTGGTATCAATAGCATAAATTATGCCTTACAAAAAAATTTGGCAAAAGAAAATTTTTCCCAGATTTTTACAAACTGGACAATCGCCTCTGTTATTAACGATTGCTCTTTGGGTTTAAAATACTGCTACTTAAATGTAAATTTAAGCAGTTTTAGGCTGAATCCCACCCTCAATTTTTTACCCCTGTCTGGGAATAGTTCGCTTTCTGTAACAAACGTTACTAAAAATTGGGCGGGCAACTGGCAAAAAATCATTGGGGGAAGCGGCGATTTAAAATTAAATTTTTCAAGTTTGGCCGGGTTAGATTTTATGGTTCCCTACATTGTTTTTGATAAAAACAACAGTTATTCAATAAATTTTTTGGAGCTGGATAAAAAAGAACAAGGAGAAATCAATCTTAAAAATTTTGGCAATGATTATAATTCATTGATTATTTTACCTTCTTTGCAGACAAAAGTTATTGGATTTGACGGATCAGAGTTCACATATCCCTATACTTTCACCGTTTCTATCGCTGGCCAGGCTCCGCAGGAAGATCCAGTATTAATACAAAAACTTTTGGATCAAATAGCCGAATTAAAAAAACAAATAGCCGATATTATCGCGCAGAGGAACGGCGGAAATAACAGCAGCGCCCCGTGTTCACAACTGAATAATAATTTATATTTTGGAATGTCAAATAATGAAGATGTTAAATGTTTGCAGAGTTTTTTGAAATCGCAGGGTTCAGGCATTTATCCCGAAGGCCTTGTAACTGGAAATTTTGGCGGTCTGACTAAGTCAGCCGTAATTCGTTTTCAAGAAAAATATAGGGCAGAAATTTTAATTCCTCTCGGCCTATTCTCAGGTACGGGCGTAGTGGGGCCTGCGACAAGGGCAAAATTAAACTCTTTTTTGAGCGGAGGATAAAACAATGGAAGATAAGATTTTCAAAAAATTAAAAGAAGAATTGCCGATAGCGCAAAAAGGAGTTTTGTTGAAAGACTATACTACTTTTCAAATTGGCGGACCTGCCAAATATTTTTTTATTGCAGAAACGAATGAAGATTTGATAAAGGCCGTAAAAATAGCAAAAAAGTTAAAACTGCCAATTTTTATTTTGGGCGGGGGCAGTAATATCTTAGTTTCGGACAAAGGATTTAATGGATTGGTAATTAGAATTCAGAATTCAGAAGAACCCTACGGGGAGCAAGCAGCCAGAATTCTGAATTCAAAAAATATTTTTGTTTCAGCTGGAATGACGCTATCGGGACTGGCCAGCCTTGCTGGCGAGAATGCTTTTAAAGGATTTGAATGGTGTTCAGGTATTCCTGGGGCTACGGTGGGAGGCGCTATTTTTGGCCATGCCCAGGCGTTTGGAGACAAAATTTCTGATTCAGTAGAATATATAGAAGCGTTGGACATGAAGACATCAAAGATAAAAAAATTACTAAAAAAACAATGCAAGTTTTCTTTAAAAAGCAGCATTTTTAAAAAGAATAAAAATTTAATAATTTTATCTGTTATTTTTTCACCAGAAAGAGGCGATAAGAAAAAAGTTCAAAAAAAGATAAAGGAGTTTTTAAATTATAGAAAAAATAATCACCCCATTCAGTTTCCTTCGGCCGGCTCCGTGTTTATAAACCCTGAAATAAAAGGAGAGGTAATCCGCGCAGGCCAGTTAATAGAAAAAGCGGGTCTTAAGGGCAAAAAAATAGGAGGAGCCCAAATATCAGAACTTCATGCAAATTTTATTATTAATTTGGGAAACGCAAAAGCTAAAGATGTTTTAGCATTAATCAGGCTGGCGCAAAAAAAAGTTAAAGAAAAATTTGGCATATTATTAGAAACAGAAATTCAAATAATAAAATGAAGATTATAATTAGAACAAAAAATCTTGAATTAACAGCCAGTCTTAAAAGTTTTATTGAAGAAAAAATTGGAAGCCTTAAGAAATTTATAAATGTTTTAAAAAAAGAGGAAGATAAAAATACATTGGCCGAAGTTTTTTTTGAAATTGAAAAAGAAAGCAAGCACCATAACAAAGGGGAAGTTTTTAGATCAGAAGCCAGAATTTTGCTGCCGAGTAAAAAAATTATGGCCGAATCTTCAGGCGACGACCTACTTTTGACAGTAGTGGAGACTAAAGACAAATTGCAACAGGAAATCAAAAAATACAAAGAAAAAACCATTACTAAAAACAGAAGAAGCCAGCGCAAAAATATATAGATTTTTATAATTTTTAATCTAGAACCGCATTGCAAAAGCGCGGTTTTTCGTATAAGATAACAGAATAACTATATGTCAATTTTTAGCAAAATATTCGGCGATCCGAATGAAAAATATATTGCCGGTTTAAAGCCTATTGTTGAAAAAATAAATTCTTTTGAACCAGAATTTCAGAAATTATCAGCAGAGCAATTAAAAGAAAAAACGAGCGAGCTAAAAGTGAAGCTCGCCCGCAACAATGCCGCAGCTTTGGGCGGGCTGGATGATATTCTTCCGGAGGCTTTTGCGTTAGTTCGCGAGGTTGCAAAAAGAACTTTAAACCAGCGCCATTTTGATGCGCAGCTGATTGGCGGAATTGTTCTGCACCAAGGCAAGATTGCCGAGATGCGCACTGGCGAAGGTAAAACTTTATCAGCAACGCTGCCAGCGTATCTTAACGCTCTGGGAGGCCTTGGGGTGCATATTGTAACTGTAAACGACTATTTGGCCAAAAGGGATATGGTTTGGATGGGGCAGATATACAACCTACTTGGACTTTCTGTGGGGTGTATTGTCAATGAAAGTGGTTATATTTATGATGAGAGCTATAGAAATCCGAAACTCGAAACTCGAAACTCGAAATTCGACGAAGAACGCGATGTAGTGGGAGGGTTTAAAGTGGTGCAGGAGTTTTTAAAACCCTGTTCAAGAAAAGAAGCGTATGCAGCTGATATAACTTATGGTACAAACCATGAATTTGGCTTTGATTATTTAAGGGACAATATGGTTTATGAATTGCCCCAACAGGTCCAGCGCGGATTTAATTTTTGCATTGTCGACGAGGTTGACTCAATTTTAATTGACGAGGCGCGCGTTCCCTTAATTATTTCAGGCCAAGAAGAAGAGGCTACAGAAAAATATTATCAATTTGCAAAAGTTGTGGCTCCACTGCAGGCCCTTTCGGCGGGCTCAGGGCAGGCAGATTATACTGTTGATGAAAAAATGAAAGCAGTCAATTTTACTGAATCTGGGCAAAACAAGATTGTTAAAACTTTGGGGTCAGACCCGTGGATAGACAACGATATAACAATAACCCATCAATTAGAATCGGCGTTGAAGGCTAAAGTTCTGTTTTTAAAAGATAGAGATTATGTTGTAAAAGGCGGAGAGATAATGATTATAGATGAATTTACTGGCAGAATGTTGCCGGGTAGAAGATGGTCTGCTGGATTGCACCAGGCAGTTGAGGCAAAAGAAAATTTAAAAGTGAAACCAGAATCTTTGACCTTGGCAACAATTACTTTTCAAAATTATTTCAGGCTTTATAAAAAAATATCGGGCATGACGGGAACAGCTTTGACTTCGGCTGAAGAATTGGACAAGGTTTATAAATTGGAAGTGGCTGTAATTCCAACCAACAAGCCAATGGTAAGAAAAGACCTGCCAGACAAAATTTTTAAAACAGAAGCTGGAAAATTTTCAGCGGTTGTAAAAGAAATAGAAGAGCTAAATAAAAAAGGCCAGCCGATTTTGGTTGGCACAAGGTCTGTTGAAAGAAACGAATATTTAGGAAAATTATTGGAAGTTAAAGGAATTTCACGCCAAATTTTAAATGCAAAAAACCACGAAAGGGAAGGAGAAATTATTGCTCAGGCAGGCCGAAGGGGAGCTGTAACAATTGCCACAAATATGGCGGGTCGCGGCGTTGATATTATTTTGGGAGGCAACCCTCCAAATTCAGACGATGCTAAAAATATAACAGAATTGGGCGGCTTGCATGTTATGGGAACAGAAAGGCATGATGCCAGACGCATTGATAACCAGTTGAGAGGAAGGGCGGGCAGGCAGGGAGACATAGGATCTTCGCAATTTTTTGTTTCTTTAGAAGACGATTTAATGCGCATTTTTGGCGGAGACAAAATAAAAAATTTAATGACAGCTTTGAATGTTCCAGAAGACGAGCCAATTCAGGCAAATATAATTTCGGGAGCAATTGAATCTGCGCAGTCAAAAATTGAGGGTTTCAATTTTGATGCAAGAAAACATTTATTAGAATATGACGATGTGGTAAACAGGCACAGAGAAATCATTTATAAAAAACGCCGTAAATTTTTAGAAGAACCCTCCTCCGCCGAAGCTTCGACGGGCAAGCAAGATTTAGTTAAAAAATATGTAAGCCTGCAGGTAATTGATCATTTTTGGCAAGGCCATCTTTCTGATATGGATCATTTGCGCGATTCCGTAAGATTAAGGGCTTATGGAGGGCAGGATCCTTTGGTTGAATATAAAAATGAAGGCCATAAAATGTTCCAGCAGTTATTGCAGTTAATTGATACAAATATTACAGATAATATAGCAAAAGCCAGCTTTGAAAAAAAATCCGAAATCCAAAATCTGATTGAGCCCGCAGGCTCTCCGCGTAGCGTTCAATCCGAAACAAATTCAAAATTTCAAAACTCAAATTTCAAAAACATCGGTCGGAATGACCCCTGCCCTTGCGGCTCAGGTAAAAAGCTCAAGAAATGCGGCATACTCATGACCGAGGAACACAAGAGAAATATGGTTCAGAAACGTTAGGACATAGATACAAACTACTGCATTTTGTATACATTACAAAAAAGATGCAAACAAACTTTTAAATTTTTAATAAAGACTTAATCGTAGTAATGTTATATGGAGTTCTGCGGGAAAAGTAAAGAAAAATGCTTAAACTCTTGACTTGGTTGCTTGATTGATATAATATAATAAGTGAAGTCACCTGCGCCTGCCGAAAGGGAGTGTGCAGGTTTTTATTTTGGTTAAAATTGAAAGTTCACAAGAGTTGACAGAGCTTTTTTTGGATATAAAAAATTCTAAAAATGATGCAAAAAGTTATCCACTCACGGGACTGGACAAGGGTTTATGAGCTGGTAGAATAATCTTAGACGAGCAGTCGAAATCTTTGGTACGGGGTTTATCAAATTGGAGTTTTAATCAGCGTTTGCTTCCTGAGGGTGAGGAAATAAATATAAAAAGTTTGGTATGCTAAATACAGGGGAACATCAAAAAATGATGGCAAAAATGGTTTAAACATGATATAATTAAAATGTATTCACATAATGAAATAAGAAATGAAAAACACTTTTTTAGAAGCTAATTTTGGACAGGGAATTTTATGGTCAAAAGATATTAAAAATATTGATTTAGAAGGAGATAAAATTTATATTATTCACCAGGTTTTGAGTTATGGAAAAATTGAGCAAATAAAATGCCTTTTTAAAATTTATGAACCAAGAGAGATTATAGATGTGTTTTCTAACCATCCTAAACGAATATATTCTCCGGCAGTTTTTAATTTCATAAAAAATTTTATTTTGGATTTAGAAAAAGAAAATTTACCTATGAATAAATATGTCAAAACTTCATTTTAATCTTTTAAGTGATAATCAGAAAAACTGTCTTGAGGTTTTAAAAAACTTTTCTAAGTATGGAGTTTTGGGTGGCGGTACGGCTTTAATGTTGCAGCTTGCTTTTAGAAGATCGTTTGATTTTGATATTTTTACACCGAAACCAATATCTAAGCAATTTCTTTACAAAGTAAAAGAGTATTTTAAGTCCATAAACATTACCGTCAACACTGCAGATGAACTAAGTTTTGTATCGTTACCCCATCAAGTAAAAGTTAGTTTTATTTATTACCCGTATAAATCTACATATAAAGCAATAGCATCTGGTTGTCTTTCAATTTTTGATTGGCGAGACATTGCTTTAGATAAGGCGCACACCATTGGCAGAAGAGGGGCGTGGCGCGATTATGTTGATTTATTTTATATATTAAAATCAGGATTTTCTTTACAGGAAGTTATCAAGCAGTCAAAAAAAAAATTTGGCGATTCTTTTTCTGAAAAATTATTTTTGTCTCAATTGGTATACTTTAATGATTTAGAGGATTTTACAATTGAATTTTTAGGCGAAAAATATTTGCAAAAAGACATAGAAAAATTAATAGAAACTGAAGTGAGAAAGATAGCTTAGTAATGAAAAAAGAAACTTATTATAAATGCACTCATTGTGGAGATGGGATTTTTTGGAATGCACGCAAGAAACTAACAGAATGCAAATGTGGTAAAATTTATATTGACGGTTGCGAGTTTTATGTTCGCATAAGCGGAGATAAAGAAGATTGTAAGATTATCAAAAAAATTCATGAAAAATAAAAAAATAACATGAAAAAGATAATAATATCTTTATTTATAATTTTAGTCCTTGCGGGAACGGGATATTATTTTAGTAATGATATTTTGGGTATTTACCAAAAATTTACAAAAGATATTCAGGATTTTGAAAAGACAGATGTTGGAAATATAATAAAAGAGGTTTCAAAAGATTTTTTTAATCCTCCACCGCTAAAAATTAAAGGAAAGCCCAGCACAACAGTTTTAAGCAAAGCAGGAATAATATCAGAAACTAATTTACAGAGGCAAAAAAACGGATTAGGTTTTTTGATAGAAGACGCCTTGCTTGACTCGGCAGCTGCGGCAAAAGCAAACGATATGTTCAAAAATCAGTATTTTGAGCATATTTCGCCAACGGGCGTAGACCCAGGCCAGCTGGTCTTAAATTATGGATATAAATATATAGTAGCCGGCGAAAATTTAATACTTGGAAATTTTGATTCAGAAAAAGAATTAGTGCAAGCCTGGATGGATAGCCCGGGACATAGGGCGAACATTTTGAACAATCGCTATTCAGAAATTGGAGTGGCTATAATAAAAGGAAATTATAAGGGCGAGCAAGTGTGGATGGGAGTCCAAGAATTTGGGCTTCCGCTTTCGGCCTGCATAGAGCCCAGCATAACTTTAAAAAATAAAATAGGAGAAAAAAAGACTCTGCTAGACCAAATGTCTGAGCAATTGGATTTAGAAAAAATCAGGATTGAGAATGCAAATCCGAGAAGTCAGCAATACAACGATTTAGTGGATAACTATAATCTGCTGGTTTCGCAGTACCAGCTATTGGCTGACGAAATAAAAAATCTTATTTCTCAGTATAATGACCAAGTTAATGTTTTTAATCAGTGTGTTAAAGGCACAAACAGCCCCATTTAAAATGAAAATTGCGGTGGTGTCGGATAGCCACGGGAATGTGGCAAATTTTAAAAAAATTGTTCAGTGGCTTAATAAAGAAGATATTAAGTTGATTTTGCATTGCGGAGATATCGGCAATCCAGAAAGTTTGAAAGAATCATTAGCAGATTTTTCAGGAGAATTTTTTGGCGTGTTCGGAAATATGGATAAAGATTTTAAAATTTTTATTGAAGAATATAATAAAATTCCTAGGGTAAAAATTGAGGAAAAAATTTTAGAAACAGAAATCCCTTCGGCAGACTCAGGGCAAGTTAAAAAAATCGCGATAACGCATTATCCGGAAGAAGCCCGCAATCTGGCAGAAACCGGCAGGTATGATTTGGTTTTTTATGGCCACACGCACAAACCATGGGAAGAAAAAGTAGGCAATTGCCAGCTAATAAACCCCGGCGAATCCGCCGGCCAATTTTACAAACCAACCTTTGCAGTGTATGACATAGCCACCGGAGAATTAGAACTCAAAATATTAGAAAAACTCTAAGTTGTGGCAACTAACATCACGAGCGATCGCTCGTGATGAGAGTTGGCATATCACAAAAACTTGATTATTTTTGAGGTTTAGGTATAATGATTTTATTATGCAGCAGAAATATTATATTTTTATTGGCGTTATAATTCTGGCTGTTTTGGCCGGAATTTTTGCTTATCCGAATTATTATAACAAAAGCATTGATTTTCTAAACCAAAAATTATCGTGGACAATTCCGCATTTTTGGGAAAAACCCTATGTTTTGGGATTAGATTTACAAGGCGGAGTCAACCTTATTTACCAGGCAGATTTGAGCACCGTTCAAGATAAAGCAGGGTCAATGGCAGGATTAAGAGATGTTATTGAAAGAAGAGTAAATATGTTTGGAGTTTCGGAGTCAATTGTGCAGATTCAGGGAGAAAGCAGGCTGGTTGTTGAACTGCCCGGCATAAAAGATGTTCAGCAGGCGATAAAAATGATCGGTGAAACTCCTTATTTAGAATTTAGCGAGCAAAAAACAGAAGCAGAAAGCCAGCCCATTTTAGATAAAATAAAAGAAGCGCAGGATGCCCAGGTAAAAGGCCAAGACATAACAAAAATAAAAGACTGGCAGGTGGCCTTGGAAAATCCGTATTTTAAATCCACAGAATTGACCGGAAAATACTTGACAAAAGCTACTATTAAATTTGACCAGACAACTTACAAGCCCGAAATACAATTAAAGTTTAATGACGAGGGGTCAAAAATATTTGAGGACATAACCGCAAGGAATATAAATAAGCCGCTGGCCATTTATTTAGACGGAGCTTCTATTATAGATACAACCGGCGATGGAAAAATTGACGCGCAAGATTTATATGCTCCGATAGTGCAAACTAAAATATCGGGTGGAGAGGCTGTTATAACCGGAAGTATGAATGTGCAGACAGCCAACGATATTGCAAGAAGATTAAATTCCGGAGCTCTGCCGGTAAAAATTGGAGATCCAATTTCACAGGAAACAGTAGGGCCTACATTGGGGGCCGTTTCATTAAAAAAATCTTTATCAGCAGGATTATACGGGCTTTTAACAATTGTCGTATTTATGATTTTAATTTACAGGCTGCCCGGTTTTTTGGCTTCAATTGCTTTGGTAATTTATGTAGCTCTGACTTTAGCAATTTTTAAATTGATTCCTGTCACATTAACGTTGGCTGGCATTGGAGGTTTTGTATTATCTATTGGAATGGCCGTTGATGCAAATATCTTAATTTTTGCCAGAATGAAAGAGGAACTTAAGGCTGGTAAAAATTTGCCTGACGCAATTAATGAGGGGTTTGGCCGAGCTTGGCCGTCTATACGCGACAGTAATTTTAATTCTTTAATCGTTTGCGCAATTTTGTTTACGTTCGCCACGTCATTTATCAAAGGATTTGCCCTAACATTAAGCTTGGGTATTATAGTTAGTTTATTCTCGGCAATTTTTATGACAAGAATATTCTTAATGGTATTTGTCGGCCAATGGGCGGAAAAAGCCAAATGGCTTCTTTAATTATGAAAAATCCCTCTGAAGAAATAGTTAC
>ERZ1292629.692-Hain-H43-01um-R1-692-length-37206-cov-7_pt1 | contig 33816 bp, 31 predicted proteins | sample MGYA00564399_ERZ1292629 | MGnify/ENA primary metagenome ERZ1292629 (study PRJEB36523, sample SAMEA6512636) | groundwater metagenome | collected 2019-01-08 | study: AquaDiva: Metagenomics assemblies of 32 groundwater samples
CAGTCATTTAACCGCGTATTCCATCAAAGAATTTTCATTGGTGCAAGGAAAAGAGATTTGGCGACTGACGAGCGTCAAAGATGCTCCTGAGATGTGCAAAGTATCCGATCTTGAAGCTCAAAAAGTGGCTGCTGAGATGTCCGCCAACATCGACACTTTCCGCCTCGATCTTGCCGCAGATCAGGTCTATCACTTCGTGTGGGACCGTTTTGCGGCGGAAATGTTGGAACAGTCGAAGGATGTTTTGAAAGGTACAGATGTCGCCGCCAAGAACAGCCGCTGCGCGGCCCTGCATGAGATCCTCCTCATCTCCCTCAAGCTCCTCCACCCCTTCATGCCCTTCGTCACCGAAGCGATTTGGCAACAGTTACCAAAAAGAGACTCGGATCTTCTCATGGTTGCCAAATGGCCCACCGACGTGAAGGTATAATGCACCGATGAGCGAAATCGAACCCATTCTAGCGGCGGCGGCGGGCGGGATACTGCCTGCACTCGCGTGGCTGTGGTTCTGGCGGCGCGAGGATAGCGCTCATCCGGAGCCGCGCCGCCTCATCGCGCTCGCCTTCCTTGCCGGCATGGTCGCAGTCGCGGTAGTTATCCCGATGGAAAAATACGTTGCGCCGTTCTTCACCTCGACAACACTCGTCTTCACCGTCTGGTCGGCGATGGAAGAGATCATCAAGTACGCCATGGCGCGCGTCACGGTCTTGCGCCGCCGCGAAGATGACGAACCGATCGACCCCGTCATCTATATGGTAACTGTCGCCTTGGGATTCGCGGCGGCGGAAAACACGCTGTTCCTCCTCTCGCCGCTCTCCGGCGATACCCTGATACAGACGTTCCTTACCGGCAACCTGCGCTTCGTGGGCGCGACGCTTCTTCACGTGCTTTCCTCAGCCGCCATCGGCGTCTTCCTCGGGCTCTCTTTCTACAAGACGCGACGGATTAGGCGCGTCTACGTCATCGTCGGAGTTATCCTCGCCTCCCTTTTGCACAGTGCGTTTAACTTCCTTATACTTAACACACCAGAGGAGCACATCTTCCGGACATTCGGACTCGTATGGCTCGGACTCATCATCCTCCTCGCGGTTCTGGAATACATCAAACGCATACACCCTATCATCAGGCAAAAATTTGGATGAACCTATGGCAAAATCTTCTTTTTTCTCACGACTCACCGGCTCCGCGGATCAGGGAGATTACTTTGATGACGCGCAGTCCGTTGTTTTGGAGGGTGATGGGGGCGAGCGCCATGCAAGTATCAAAACCCGCGGCACGGGAGGAGCGGGGGGAGATGAGCCACTGGGAGAACTCGCGGTAGACATCTACCAGACCGCAGACGCCATCGTGGTAAAAGCACTCGTGGCTGGTGTACAGCCCGGCTCCATCGACATCGCGCTTACCCGCGAGATGCTGACGATAAGCGGCCAGAGACAGGACGAGCGTGAGGTGGATGATGAGAATTATTTCCAGCGCGAACTCTACTGGGGCTCTTTCTCCCGCACCATTCTTCTTCCCGAGGAGGTAGATGTCGACCTCGCCGAAGCCTCTGAAAAGCACGGGATCCTCATGATCCGTTTGCCCAAGATAAACAAAAAGAAACAGACGAAATTGAAGGTGAGGAGTCGGTAAGATAAAGAATGCTCCCGCGCGGGGCGGGAGCGATCGGCTGGGGTGGAGACCCCATTGATCATGAGTATCTCAGCGATACTGATCGGGCGCCGCCCGGAATATCTTCTGGACGGGGCCGCTTTTGGCGGAATCCTTCTTTCGGATATCCCTGAAATCGTTCCACGTGATCGTGAGCACGAGGACCGCGAGCATTGCGATGACAAACAGTAACGGTTTTCCGGCCCACGATAAGAACGGACGCCTTGCGAGTCTGTCGACGGTGGAGAACGCGACGACAACCATCGCAATAACGACAAGTGCATGAAGAGCCGTCTCGGACATCTGACTTCTCCCTCGTTGCACCTCGCATTTAAGGCGACAGCGCCCGTATTGTCAATCATTCGTCCACGAGTCCGAGGCGGTAGATGTCGAACGAATTTTCCCCCTCGAACATGTCCGAGGGGTTGGGGAGATACACGCGCCGGCGCGAAATTTCCGCCGTCGCGTCGTTGATGAGGCGGTGGAATACGGAAAATTCCTCCGCATGATCCTCAAAATCAATGACGTATTTCCGCATTTGTGAAGAGCCGTCGGCATTTTTCCTTTTCTTGCATTCCTGCACGATGAAGCGCCGCACCGGACGCTCGTATTTTTCTCTGACCGTGTAGTAATTAAAAATGGCCTGCATTACAAAGAGCGTCTTGCGCGCACGATCGGAACTGAAGGAATCCACGAACTTGTGGTCCACGACATCAAGCGCACCCGCATCAATCCGCGACTCCACCACAAGGTCTGATATCGCTTTTATGGGGAGCGCGAGCCCTTTCACTTCGGCGATACCCATCACCTCAACACCAATGACCTTGTGCCTCGGCGGTCGCCGGAGATAGTAGGAGATCGCACGCAGATACTCTTGTTCCATCGACGCGCGCTTTTTCTTTTTTGCGAGCCGCGACTTCGCCTTTCCGAAATTGATCTCAAAATCCCCCACCGATCGCATGTATTCGAGTCCGAGTTCGATCGCGCCCTGCTTCGCTATCCCTCCGTAGAAATGCTGGAGTGCCACGTGTCCGGCGCGTCCGACGACAGACGATGGGTTAACCGGCGCATCGTACACCTTTTCGACATACCGCTTGTACCACGCAAGTGGATTCCTCAAGAACGCCATGAGCGAAGAATGGCTCCAGTGCTTGATGGGAATAAGAGATTTTTTCGATGTCCCCTTTCTCTTCTTCATGCGGCTCGCCCCGTGAGAGAATCGGCCCGAATCTTGCACAGGTGCCTCCGTGCCTGCCGACCCACGCCGCTTGCTCCCCTTGTATGTCTTTGGCCCTCTCACGGGGCGAGTATATCATCGTCGTTCCACTTCCAGAGGGACAATAACGCCCCGCGAAATCCTTGATCATGTTAAAAATCGCGTCCGGACGCTGGCGTCCGGACGCGATTGAGCGGGAGCGGAAAGATCAGGCGAATGGTCACGTGACTTGAAGTTCAGCCGGTAATTCAGGCTCCTCGCTGTATGTGAAGTAGTTGGTGGTAAGCTCTTCTCCCGCTGCAATGGAACGAATCGTCTCGAAGTCGCCACTTGCACCGACGCATACGTTCGGATCATCGCCGTGGTTCATGTAGTACCGTGGCATGATGCCATTCATACCGCAACTCGGGAGCCGGACCATACCGTCTTTGCGGATGCACATTTCCATTACATATCTCTCTACTTCTGTAGGTATCGTTGGGTCTTCCCGCAACGCATCGATCGGGCACCACACAAACGTTAACCCGAGACGGTGAGTCTGGAACGGATCAATGCCTGCGGGAATGTCGCGGATCGCGAATATCCCGACCCCGTGCTTAGGCGATCGCTGGATCCGCACAAAGACTTCAGCGCGTAGATGAGCGAGAACATCGGCTGCTGTTACTAATTTCACGACCTTACTCCTCTTGTTTCAATCGGACCGTTTTTTAACCTACCACACGGGAGAAAACGTGTAAACGTCCGCGGGGCTAGGCAAACCCGAGACGGGGAGTTAGGATTGGCATGCGTATGATCGAAAAAATTCCTGAGGGGTCGCAGTCATTGGAGCGCCGAGGGCCGAACATGTTGGGAAGCGGGGATCTGGTGCGGATAAAGGGCGAGGAAGAACGGACCTATCGGACACTGATGATAATTCCGCAGCAGGGCAAAAGCGCAAAGGCATGGGTCGGGCCACCTACATTAACCCCTATGGATATTGATTTATTTAAATTGCAGTTCCCAGCCAGCATCAACGATCCTAAGTACGATGGATGCACGTTCATAGACGCCTCTCTCCTAGCGAAAGTTCTCGATTCTTGAGTAAGGGTCGCCAAGGCAAAAGGAGTAGATACTTAGACAAACCCGAGGCGGAGGTATAGGATTTTCATATGGATTTGCATGGTCGCTGGACGCATCGATGGAGGCACCCCAACACCGTGCCTATCAATTCCAGAGTGCACGGCCTCGGGCTCGCGGCAACGGGTGCCATAAAGGCGGGTGAGATGGTTTTTGTATACGGCGGCCTGATAGTGCCCAGTAGCGAGATTAGCGAATACTGGAAATCGATGGGCCACATTGGTATTCAGATCGACGATAATTTCTTCATTGTCCCTGCATCTCGACAAGAATTGGAACGAGAGGGTGTGATTAACCACTCGTGCGAGCCCAATACGGGCTTTCGGAACCAAATTGAATTGGTCAGTCTTCGCTACATCAAACCCGGCGAAGAGATTACGTTTGACTATGCCATGTGCGAGACGCTTTCAGAACCGTTCGAATGCAAGTGCGGCAGTAAATCATGCAGGAAGATCATAACGAAAGAGGATTGGAGAATCCCCGAACTTCAGGAGAAATATGGAGAATATTTTTCACCGTACCTGAAAACGAAACTCGTCTAGAAAAGAATAAGAACCGAACTGAAATCACTGAAGATACACACAAGACCTACGGTCGTGGGTCTTGTGTGTGTATTGACACTTTTTGGACAAACCCGATGTGAACTCACATACACACAACTGACGCTATAGTATGAGTTGTGTGTATCAGTAGCTCCGGAGTTGTTTGGCGCGTTCGTGGAAACGGATACGCTCAAGGGCTTTGGCTTCGATCTGGCGGATGCGCTCGCGCGTAACGCCGAATTCGCGGCCTACCTCTTCGAGGGTGAAGCAGATCCCTTCGTCGGTAAGACCATTGCGCATTTCCAATATCTTGCGCTCTTTCGGCGAAAGCTCTTCGAGGATCTCTGTCATCTGCTCATTGAGTATGCGGCGCGAAGCGTCCATGTCGGGGCTTGCGATGGTGTCGTCGGCGATGAAGCTGCCGAGAGTGGAGCGCTCGTCGTCGTCCTCGCCCACGGGGGACTCGAGCGAGACGGTGTCCTGATTTATCTTTTGGATGGTGTATATCTTTTCTATCTCAATGCCCATTTCCGCCGCGATTTCCTCGGGGAGCGGATCGCGACCGAGGTGTTGAGAGAGCTCGCGCACTTTTTGCTTGTACTTGGCGATGGTTTCCACCATGTGGACGGGGATGCGGATAGTGCGAGATTGGTCAGCCAAGGCGCGGGTAATGGCTTGGCGTATCCACCACGTTGCATAGGTGGAGAATTTGTAGCCCTTGGTGTAGTCGAATTTGTCCACCGCCTTGAAAAGGCCGAGATTCCCCTCCTGAATGAGGTCGAGGAGGGTTAGATCGGGGCTTCTGTTGACGTATTTTTTGGCGATAGAGACGACGAGGCGAAGGTTGGAACGCGCAAGGATGCTGCGCGCTTCGTCGTCGCCCGTGAGGATGCGCTTGGCGAGCTCTTTTTCCTGATGACCGTTCAAAAGCGGGTACTGACCGATCTCGCGCAAATACATCTGCACCGAGTCGTAGCCTGCGTCCGCACGACGATTTTGTAGTTTCTTGCTTGCAAGCACGCTATCTGCCGAACTGTCTTCAAGCATGCCACCACCCTCAAGGACATCAATGCCGGCAGTACTGAAAAGCTCGTACATCTCCTCAAGGAGAAGCACGTTGTCTTCGATCGTAGGAAATTCGCGCAATATCTCGTCGTACGTGATGTATCCGCGCTCTTTGCCGAGTGTGATAAGTGCCTCAACTTTTCCCCGACGCTTACCGAGAGACGCGCTGCCCTTGGAGGCGGAAACGGCTTTCCTGCTCTTGCGCGCCGACTTATTCACACCACGTGTCGCCTTCAACGTGCTACGATTTTTTGAGGCACGAGTACGGGCGACCCGCTTTTGAGGACCTCGCTTTTTGTGGGCGGGTCGTTTCGCTACTTTTGTCTTCTTTTTCATTTGTTTCTTTTTTGCCATACACGAGAAAAAAGACTCACGAGGAATCTTCCTAAGAAAAAGGCTGTTTTCTTGCTTCCCAGCCTCACGAACCATCGATTTCAACGGAAATATAGCATCGCGAGACCGAACGTGCAAGTTTATACTTTCTCGTGTAATTGTCCAATCCGAGTTGTTAACAGTTTACACACAGCCATGAGGCGCGCGACTTCCTCATTATTATCGTTGTTTTCAGCCATCTTTAAGGCCTTCGCCGTGCGATCAAGTTCCTCAGCGAGCAGCTCCTTGAGGATAACTGTGAGCAATGCTTTCGCCTCCCGCTCGGGATTGATGCTTTTCCCATAGAGGCTCTCGGCTGCAAAACGGAGCGATTCCCGCTCGCTTTCCCCAAGATTTGCCAATGCCGCGAAGGACTCTGCGCCGAGTGCCTCCTCAAGTTCGCGCGCATAGGCCGCCACATCGATCGACGGCTTGGAAAGCGATTGCTGCCAGAGCAAAATAGAGAATGCTTGCTTTGCCCGTCCGAGGCCCTGCGTAGAGGTCCGATGCATAGGAGCAGCGTGCGAAGTATTTGGTCCCGTAGCGCGCGCCTCATCGTCATACGATGCGGGGATCCGCGGTAATTTTTGCAGAGCTTCCGCCACTGCACTCTCCGAGACACCGAGACGGCCCGCGATCTCGCGCACATATTGTTCACGCGCTATAGGACTTGGCACATCGGAGAGAAATGGCAGCACGATCGTTTCGACGACTCTCCTGAAGCGATCTTTTTGCGGCGCATGCTCAGCGAGTACATCGAGAAGGAACGTGATGATGTCTTTTGAGTCGCGGATCGCTTTCTTCCATGCGTCCACTCCCTCTTTTTGGATGAGATCTGCCGGATCAAGCCCTGTTGGAAGCTGTGCCACTTTCACGTTGAGCCCACCCTGCAGGGCCGCGCGTGCCGCGCGGCCCCCCGCCTTGATACCCGCCGCGTCGGCATCAAGTGCAAGCACCAGATTGTCCGTCATTCGGCGGATAAGCGCCGCATGCTCCGGCGTAAACGCGGTACCGGAGACGGCAACCGTGTTCCTCCATCCGGCCTGATGTGAGGCAAGCAAGTCCATCTGCCCTTCCACTAATATGGCGCAGTTGAGCTTGCGGATGGCTACTTTCGCACGGTCGAAGCCGTACAAAATACGGGATTTGTGGAAAAGGGGAGTTTCCGGCGAGTTGAGATACTTCGGTGCCTCGGGTGAAGCATTTTCTCCGAATATTCTTCCGGAAAACCCGATGATCCGTCCGGCAGAATCTGCAATGGGGAACATGATGCGATTGCGGAATTTGTCGGTTAGACTCCCCCGCTCGTTTTTTTTGGCGAGACCGGCATCGAGTATCTCTTTCTCTGTGAACTTTTTCCCTTTCAGATATTCCGACGCGGCACTCCACGAGTCCTCCGCAGATCCGAGCCGAAATTCTTTTATCGTCGCATCTTTCATCCCCCGTTCTTTCAGATACGCTTTTGCGCCATCGCTCAATCGCGATGTATAAAATATCGTAGCGACCTCCAAGAGCTCAAAGAGTCGTTCACGCTCATCTTTCTTTTCTTTGCCGCCGCGTTCATATACAAGCTCGACACCCGCTTTTTCCGCGAGCACTTTGAGCGCTCCTTTGAAATCCAATCCCTCGATAGCTTCAACAAATGAAAAAATATCGCCCCCCACATTGCAGCCGAAGCAATGGTATGTACCTCTGTCGGGCGATACGTGGAACGAAGGCGTGCGCTCCGCGTGGAATGGACACCGCGCGCGCAGGCTGGCTCCAGCTCTATTAAGCTTCACGTATTGCGAAACGACGTCAACGATAGAAAGTCGGTCTTTGATCTGTTGCACTGTGTCGGCCATGAGCATCATTATGCACCGAAAGCGAAAACCCGACGAACGTCGTCGGGCCTCGCAAGAAAAGATTGGAATCGCTAGTCCTTGCGCAGGGCAAGAATTCGTTCCATTGCTTCGTCCGGAATCGAGACGCTGTCGTAGGCCGGAACTGACCTTACGACATTTCGCAACTTACCGCTCAGAGCGCTCCCTCTCGGTCTGTGGCACCTCAGCGGGTGCTGAGGCTGCGAGTTCTGCTTCCATCTGCGTGATAAGCCCGTGCTTTTTGCTCCCCTTAAACCCGGTACCTGCCGGGATGAGACGGCCGATGATGACATTTTCCTTCAAGCCGACCAATCGATCCACTGCCCCTCCGACAGCCGCCTCAGCGAGCTTGCGCGGTGTGTTCTGGAACGAGATAGCTGAGAGGAATGATGCGCGTGTGAGCGAAACTTCGGTGATGCCGAGAAGAAGCTGTTTTCCTTTCGCGGCCTCGCCTTCCACCTCTTTCTGTACTTTGTTGATACGCTCGAACTCAAAGTCTGCGACGATCTCGCCGGCGGAGACTCCCGTGTCGCCGGACGTAGTGACAGAAACGCGCGAGAACATCTGCTTCACGATGACTTCGAGGTGCTTGCGCGCCGTCGATACGCCCTGGAGTTCATAGATACGCGTAATTTCGTTGATGATGTACTGCTGCGTGCGCTCCTTTCCTCCGAATTGGAAAAGCTCTTCGAGGTCCGCAGAGCCGTCGGTGAGGAAATCTCCCTTGGTGACCGTGGCTCCTTGCTTCACAAGCACAGTGCGGAGAGGATGCACGCGGTACTCTGCATCTTTCTTCGCAGCTTTCGCAGTTTTTACTGCCGTACTTGATTCCGGGAGAATGGTGATGACCGTTTCCTGGCCGTCTTTTGCGATGTCGGTCACAACACCTGAGACGCGCGCGATGGTCGCAGGGAGTTTGGGGATGCGTGTCTCGAAAACTTCTTCAACACGAGGCAGACCCATAGTGATGTCTCCGCCGGCGGTCGCAACACCTCCTGTGTGGAAGGTACGCATGGTAAGCTGGGTTCCCGGCTCGCCGATAGCTTGAGCGGCTATAACGCCGATGGCTTCGCCAACGTCGATAATTTCGCCTGTCGTGAGGTCCATGCCGTAGCATTTCTGACAAACGCCGCGCGCAACTTTGCAAGTCATAGGACTTCGCACCGTGACTTCCGCTTCCTTGCTGTCTTCCACCGCCTTGGCATCGTCGCGATTCAGGAGATGGTTACGCTTGAAACCTGCGGCATCATTTGCGAGTACACGACCCGCGACCCTGTCTGCGAACGAGCCTCCGATATTTTCTTTACCTGGGCGGGGGATCACGACGCCCTCCTTGGTTCCGCAATCATCTTCCAATACCACCACATCGTGCGCGACATCGAAGAGACGGCGCGTGAGGTAACCCGCACGCGCAGTATTGAGCGCGGTGTCGGCCAATCCCTTACGCGCGCCATGCGTTGAGATGAAGTACTCGATCGGCGTGAGACCCTCTTTCAAAGACGACGTGATGGGGAACTCGATGATCTCTCCGCGCGGGTTGGTGATCAAACCTTTCATACCAACCATTTGGTGCAGCTGTACCACTGAACCACGAGCACCTGAGGTGATCATGTCGTGCACAGAGCCGCTTTTATCGAGCGACTCAACCACGTGTTTGCGCAAGTCACCGGAAACCTTGCCCCAGATCTCAATGGTCGCGCGGCGACGTTCATCTTCGGTAAGAAGACCGCTGTTGTAGTTCTCAAGTTCCTTTGCAGCTCGTTCGCGGCCCTCCTTCACCATTTCCTCCTTTACTTTCGGGATCACGACGTCTGAAATCGCCCACGTGATACCGGCGTGTGTTGCGTAGCGGAAACCAAACGCCTTGATCTTGTCGAGGATCGCGGGGATGCCGTCGAGACTGTAGTGGGTCACAAGATTTTGTACCAATGTGCCCATGCGCTTGTTCGTTATTTCCTCATTCAGGTACGGGAAATCACTCGGAAGGACTGAGTTGAAGAGCAGGCGACCGACAGTGGTCTCGAACACCTTGCCATTGAAGTGCGCATACTTTTTATTGTCGCTCGGCAACACTTTGATCTTTGCGCGAAGATCAATACCGCCGAAATCGTACGCGGTAATGGCGGAGTTGGTCGACGGGAATGCACTTCCCTCGCCTTTCGCCTTTTCGACAGATTTGGTCATCCAGTAACAGCCGAGGACGATGTCGAGCAACTTTGATGCCACCACCACGTCGCCGGAGCCCGGCTTCAGGATGTTCTTGTTGGCCGACATGATGAGGCGGGCTTCCGTCTGTGCGGCCTCAGAAAGCGGCACGTGAACAGCCATGGCATCGCCGTCGAAGTCCGCGTTGTAGGCGGGGCAGACAAGCGGATGGACCTGGATCGCATTACCTTCCACGAGAACGGGGCGGAACGCCTGAATTGACTGGCGGTGAAGGGTCGGAGCGCGGTTGAGGAGGACGTATTTATCTTTTATCGCCTCTTCAAGAATGGGCCAGACTTCCGGTGCTTCATCTTCGATGAGGCGGCCGGCACCACGGATGTTGTACGCGAGCTCGCGCGCCAAAAGACCTTGAATGACGAACGGGCGGAAAAGTTCAAGCACCATATGCTTCGGCAATCCGCATTCGTCGAGTGCGAGATCGGGACCGACGACGATGACGGAGCGGCCCGAATAATCGACACGCTTACCGAGAAGATTCTGACGAAGGTATCCGTGCTTGCCTTTAAGGTAATCAGCGAGTGATTTGAGGGCGCGGCGGCGGCCGCCCAAGATCCCAAGTACGCCCGCACCGCGGCGCATTGAATTGTCGAGGAGTGCGTCTACTGCTTCTTGAAGGATGCGCTTTTCGTTGCGGAGGATGACCTCCGGCGCGTGAATTGCCTGAAGGCGCTTCAAGCGGTTGTTTCGGTTGATGACGCGGCGGTAGAGATCGTTGAGGTCGGAGGATGCATGTCGGCCGCCTTCGAGCGCGACCATCGGACGAAGTGCAGGCGGTACGACCGGAAGACGCGTCAGGAACATCCACTCCGGACGAACTCCGGCGCGTTGCAGGCTTTCTGCGAGTCCGAGGCGTTTACGCAGCTTGTCGCGGTCGGCAGCGCCGGATTTCTCATACTCTCCCTTGACCCTCTTGATGAATTGCTCGATGTCTATGTTCTTCAAAATGGTATACAGCGCTTCCGCTCCGATGGCAGCGCGGAACATTGCCCCGTACTTCACCGCAAAAAGGTGGTACGTGGCTTCATCGAGAACGACACCGTGTCGCACCGATTCGATCTCTTTCTTCGCCTTTGTGGCTCGCTCCTTCAGGTCTGTTTTTACTTCCGCCGTAGCGGCTGATTTGTTCTTCGTGGCAAATTCCTGTTCCAACTCCTTGAGAAGACGTGCGCGCTCAGCCTCATCGACGTGCGTCACGATGTAGCCAGCAAAGTAAACAACCTTCTCCACTTCGGCTGCCGAGAGGCCCAACATGAGCGCAATACGCGAAGGAATACCGCGTAAGAACCAGATGTGCGAAACGGGGGTCGCAAGATCGATGTGCCCCATGCGCTCGCGGCGCACGATGGCGCGTGTGATCTCGACACCGCACTTCTCGCACACAATGCCGCGAAAACGAATGCCGCGATATTTTCCGCAGTAACATTCGTAATCTTTTTCCGGTCCGAATACGCGCTCATCGAAGAGGCCGTTCTTCTCCGGACGCTGTGTGCGGTAGTTGATGGTCTCCGGCTTTGTGATCTCGCCGAAACTCCACTCCAGTATACGATCGGGAGAGGCAAGCCTCATCGAGACGGCTTCGAAATCCTGCGGCATGACGTCTTTCTTTTTCATAGACATAGGAATTTTTAATTAGAAGTTTTGAGCGCCACCTTTAAATTCGATGTCGATACCAAGCCCCCGTAAATGCCGGACCAAGACATTGAACGTAGCGGGTGTATTGCTCTCTTCGATGCGCTTGCCGGACACGATGGCATCAAAGGCTGCTGAGCGGCCAAGGATGTCGTCAGATTTGATGGTGAGGATCTCGCGGAGTGAGTATGCGGCACCGTAGCCCAAGAATGCCCAGACCTCCATTTCCCCGACACGCTGACCGCCGTTCTGTGCCTTACCACCGAGTGGCTGTTGTGTCGTGAGCGAGTATGGACCGATAGAGCGCATGTGGATCTTATCTTCCACCATGTGATGAAGCTTCAGCATGTACATAACGCCGACGGAAACCGGTTGCGCGAACGCTTCTCCGGTACGACCGTCGAAGAGGATACGTTTTCCTGTTTCGGAAACACCCGCTGCTTTCAGTTCGTCGCGGATCTCTTCTTCGGTAGCACCCGCAAACGACGGCACGACGGCCTGATAGCCGAGCATATCTGCGGCGAGTCCGAGATGCAGCTCGAGGATCTGCCCCAAGTTCATACGCGACGGCACGCCAAGCGGGGTCAGAATGATGTCGACAGGATTACCGTCTTTGTCGAAGGGCATGTCCTCTTCCGGCAGAATGCGCGAGATAACGCCCTTGTTGCCGTGACGACCGGCGAGCTTGTCGCCGACCGAAACGGTGCGCAACTGTGCCACTTCGATGTGCACACGCTTGATGACTCCCGATTCGAGTTGATCGCCCGTCTCGCGTGAGAATATCTTGACGCCGATGACGCGACCGCGCTTGCCGCCCTCCATGCGCAAACTGGTGTCTTTCACATCCTTTGCCTTCTCACCGAAGATCGCATGCAGGAGGCGCTCTTCCGGCGTGAGCTGTGTTTCACCTTTTGGAGTGACCTTGCCGACCAAGATGTCGCCGGAGCGCACTTCTGCTCCGATACGAACCACGCCGTCCTCATCGAGGTTGCGAAGTTTGAATTCCGAGACGTTCGGGATGTCGTGCGTGGTGACCTCGGGCCCAAGCTTGGTGTCACGAACAACACAGATGAATTCCTCCATGTGAATGGAAGAGAATCGCGCTTCTTTGGCGAGTTTTTCTGAAATGACGATCGCGTCTTCGTAGTTGGCACCAAACCACGGCAAGAAGGCGACGCGCACATTCTGTCCGATAGCGAGCTGGCCGCCGACCGAGGTCGAGGTGTCGGCGAGGACGGCTCCTTTCTTGACCGAGTCGCCGACCGAAATAAGCGGACGCTGGTGGAACGTCGTAAAGCCGTTGGTTCGGGAGAAATTCACAAGCGGATATTCTTTTGTCTTTCCGTCCGCGTTTTTGACCTTGATCATTTGCGCATCGGCAAACGTGACCTCGCCCGCTTCTTCGGAAATCACGAGGCGGCCGGAGTCGCGCGCTGCGGCGCTCTCGACGCCCGTCGCGACGACTGGTGCTTCCGGGACGACCAACGGCACTGCCTGCTTTTGCATGTTCGAACCCATGAGCGCGCGGTTCGCGTCGTCGTTCTCCACGAACGGGATGAGGGATGTTGCAACGGAGAATGGCTGATTGGTCGCTACTTCCATGAAATCCACGTGCTCCCGCTTTACGAGCGTCGGATTTCCCTCCTTGCGTACCTCGGCCATTTTTACGGTGATGAGCCCCGAGTCGTCGCGCGGCGTCGCTGAGTGCGCGATGGCATACTGTTCTTCCTCGAGCGCATTCATGTAGACGATCTCTTTGGTGATCACTCCCTTCTCCACTTTTGCGTACGGCGTTTCGATAATGCCGAATTCGTTGGGACGTGCATAGAGAGACATGTGGAGCACAAGCCCGATGTTCTTGCCTTCCGGTGTGTGAATAGGGCACACGCGTCCGTAGTGCGAGGAGTGTACGTCGCGCACTTCAAGACCGGCGCGCTCGGAGGTAAGACCGCCGCGGCCGAGGGTCGAGAGCGTGCGCAAGTGCTCGATCTCGTCGAGCGTATTGTATTGCTGCATGAGCTGCGAGAGCTGGTCGGTAGTGAAAAATTCACGGATCGCCGCTTGGAACGGGCGGGGATTGACGAAGGAAACCGGATTGGTCGTCTCGGCATCCACCATCGCCATTCTGTCTTGAATATTACGCTTCATGCGTGAAAGGCCCACGCGCATACGACCCTCGAGGAGTTCGCCTGCGAATCGTACACGGCGGAATCCAAGGTGGTCGATATCGTCCGCTGTCGCGAGGGGGTCTGCGTTCAATTCCGCAATGTGGGTCACGATGCGAATGACATCAGAAAGAGTGAGTGTCGCGTTTACCAGATCCTTCTCAGCGATCCCAAGTCCGAAGCGCCGGTTGAAGTGGAATCGGCCAACGCGTGAAAAATCGTATCGCTCGGTAGAAAGTATGGCTTCGACATGCGCACGGGCGGATTCCGGGGTCGCGATATCGCCATCGCGCAATCTTCGGTATATTTCGACGAACGCCTCTTCGGGCGTGTGCGCGTGATCGTGCTCGAGGGTCTTTGCGACCGCCTCACGGGCGAGCGGGGATTTTTCGAACTTGCTGAGGATCTCTTTTTCGCTTCCGAGACCCAAGACGCGCAGGAGTGACGTAACGGGGAACTTTCGTTTTCGGTCTATTTTGACGTAAATGCCTCCGTCAGCGTCGGATTCTATCTCGATCCATACGCCGCGGGCGGGAATGATCTTGGCGGCAAAATAATTCTTCCCCTTGTACGGAATGGATTCGAAGAAAACGCCGTATGAGCGCGCGAGCTGGGGCACCACGATGCGCTCAACGCCGTTGATGATGAAGGTGCCGTGCGGGGTCATCCATGGGAAATCCGCGAGGAAAATTTCCTGCTCTTTCTCCTCCCCTGTTGTTTTGTTCTTGAGACGAACCACCATGGAAAGCGGCGACTCGTATGTGCGCATCGCCCGCTTCGCGTAGTATTCGTCCCAGCGTAACTCACCGAAGGTGAATTTAACGAGTTTCAGTTCGAATTTCTTGCCGGAATGATCGGAAATAGGGGAAAATTCTTTAAAAACGCGCTCGGCACCGCCTTCCACAAAGTCGTGGAACGATTTGATCTGGGCTTCGACGAGGCTCGGGAATTTTACGAGCGGTTCACGGAATTTTCCGAAGTACTTCTGCGGTCGCACATTTTTTGCTTTCGCCATGACTACAACAAGCTACCCGTGGGGCGCCTCGCGGTGCTCCAGGTGTGAATTCCGTTATTAAATTTTGTATCCAAACGCACCCTTCGGCGCCCCACCATTGCTTGAAAAGCACAACCGCAACTCAATCAGCCCGCAGCAAATGTCGCGCGAGTATACACGACCCCGCTTTGTCCGTCAAGCTCCCCTCTTTGCCTTCCTCCACTCCTCAATTTTGGCGTGATGCCCGCTGAGGAGAACTTCAGGAACTTTATACTTTTTTCCTTTCCAGATGAGAACCTCCGGCCGCGTGTAGACCTCGGGGCTCGAAACGCGGCTCGCTTCGAGTGATTCGGCTTTACCCAAAACTCCCGGCACAAAACGCGTGACTGCGTCGATGACCGTCGCTGCAGGAAGCTCGCCGCCGGTCAGGACATACGGACCCATGGAGACTTTCTTCGCCTTTCCTCCGAAGGAGGATCCGCCTCCGGCGGACAATATTTTAAAGACACGTTCATCAACGCCCTCGTAGTGCCCACAGATAAAAACGATGTCTTTCTTTTGGGAAAGCTTTTTTGCCATCATCTCATCAAATACCGCGCCATCGGTCGAAAAAAATATCTTCTCGACCCCCCTCTTGGTGCTGATCGCCCTCTGCGTCGCGCGGAGCACTCCATCCGGCTCTAGGACCATTCCCGGTCCGCCGCCATAGGGCCGGCGGTCAACGCGCCCGTACTTGTCGCGCGTGAACTTTTTTGGGTCGTAAAAAGATATTTTTATCTTTTTCGCCGCGAGCGCACGACCAATAATCGAGCTCTTCAGATACGGCTCAATGCTTTCCGGAAACAATGTTATGACGTGAAAATGAATCATACACTTCGCATTCCAACTTTTAGCGAGGTCGGCGGGGGATTCGGGAGACCCCGCAGCGCTTGGCGCGAGGACGGTACATTTTTCAGCAGAAAAATGTTGTTCTCCCGAATCCCCCGACGCCGAGCATCTCCTACTCACCTTTCAGGTCCTTAATAACATCGTCAACGGTCGTGTCGCGCACGTATGGTTCGGACGGTTTTTCGCTCTCGCTGCCCATTGAACGCCCCTCCGAACTCCCACCCGTGTTTCGTTCACTCCCCTCCGGCTCTTCTATCTTGAGATTCACGCGTGCGTCGTTCTTCATGCCGACAACGCGTAAGACCGTGCGAATAGCTTTTGCGGTCGCTCCGGAGCGACCGATAACCTTGCCCATGTCGTCTTTGTGAACGGAGAGCGTGAGGAGAACTCCCATCTCGTCAACGGTACGGTTAATTTTAACGTCGTTCGGATTGTCCACTAATGCCTTCACCACATATTCCAGAAACTCCTGATCTCTTTCCATATCGATCTTGGCTACCTGTTAATCACTTCCAGTATACCAATTTATGCCTGAGCTGGCGCTCCTTCGACTGCGTCTGCAGCTACCTCTTGAGGAGCCTCCACTGTAGGGGCCATCTCGGCCGGGGCGGCCTCTTCCGCCTTTGGCGCTACATATTTCGGAAGGACGTTGATCTTCTTTGCTTTCAAAATACCGAGCGAGACGAGCATATTGTGCACCGTAGCGGAAGGCTGCGCACCCACCGATATCCAGTGCTTGATGCGCTCTGCGTTGAGCACGCGCTCTTTGCTCTTCGGGTTGTAGGTACCGACTTTCTCAACAAATTTACCCGCCTTGGGGCTCGCGGTGTGTTCCACCACCACAATGCGATATGAGGGCATATTGATGCGCCCCGTTCGCTGCATTCGTATCTTCAACATATGTCGCGACACTCTACCAGATAACCATTTAAAATCAACGGCCGGCGCCCCGAAGCGGGCGCCGGCACAATGTCGTTCCATCGCTTACGCCTGCGCGAGTCTTGCCGTTCCGAACCGGAACCAGTCCAGCCACTTCCAACGGTGACGCTCGAGTTGACTCGCAGCCGCAGCTCTCCACTGGGCCTTGATGCGGGTTGCTTCGGCCTCGTCGATGACTTCGAACATCGGATCGGGGTACGGGAATTTGATGTCCTCGATTCGCCCGCCGCCGAATACGTCGAAGGTGCCTTCTTCGCGTCGGAACGTGACATGCCCACCGTATTCGTCGAGGACATAGCTTTTCGCCTCGAACACCGGATTACCCGCGAAAGGAATGACCTTCCCGAACATGGTCGTCCGCTTCGCAAACTCCAGACCCGTTTGCCGATCGGGGAACATCCGGAGCAACGTTCCGGGCAATACAGGAGCAACTACAAGTTTCTTCATGGTCGACTCTCCTCGCTCTGCGAAGCCGCTCACTGCGACTCCTTCGTGCAGAGACTAGGGTAAATTGTACCGCGTTCTGTTACTATTTCGCCACCTTCTCCGCCTCTTCCAATTTCACTGACAACAATTTCGACACCCCATCCTGCCCCATCGTGACACCATAGAGCTCGCCAGCGGCGGACATGGTAGCGCGATTGTGCGTAATGACGATGAGCTGCGATTTCTTTCCAAGCTCTTCTATCATGTCGGCGTAGCGCTTGCTGTTGGCCTCGTCGAGTGCCGCATCGGTCTCGTCCAAAATAAGGAACGGTGGGGGATTCACTTGTGACATCGAAAAGATGAGCGCGATAGAAGTGAGTGCGCGCTCGCCGCCGGAGAGTACCTCAAGCCCGCGGATCTTCTTGCGGGGGAGCGAGACGTCGATAGAAAGTCCTGCGTACAATTCCTCTTCTTCGGGAATTACCTCTTCGCCGTCCTCGTCATCTATTTCCATGTCACGTTTAGCGAGACGTCGCGGTTGCTCGACGAAGAGCTTGGCGTGTCCGCCGCCGAAAAGCTTTGTGAAAAAGTTCTGCAACGCCACGTTGATATGTTTGAGTCCCTCGGTAAATCGCACGTCGATCGTCTTTTCAAGTTCCGCAATGATGTCCTCAAGTTTTGAGGCTGACACTTCTAGATCCGCAAGCTCTTTGGCGAGAAATTCTTCACGCTCCTTCGTTTGTTTAAATTCCCGCAGGACGGCATCCCCGCTCCCGATCCCCGACTCCTCGATCTTTATTTTTAGTCGCTCAATTTCGCGTCGGCGCTTTTCTTGTTTCTGCCGATCTTCCTCGAGAAGTGCACCATCAGGTATCCCCGCTTTTTCCCACCCATGCACCGCCGCTCCGATGAGCGCTATGCCCTCGCGCACCTCTTCCTCAAACCGCTGCCTCAGGCCTGCGATATTTGCACGCGCAGCGAGTGCCACGTTCAATTTCCCCTGCGCTTCCCGCACGTCCGCATCGAGCCCCACCACCTCGCGTTCAGCTTGGAATGAAGCGTCGCGCGCTTCCGCTATTTTTGCACGCGCCGCCTCGGCCTCCGCCGCAAGCCGCGACGCCTCTCCTTCCGTCCGCTTCAAATTCGCACCAAGCGCTTCCACCTGTCGGCGTACTTCTTCGTGCGTCTCGGGTGCCGCACCCGATAGTCCGTCCACAAAAGCTTTGATGCGGACGCGCAACTGCCCAAGGAACGTTCGCACCGCCGTGATATCTTCTTTTACCTCGGCCTCCTCAAGTGCCTCACTCAGCTCGCGCGCGAATTGCCGTACGTGCGGCACCGCGACGATCTGTTCGACGGTCACCGTGTTCACGCCGAGCGCCCCCTCTGCGCGCCCCAGTTCGCGCGCGAGCTCTTCATGCTTTTTCCGCACATCATGGAGCTTGCCCTCAATCTCCCTCACCTTCTGCTCGAAACCCGCGATCGAAGAATCCGCACCGCTCGCTCGCGCTCGCTGCGCCTCTTTCATCCGAGCGGTCAATTCTTTCAGATGCGCCTCGTATGCACGAGTTTCTTCCAAGAGCCTCGAATTCTCCTGTGTTATCCACGCATTCTCACGCGCGAGATAGTCGTTCAATTTCACCGCGAGTTCTTCTTTCATCTCGCGCGCTTTTTCGATCTTTTCCACCTGCACGCGCAGGAAATTGATGTGCGGCGCAAGCTCACGCCGGAGCGATTTTGTTTTGTCGATATTCACCGCGGTCTCCCCTAGTTTTCTCTCGCTCTCTGTTTTCTTGTGCTGATAGAGTTTGAGACCGAGCGCATCTTCCACCATCTCACGACGCTCGCGCGGACTTGCATTGAGGATCCGATCCGCCTCACCCTGCGAGATGATCTGATACCCCGAGCCGCCGATATTCGCTCCGGCGAGAAGACGGATGACGTCCTTGAGACGCACCTGCGAGCCGTTCAGAAGGTATTCATTTTGCCCATCGCGATGTACGATGCGTTCGATAACGATCTCGCTAAAATCAAGATCGAGCAGGCGCTTGGAGTTATCGAAGACGACTTTCACCCCCGCGCGATTCATGCGCGGCAAAGCGGGCGACCCGCCCCAGATGAGGTCCTCCCCGCGCTTCGAGCGCATGGATTTCATAGACTGCTCGCCGAGAACAAATCGGAACCCCTCCGCAACATTGGATTTGCCCGAACCATTGGGCCCCACGACACTGACAATAGGCGAGCCAAAGACAAGCTCGGTCTTCTTACCGAAGGACTTAAACCCCGAAAGTTCTATGGATTTGAGGCTGAGGAACATTGGGGTTCATTGTAGCAAAAAACAACATGCCCCGGAGCGGGTTCCCCGGGGCATATGCGATTCGGCTGTATCATCCGAAAAATCCTTCCTCAGGAACGACGAAAACGTCGACCTGAGTTGGCGTGCGGGGCGGCGAATGCCATCGACCAGACCGCGGTTTCCCGTTTCTCTTGTTCGACACGAGATACCGCGAAACAGATTGACCTGCAGCCTTTCTCATGATCATCTCCTCGCGCTAGGTTGCGCTTGAAAGACTATACTTACCGCCCCTTCGCCGCAAGGGGGGTTCCCAGATTTCAGTTTATCCCCCAGACGATGAGGTTACGATGAGGTTTAACCTCATCGTTCAATGTATAATTCGGCCATGGCCAACAGAAAACCGATCGAGATCGACGAGTGGTACCACTGCTACAATCGGGGAGTCGACAAACGGAGAGTGTTCCTCAACAAACGAGATTACGAACGGATGCTTATCCTTATGTATTTGGCAAAGCATGCCCAAGCCGTTCGCCTTTTCGGTATGACTCACGCGCGGTTGAATGATGTACTCGGAAGCACTTTGTCGAAAGAGGACAAGCCGATCGTCGAAATAGGGGCGTATGCGCTGATGCCAAACCATTTCCACTTCGTTCTTAAGGAGGTTCAAGAAGGTGGCATTTCTCTCTTTATGCAAAAGGTATTCACTGGCTACACAATGTATTTCAATCAAAAAAATGCACGGACAGGCGCACTGTTCGCCGGTACCTTCAAATCGAAGCACATCGAAGATGACCAGTATCTGAAACATCTCGTTTCTTACGTGCACTTAAATCCGGCAGAACTCATTGATCCTCTATGGAAAGAAGGGACAAGCAACAAGTCAGACATGGAAGAGAAACTGAGGCAGTATCCCTACTCGAGCCTACCAGAATTCTTAGGGGTGAAGCGACCCCATAGATCACTTCTCAATAACTCAATTTTTGAGCTTTTTGAGAAGGCACCGACACTGCAACGAATGATTCATGAGGCAAAAACGTATCGAGCGCTCCAGTCCGATGAGGTTACCGATGAGGTTAAACCTCATCGGTAGGTTAAACCTCATCGGTAAGGTTATCGATTTACCAGCCTTTGGCGGCAAGGGCCTTCTCGGCGGCGGCTTGTTCGGCCTCCTGTTTTGATTTCCCTTCGCCAGTCGCCACTCGATCGCTCCCGAGGTGCGCGGCGACAACGAATTTTTTATCGTGGTCGGGGCCCGACTGGCTCACCACTTCGTACGTCGGCGTAAAGCCCAGTAACTCCTGAGAAATTTCCTGAAGTTTGCTTTTCGCGTCCTGCCACAACTTTTTCGCGACGACTTCGTCTGTTTTGTGGAAGAGTTGCTTCGCAATGAAATCTTTTGCCGTGTTGTATCCCGAATCGAGGTACAGAGCGCCGATGAGCGCCTCAAACGCATTTGCAAGGATGATCTGCCGCGCGCGACCGGTATCACGTGACTCACCGCGCGAGAGCAACAGGTACTCGTTCATGCCGAGCTTTGTGGCGGCATCCGAGATGCTGATGGTGTTGACCAGAGCCGCGCGATAGGCGGTCAGATCCCCCTCCGGTTTTTCAGGGTATTTCGCATACAGAAATTCCGTCACCACGAGCTCAAGTACGGCATCTCCCAGGAACTCTAGGCGCTCATTGTGTTCCCTGCCCGGGCTTCGGTTTTCATTCAGATACGACCGATGTGTGAACGCGCTCTCCAACAAACGCCTACCTTTGAATGCGTAGCCGATCTTTTTTTCAAAGGTCGAAAAATCAGGCATGATCATTTATTCTCCCCTCGCGCAAGTGCATTGATGGCAGGTACGATGATCTTGAGCGTGTCATCATAAAAATTCAGATCGCCGACTGCCGAAAGTGGGAACCACTGCGCATCGTCCAAGCCACCGCTTGGCCCCAACTTGAGTTCCGTGAAGGACGCCTCGGCAAGGAAGTAACTCACGCGTTTGCGCTTTTTGCCTCCCTCGATCTTTGAATCATTCGCGACGTATTCATTCACGCCGAGCTCCTGCATGATCTTGATATCGAGCCCCATCTCTTCTTTTATCTCACGAATAGCGCCCGCCTTCACGTCCTCACCCTCCTCGATCTTGCCTTTGGAGATGGTCCAGTGACCGAAAATATCGTGCACGAACGCCATGTACGTTTCTCCGTCGGAGCGCGCATAGACGACAGCTCCCGCCAGGTGCTCAGTCGGCATTTTTGCCGGTTTCTGGCTCACGTTTTTGCGCGTTCCGCCCTCATTCTTGCCCGGCTCGCCCAATTCCACATAAACGGCACCGAGAACACCGTTCACGAATCGGCCCGAAGAAGCGCTCCCGAACGATTTCGCGAGCTCGATCGCTTCGTTGATTGCGACTTTCGCCGGCACCTGTGTCCTGTCCGCAAAAAGGAGTTCGGTGAGACCGAGCCGGAGCACATTTCTGTCAATGGCCGCGATCTTTTCGAGCGGCCACTCGGGCGCCGCGCGCACGATGACCTCATCGATCTCTTTTTGTTTTGCGACCGCCGTCTGAAGGAGGTTTTTCATGAACGGCATGTCAGAGTCGCGTGTTCCGAATTCCTGCCCGTAATCGGCGAGGCGGGAGAGCATCTGGTCGCTCGTCATTTTTCCCCCCGAAGAATCACGCTCAAAAAGCACCTGGAGAACGACTGAGCGGGCTAAGTGTCTGTTGGCCATTGTGGAGAAAGAGCAGGGGAAAGGGCAATGTTTGGTGTTAGGTTTGCGCGGGCTCCTTTTCTTTGGTTTCTGTCATTTGACCGCTCGCGCGAAGTTCGGTCTCTTTGCGCTTGGTGCGACGTGCCTGACGTTTCGCGCGCGCAACGATGTCGATGACGACGCGGCCATTGTACTTGCCGCATTCCGGGCATGCGCGATGAGAAACGCGGAGAGCTCCGCAATCGCACTTCACCACTTGCGTGGACACAAGCGCATGATGGGAACGCCGCTTTGCGGTCTGGGAACGATTCCGGCGCATTCGCACTACCATAGTGAGGGGATTATACAGCTTTTGTGCCGGTTGACAACCTTTTACAGAAGCTCGCGCGATGAATATCCGAGAGTCCGCATCGCGCTATGGATCGCAGATGAGAGCGGGTGCCATAGCCTTTATGGACGTGGAAATCATACGCTGGATACTTTTCCGCAAGCCTCTTCATCAGCCTATCGCGCGTCACTTTGGCCATGATCGATGCGAGCGAGATAATGGGCTCCGTGTCGTCCCCCCCGATGATCGTTTCTTGACGGACGTACTCAGCGGGCGCCTTGAGGCTTCCATCGAGCAGTACGTGGCACGCTCGTGGTTCAATCTCCAATTTTGAGAGCGCTTCCCCGAGCGCGCGGCGGATGGCAGGCATTATTCCGTACGTATCAATATACGTAGCCGATGACATCGCGACAGCAAAACGCAACAGTAACGATTCCCGGAGCTCCTGCGCTCGCTCAAAAATATCCTCGCGCTTTTTTTCCGAAAGTTTCTTAGAATCTCGTACGCCTTCGAGCCGACTCCAATCAAAGTCGAGCGGCACCGCGACCGCTCCCACCGCAACGGGCCCCGCAAGCGGCCCCCGCCCCGCTTCGTCGATACCGATAAGGTAACGCATCATAGTAATCATAACAACAAACAGGGCCGCCAACGGGGCAGCCCTGTCGAGATCGTCCGACGCCACGGAGCTGTCGAATGATTCATTCGCCCGGCCGAAATCGGAATGAGGCTTCCTTCGGTTCGAGATTTTGCCCCTCCACGATTACGCCACCCGTTGCGGGGTCGCGTCTGGACTCCTCGGCGGTCGGCTTTTCCTGATTGCCCAACGGGGCCGCCAACGTCGGATCAGCCGCCAGCCCCAGACTCCTGAGCCTTCGCTCTCCATCCAGCCTCGGCCTTCGCCGATGTCTCCGATCCTGGTCAACCCAGCTATCGGATACCCCCTCCTTGTAGCCACTCAAGGATGTGGGGTCACGGTAGCCTGGTAGCCCGCTTTTCTCCGGCATGTCATCGCTCCTCACGAAAAAGTCGGATTCCGGCCCCGACCGTCGCCGCGTCGCGCACTTGTACTGTATTCACCGCCATCACTCTAGCGGCTCATTCACGCTCCGTCAAAGTGGGGAAAAGTCAGCGGTGTATACTGACCCTATGAGCGCACGCGATTTTGTCCATCTCCACGTCCATTCGCACTACTCCCTTCTCGAAGCAATACCAAAAATCCCCGAACTCGTCGCTGCCGCCAAGGCAGACGGACAGACGGCGCTTGCGCTCACCGACAACGGCAATCTCTACGGTGCTATCGACTTCTATAAGGAATGCAGGGAGCATGGCATTAAGCCCATTCTCGGCGTTGATTTTTTTGTCGCTCCACGCACGCGCCATGATAAGGAGCATCGCGTCGACGACCATACCCATCGACTCGTGCTTCTCGCAAGGAACGAAATGGGATACCGAAATCTTCTGCAGCTCGTCTCGAAGTCGCACCTTGAGGGTTTCTACGATCGTCCGCGCATTGATAGAGAGTTGATGGAAACCTATCGGGATGGGTTGGTGGCGATCTTGCCGTCATTTGGTGGCGAACATATCCAGCCCATTCGCGACAACGTCCCGGCGCGCGCGAAAGAAATTCTCGATTGGTACCGCCATATCTATGGCGGCGATTGTTTTGTCGAGATCACACGACATCCCGAGATCGAGAGCCACGAAAAACTCATGAGGGCACTCGTCGAGCTCGCGCGAAAACAGAAACTGCCCCTCGTCGCGGCGCACGATGTGTACTTCCTCAAACAAAGCGACGCGCTCGCGCGCGAGCTCGTCAATAAGATCCGTACTGCGAGCGTCTTGAACCGCGACTTTGAACAGGGCGCTCATGACTTTTCTTTTATCTCACGAGCTCGCGCGCGGGAGCTTTTCGCGGATATTCCAGAGGCGATCGAAAACAGCGCGCGCATAGTGGAGATGTGTAATCTCAAACTCAAACTGGGACTCTGGGTGTTCCCCGACTTCCCCATTCCCGCAAAAAGTTCCGCCAATGAGGAACTTCGCGCGCTTGCTGAAAGGGGATTTGCAATACGCGGCGTGCCTGAAACAAAAGAAAACAAAGAGCGCGTCGACTACGAACTTTCAGTCATCGGAAGCAAGGGGTATTCCCCCTACTTTCTCGTCGTCGCCGACCTGCTGCGCCACGCGCGTGATGAGAAAATACTCACCAATACGCGAGGAAGCGCTGCGGGCTCTTTGGTCTCTTACCTATCGGGCATCACGACGGTGAATCCCATTGAGTATCAACTCCCCTTCGAGCGATTCCTGAATCCGGAACGTCCAAGTCCGCCGGATATCGATATGGACCTCGCCGACAACCGCCGCGACGAACTCATCGCGTACGTGCGCAACAAATACGGCGAGGACAAGGTCGCGCAGATCGGCACGTTCGGCACCATGATGGCACGCGCCGCGGTGCGCGATGTCTCCCGCGCCCTAGGTCACTCGTACGGGGTCGGCGACAGGATCGCGAAGCTCATCCCCTTCGGCAAGCAAGGGTTCCCCGTCACCATCGCAGGGGCGCTCGAAGAAACGCCGGAGCTTGCACAGCTCTACAAAAGCGACTCGGATTCGCGCGAGGTTCTTGATCTCGCGCAAAAGATCGAAGGCAATGCGCGACACGTCGGCGTACACGCGGCGGGTGTCGTTATCGCGCCAACGGCGGTAACGGATTTTTCGCCCGTTCAGATCGATCCCAAGGGCAACCACATCATCACGCAGTACGACATGTATGCGATCGAGGATGCGGGACTCCTGAAATTCGATTTTCTCGGCCTCACCAACCTCTCTATTCTCGCGGACTCGGTCGCGCGCGTGCAGGAACGACTCGGTATATCGGTCGAACTCGACACGCTTGTGCTCAACGACACAAAAACATACGAGATGCTCTCCCGCGGAGAAACACTCGGCGTATTCCAGCTCGCGGGCGGCGGCATGACCAGCTACCTCGTCGATCTGAAGCCCACATCCATCCACGACATCAACGCGATGGTCGCGCTCTACCGTCCCGGCCCAATGAACTTCATTCCCGCCTATATCGAACGAAAGAAAGATCCAAAACTCGTCAAATATCTTGATCCGAGGATCGAACCGATACTTAAAAACTCCTACGGGGTTATCACCTACCAAGACGACGTTCTCGAGATCGCGATTAAGATTGCGGGCTATTCGTGGCTTGAAGCGGATAAGTTTAGAAAGGCGATGGGGAAAAAGATCCCGAAAGAGATGGAGGCTCAGAAAGAAAAATTCACCAAGGGGTGTGTCGCGCACGGGATGAAGAAGGAGGCGGTGCAAAAATTATGGGAGCAGATCGAGACCTTCGCGGCGTATGGTTTCAACAAAGCGCACGCCGCGAGCTACGGCAACCTCGCGTACAAAACCGCTTACATGAAAGCCAATTTTCCCGTGGATTACATGGCGGCAGTCCTCACGGCCGACGCAGGCGATGTGGAGCGGATCGCAGAGGTCGTTGCCGAATGCAAACGCATGGGGATCAAAGTGTTGCCGCCTTCCGTGCAGGAAAGTTTCGGGAATTTCACGGTCATGGACGATACGAGCATCCGCTTCGGTTTGTATTCGATAAAAAATTTCGGGACGGGAGTGAGTGACTCCATAATCGCGGCGCGGAAAAGCGGGGGGGTATTTGCGGATATCGCTGGTTTCCTCGCACGCATCACCGACAAAAACCTCAACAAAAAATCACTCGAATCGCTCATCAAATGCGGCGCGCTGGATGAACTGGGGGAACGCGGTGAACTCCTCGCGAACATCGATATGCTTTTGGACTATCATCGTGAGCACATGAATACCCCCACCGACCAAAGCTCTCTCTTTGGCGCAGCTGCCGCAAAACTGGCTCAGTTGCGGCTGGAGAAAACCCCGCCAGCGGCACTCGAACAGCGTCTCGATTGGGAAAAAGAACTTTTGGGTCTGTACATATCCGGCCATCCGCTTGATAAGCACAAAGAAAAATTCACCGACCCGAAAAAGAGCATCAAGCATGCGAGGGAGCACGCACGCGGCCTTGAGACCGTCATTGCGGGATTCGTCGAAAGTGCGCGCATCAATACGACGAAAAACGGCGAGCGCATGGGATTCCTCAAGCTCGCAGATTTTTCCGGCTCGATCGAGCTCGTCGCGTTTCCGAGGACATTCAAGGAATGCGAAGCACTCATGCGACCCGGAATATGTATCGCGGTCAAAGGAAAGATCTCAGAGCGTAACGGAGAATCGTCGTTCGTCATCGAGCGCGCGAAGGCGCTGTAACAATTGACATTCTCGACCTTCTGTGTCAAGTTAATTGCGGAGGGCGGGCACTGGGAACCGCTGCTCATCAACGGAGTGGAGCAAATCGATGAAAGAGCTTATCGAGGCGGCAGCTGCAGCGGCGAAAGAACTGCGGAAAAAACCGCTCCCTGAAGAACTGCCGGCAACGCGCACACTCGCACTCGTTACCGGTGACAGCATCCACAGAAAGGGGCTTCACGATTTCGACTTTGCTTTTTGGCGCTCAGTCCTGGAAAAAGCAGTGGTGGGCGACGGACGCGAAGCGGACACCACGTGTGAAGCGGACGTCTTCTTCTTGGCGAGCAGGTTCTCGCATCGCGCCATGACTCTCGCGACGGCGCGAACCAACGATGCCGGGGCATCCGGCCTACAACACGTTCCCGAGTCGGAGCGCGTTGATATGATCCTCCGGATCTGCGACGCGATGATCGAGGTCGGGGAAACTTGAGTGGTGAGTTGCGAACGTTTTGGCGACTGCGGCGGTCGATCTTCGACCGCCGCTTCATTTTTTATACATTCGCGCTAGTATGGGGACTATTATGGCCGACACACCGGAAACCAAGGATCACAAACAGCTCGGCCGGGAGCTCGACCTCTTCGTCTTTTCGGATCTCGTGGGAAGCGGACTCCCCCTCTGGACGCCCCGTGGAACGATCGTGCGCGATTCGCTCGAGGCGTATGTATGGGAGCTCCGTAAGAAGCGCGGGTATCAAAAGGTGAGCATCCCGCATATCTCGAAAAAACAACTCTACGAAACGAGCGGCCATTGGGACAAATTCAAGGACGATCTCTTCCGCATCACGACGCGCGAGGGCGATGAATTCGCGCTCAAGCCGATGAATTGCCCGCATCACATCCAGATCTACGCGCGACGCCCGCACTCGTATCGCGAGCTGCCGCAACGATTCGCGGAAACGACCATGATGTACCGCGACGAGCAATCGGGAGAGTTGAACGGCCTCTCGCGTGTGCGTGCGATCACCATAGACGACGCGCACGTCTTTTGCCGCGAACCGCAGGTCAAAGAAGAGTTCTCGAAAATTTGGGACATCATCCAGGAGTTTTACGGCACGTTCGGTTTCTCGCTACGGATACGCCTCTCCTTCCACGATCCCAAACACCCTGAAAAATATCTCGGTGACAAGAAACGATGGAAATTCGCGGAAGAGATGCTGCGTGAGATCGCAGAAGAGAAAGGGGCCGACACGTTCGAGGGGGTCGGTGAAGCAGCATTCTACGGGCCGAAGCTCGATTTCATCGCCAAGGATTCTCTCGGACGTGATTGGCAAGTCGCTACGATCCAGCTCGACATGAACATGCCGGAGCGCTTTGACCTTACGTGCATCAACGAAAAAGGCGAAAAGGAACGCATCGTCATGATCCACTACGCGGTCATGGGCTCCATCGAGCGATTCCTTTCGGTCATCCTCGAACACCTGCAAGGCGCGTTCCCCCTCTGGCTCTCGCCGGTGCAAGTCAAAGTACTTCCGGTCTCGGACAAACACACTGAGTATGCGAACAGTGTTGTCGACCGGTTGAAGGCGGGCGCTATCCGTACTGAATTGAGCGACGGGGATAGTTTGGGCAAACGTATTCGCGCTGCCAAAATGGAAAAAGTCCCCTACCTCATCATCGTCGGTGACGAAGAAGTTGCCGCTGGCACCGCAACGCTCGAAGGCCGTGCGGGTAAGATCGGGGCATTGCCGGTGACCGATATTATTTCAAGACTCAAAGACGAGATCGCCACGCGCGCCGCATCGCGGCGCGCTAAACAAAAACTCTCCCGAACGGGAGAGTTTTTGTTTTCACCTTGGAGCGTTGGGCGGCGGCGAAATTAGTTGCGCGTGATCACGATGCGCGGTACACCATTGTCCTTCGAGCGCATGACCACCATTGAATCAGTCGTGCCGTACATTTCTGCGATCGGAAGATCGATAACGCTGTCGATCTTCTCGGCTGTTTTCGCAACTACCGCTTCCGCCATTTTCACCGGAGCTTGTATGACAGGCTCGATCTTCGAGGCCGTTCGTCCGACGAGCTGAGATGCGAGTATCATGGCACCACCGCGGCCCGCCTTGCCGAAGACATTGCGAGGCAGGTAGTAGACCAGGAGATACGCACCGGCAACTGCGAAGGAGAGCAACGAGAGCCAGTAGAGCGCGTTACCGATCGGACCGAAGTCAAAACCAGTGTACGGGATCTGCGAGAGCGAGACGTACGGGTAGTTGCCGGAAACGGAAACGTAGACATTGCAGGTGTTCGTGCCGCCATAGCCGGAGACCGTGAGTGTGTAGGTCTTCGAGCTATTCGGACGGACTGCAAGCGAGCCGTTGACCGCGACCTGACCGATGCCATCAGAGAGCCATGCGCTGGTTGCGCCAGAAGACGACCAGCTGAGGTAGGCAGCCTGACCGTTCATGATGTTGCTCGGGCTTGCGGTGATAGTGCAGTACGTGTTGTTGTAGACCGGATAGTTGTAGTTGTAGTTCGGGTAATACGTCGGAGTGTAATAGGTCGGTGTGTAGTAGGTCTGCGGATAGACGTATTGGACCGGATACGTAACCGGAGTCTGATAGACGGGAGTGACCGGCGCCGTGTTCGTGTTTACATTCGTGTTGGTGTTGTTGTTCACGATGTTTATCGGCTGCGCAGCTTGCTGTTGCTGCTGCTGTTGCTGCTGTTGCTGCTGTTGCTGCGGAGCGGCGTATGTAACCGGACGACTCACGTACGACGTACTCGGCGCACTGAAAGTGAACTTTGGGAAGGAAAATCCACCACCACAACCACCGCAGCCGCCGTAAGATTGGTTGGAGTATCCTATGCCGTCCTGATAGGTCGTGTACGTGTCATACGTGTCGTAGGTATCGTATACGTCATAAGTGTCATACACATCGTATGCGTCCCATTGGTCAGCGTAAGCGTAGTCCGTATACCCAGCGTCGAGGTAGCCGTAATCTGTGTATCCGGCATCAAGGTAACCATAGTCGGTGTAACCAGCATTGCTGTAACCATAGTCCGTGTATCCCGCATCGGCGTAACCGTAATCGGTGTAGCCTGCGTCGCCGCCCATCTCAAAGTAGCCGATGTTTTCCTCGGCATGCACGATTGTGGCAAATGCGCCCATTGAAAGCGCGATCGAGACCGCGAACACGGACAGAGCAAAGAATGTATTCTTTATAGATGCATTTGTCATAATCGTTTTTTTAATTATTTTCTCCAAATAACTCCTCTAACCTATTATAATGTTGCTAGTCCTTAAACGGGCGCATTATATCAAGTCTTTTTGACTTGTCAAGCCCATTAAGTAGTTCTCGGGGGAGTTAGGTTTATGGCCTATTTCCCTCCCCCGAGATGCGTCTCGGCGCTGCGTTCATCCCTTCTTTTTGCAGGCGATGTGGACGCACGTTCCGACCGGCCCCACCCCCTTGCAAAACCTGGGATTCCGCAAGTCGTCCAACACGGCCTCGCCGCTCGGACACTTCTTGATCGCCGTCCGAAACAGCAAGTTGCGGCAGACCTCGGCGCCGGGCGCAAACCCGCTTACGCGTATCTGCTCACCGGTCGGCGCATTCACGACCACAGTTCCCGTGACATCGGCGACTGCGGCTGGTTGATATTGAACACCCTGCTTATCCAAGCAGATGGCATGGGCTTGCGAAACCATGCCAGCGGCAAGAAGCAGCGTGACCAGAAGCGAAAAGATCATCCTCATGGCTTATCTCCGCCAAGCTGTGCCCTCGTACTACGCCCGAGAACGGAAAGGCTCTGTCCGTTTGGATATGGACGTTCCCGCGTAGTATCACGCAGTTCAGACCAATGCAAACACAAAAAGAAGAAGGCGGGCTGAACGTCAGCTCGCCTTCGCCGCTACAGAATCATCCGCAACGGGTAGTTAATTGACCTTCACCCACCGATTCGGGCAACGAGTGTTGCCGTTCGGGAGCGTGGTGCAGTCCGGGTCACCGGGCCGCCCCTTCTCGACTCGCCAGCCCTGCGCTTGCGCGCGAGCTTGGGTAGAGGCGTCGGGTTGACGCCCCCCGACCTCGAACGCGGGTCCGCGAGGATCCGCCACGGGCTTGGCGATAGGCGCCGGAGGCGGTGTGGTCCGTGCCTGCTGCTCCGGCTTGGTGGCAAGCGCATAGCCGAGTCCAACCGCAAGCAGCGCGACGACAAGGAGTGTCGCGATGCCAGCAACGATTTGGCCGTTGCTGAACGGGTGTCCGGCCTCGGCTCTCGCTTCGGCCTTCACACCGGTGACGTCGGTCTTCGTGGAGTCGGTACCGGCAACCTTGGTGTCTTCCGGCATGATGTCCTCCTTGGACTGTTTGCCATTTTAAAAGAGCACGTCCCGGAACGGGACGTGCCCATCCGTAGAGTTCGAAGACTATAGCACCTATAATGCATTTGTCAAGTATTAAAATGTGGCTCTAAGTATGGGAAAAACAGAACGGCGGGGTGTGGCCCGCCGTTTTGGAATGTTTGGAACTGTGGGCTACTCTGCCCTACGCCGTCTTGGCTGGTGTTTCGAGCTTCACAACACCGGACCGTGCGACGAACGCACGCTCGGGGAAGATGTCGAAGCCCGGACGCGGGTAGAGCGTGATGGAGTGCGTACCCATCACTTCCCGCATCGCGTCCGCGATCATCTGCGTGGTCGCCACTTGGTCTTCGGGAGCTTTCACCGACTCCTTGAACCAGTGACGGAAGTTGTAATACGCAACTCCGAGGGCGGAGCCAACGAACGCGACGTAGATCCAGAGGTGCGTTGGATCGGAAAACTTGATCTCATCCATGAACAGTTTGAAGCCGGTGAGAACAAGCCAAACGAACAGCGCAGCCGACGGAAAGAAGTCGAAACCCCACAGCCAGCCGTGGCCGGGATTCGCATGTGCCGCCGCACGCTCAAGAAGGAGCCATGCAGCAAGCAGCAGAAGCGGGTACAAGCTCGGCTGAATTGCCTTCACTTGGCCCTGCCACGGCACTTGCAGGCCGAGGTCCGGGAATGAACCGATCCAGATGAGCTGGTAGATGTAGTAGCCGACGACCGCGCATGCAGCCGCAGACAACAACATCACCAGGAGCCGATTGAGAATGCCGCCCGCGGAGATGTTCGGGTACATGGTAGACCTCTTTCGTTTTGCTCCCGTGGGAGCGGGTTGACGTTGCATTTCAATCTTCGGCTCCGGCACTGCCGGAGTCATAGTCGTCTCTTGCATATTGCCTTCCTGAGTCGAAGCGGGTTGTACGCCGAGTGAACGACGCATATACACCGCGAACGGGATGCCGAAAGCAAAGAGCGCCATCAGCAGCAAGTCAAAGTGCTCGCCGAAGGCAAGCACCAAGCCGAGCAACATCCCGAACATCCCGATCCCAAGAAGACAACACGCGAAGAGTAGTCCGATTTTCTTCGCCATCGTTCGGTCCTTTCATCCGACCTGTATTGTCAGTTCCAAGCCCGAATCAGCTTCGGGAACTGGAAAAATTAATACACTGAAAAGTGTGCCTTGTCAAATAAAAGCAGCGCTCCTTCATCAGAAGAAAGCGCCGCTAGTTCATCACCGGCCGGTTCGATCACCGAGCGGGAATGAAGATTTGTTCACCGGTCCGCCTGTTGGCCAACATGGTCCCTGTCCTGACCGCGACCCTGCCGCGATAGACCTGGTGGCTGCCGGTGCGAACCGTAGTAGTGGTCCGCACGCCACGGGTTTGCTGGCCGCCGCGCTGGCCGTGAACGCTCGTCGTGCAGGGGTTTCGGTGACCCCAGCGCGGCAACTTGTTGACGCAGTTGGCAATGTGCTCCGCCCGAGCGGGGTTGCACCCCTCGTAGCGACTACCTCCGCAACTGCGGTCGAATGCGGCGGCCGGAGTCGTAGTAAACACGATGGTGGTTGCGAGGCCGGCAAAAAGTGAGGTAATGAACTTGCGCATTTGGAATCTCCCTAGCGCTGCCGCAAACTCCCCATCGGAGTTTGACCGGTCACTCGCAATTATACCCTAAAATGTAGTAAAGGTCAATATGGACAAGAAAAGCAGGATTTTAGCCAAAAAGACAGCGGCGGGACGAGGCCCGCCGCCGATTCCAGTAACGTGCTGGCTTCTTTCGCAGCAAGATATGGTCACTTCTGCCGCGTGACCAGCGGCTTCTGCGCAGCGTTGTTGATCGCCAAGTATCCCGATAGCGCAGCATCCAGCAGAGCACCGAGCCAGGGGAAGAAATACCACCACTCTGGCCACCACCAATGCACGGCATTGCGAAACGCAATGCCGGTTACGGCGACAGCTATGAGCAGTGACATCACGTCATCCCATTGAAGGTTCAAGACCGATGTATTCCGGTCAGTGACCGTCACAACCTCGGCAACCAGCCAGAATACCAGCAGGAGGAGCGAGACGAACAACAGCATCCACAGCAAATTGCTGGTCGGCATGCTGATGGGGGTACGCATTACGGGGATATAGGACCCCACCCAGACCATCAACAGAGGCAGTAACCAACGGATCCACGAGACGATCCGCCAGAACCGTTTCCAGTTCATTTTCTGTCCTTTCAAGATCAACCCACATAGGCGCGATGCCTAGGGGTGTTCGGAATCTATATCACGCATTAAAAAAATTCAAGATTCCCGTAATGGTTCAATAGCTTGGAAACACTTGCCCACGAATAGTTCCATATATGGAACTACTTGAACAGGCAGAGATAGTTGTATCTGAAATGCATCCCCTACTTTGCGAACGTGACGGCGTGAGCTATTTCCACTACGCGAGCAATCTCCACGGGACGTGCCACTTCTACCGCATGCGCGACGGAAACGGCATGGGCAACAGAGACTGGGTGAGCGACTTCGACGGCATGGCCAACTTCAACTGCAGTGCCGATATCTATGAGTGCGAATAACTTGCCCGGACCATAGAGATCGACCGCGTGCGCGACATTGACGGGATGAGCGACTTCAATCGGATACCCCACATTCACCGGATAACCTACACTCACCGGATAGCCGACGTTCACGCCATGTCCGACATTCACTCCGTAGCCAACCCCAACGGGATAACCCGGTGACGCGGGCCTGCC
>ERZ1292629.825-Hain-H43-01um-R1-825-length-33744-cov-7_pt1 | contig 33744 bp, 26 predicted proteins | sample MGYA00564399_ERZ1292629 | MGnify/ENA primary metagenome ERZ1292629 (study PRJEB36523, sample SAMEA6512636) | groundwater metagenome | collected 2019-01-08 | study: AquaDiva: Metagenomics assemblies of 32 groundwater samples
AATTCGGCCTCGGAAATTGAATGTACTAGCCGGAACTGGCGCAGATTGTATAACTCATAAGCTTACTCGTCAAGCTTTCCTCTGCCCTGAATAGATGGCTCGGTATCTAATCCCCTTGCGTATCTTCACCTCGAGTGCACATAATGAATTTCTATGGCAAAGGAAAAAGACACTCACAGACTGGTTCAGGATTTTATGGGTTTTACAAAACGTCAATTTGAGTTACAGGAAAAATTGATAATAAATTTGGGTGCCGATATTCGTGATCTGAAAGAAGGTCAGCTTATGCTCGAAAAACAGTTAGATGAGACACAAATTGTTTTACGTGGGGTCCAACGAGCCATAGACCGGGATTCAGTTAAAATAATAAATCATGAGCGCAGAATTACTCGTTTAGAAAGAACGCGCTAACACTATGGGAATCATCAATGGGGCGTCGACGACGGATCCGAACAAGATTTTGCCGATGAAATATCAGTGGGCGCGGGTGCACTACAAAAAAGGCGTCGCCAACAACTGGGTGCCGGAGGAAGTCTCGATGCAGCAGGATGTAGAGTTGTGGAAAAAACCGGGGGGCCTCTCCGAAGACGAGCGCCGCATGATCATGTGGAACCTCGGCTTCTTTTCAACCGCCGAGTCGCTGACCGCCAACAACATCGTGATGGCTATCTACCGCCACATCACTAACCCCGAGGCGCGCCAGTACCTCCTGCGCCAAGCATACGAAGAGGCGGTACACACCGACACGTTTATCTACTGCTGCGACACGCTTGGTCTCAACCCCGAGGAAATCTACAACATGTACAACACCATCCCCTCTATCAAAGAGAAGGATGACTTCGTGGTTAACATGACCAAGTCGGTGTTTGACCCAAACTTCTCGACCCAGGGCACGGAGAATATCCAAAAGTTCGTGCACGATCTCGTGGGCTACTACGTGATTATGGAGGGGATCTTTTTCTACGCCGGATTTGCGATGATGCTCTCGATGCTCCGCAAAAACCGCATGGTGGGCGTGGGCGAGATGTTCCAGTTTATCTTGCGCGACGAGTCGGTGCACTTGGCGTTTGGCGCCGATCTCATCAACACCATCGTGCAGGAAAATCCCGACATATGGACCCCTGAATTTAAGAAAACGCTGACCGACAACATCAAGCGCGGCGTTGACCTTGAAAACAAATATGCCGACGACGCGCTCCCGCGCGGGGTGGTGGGCTTGGTGCCCGCCTCGGTCAAACAATACGTGCAGCATGTGGCAGACCGCAGGCTCGAGCGCATAGGCTTAGAGCGGCAGTACCACGTGGACAATCCGTTTCCATGGATGTCGGAGATCATGGACATGCCCAAAGAAAAGAATTTTTTCGAGACTCGCGTCACCGAATACAAAACCGGCGAGCTGGACTGGTAAGGGCACACTTATCCCGAGCGTAGTCGAGGGATTAGCTGTAAAAAAGAGCTACTTAATCGATTTTTCGACCTCATACTCCCCCACCTTGGTGCGGATGATATGGAGCGCCAACGCCGGCACACCGAGCGTTATGCCTATCCCGTTAGCAATAGAGCGCATGTAGGTCCCCGACGAGCATGAAATTTTGACCGTGGCACAGGGGAACTCGCGCTCGCCTTCGGCCTTGAGGTGCCGCTTCCAGAGCCGTATCACCTCTTCTTGGCGGAAGTCGCCGCTCACCTTCTCTACGCTCGACTCAATATACGAAAGGAGGAGCGGCTCTTTGACCTTGTACATTTCTTGGAGCTGTATCTCAAACACCGTGACCGTGCGGTGAGGCAACACCAAGGCGCTGAGCGCACTGGTGCCTGTCTGTGCAGTCAGGCGCGCCCATTCAAAAAGTGATTTGCCCTCGACCGGTTGCGATGAAAACGGCGGGTACTCTTGATCTACCTCTCCGCGAAAATCATTGAGTGCTTTTTGCACCGTATCGCGCGCGATGGTTGCCGGATCGCCAGTTTCCATCACGCGTCCTAAAATATCGTAGGTGTCGGTCGAAAATCCAAACAAGATGTCGAGCACGTATTCTTTGTTCATCCCAAGGTAGGTGTCGCGCCGCTTGTTGGCCGAGCCCACGAGGCACACCAAGACCCCTTCGGCCATGGGGTCGAGACGGCCTGCATAGGAAAGCACCTCGTGCGCGTAATGGGGTTTTTGCGTGCGGAGGCGCTCAAGCCGCTCGCGCGGGGTTTCGCCTAAGTTTTTATAAAGATTGAGTACTGAACCGGAGTGGTCGGGCCGTCGGTCTGTCGTCTTTGCATCGTGCAACATGGCCTGCATATTGATAGAATATCAGGGTTAGCCTATATGTCCAAAAAACTCCCATTAGACCCGTACAAGGGCGTACGCGATTTTTATCCCGAAGAGCAGGCCTTCCTTAACTACTTCATGGCGACATGCCGCGCGCTTGCCGAGCAGGTGGGCTATGTCGAGTACGGAGCCTCCATTTTGGAACCTTCCGAACTGTATCGGGGCAAAACAAGTGAAGAAATAGTCAACGAGCAGACGTACACGTTTATTGACCGCGGGGAGCGCGAGGTGACGTTGCGCCCCGAGATGACCCCGACCGTAGCGCGCATGGTGGCTGCCAAGCGCCGTGAGCTTGGTTTCCCGTTGCGGCTCTACTCGATACCCAATGTCTTTCGCTACGAGCGCCCGCAGCGCGGGAGGCTCCGCGAGCATTGGCAGCTCAATGTCGATGTGTTCGGCTCGAGCTCGCTTGCCGCCGACGCGGAGATCATCGCGGTGGCGTATGGCATCATGCGTGCCTTTGGCGCTACCGACAGCGATTTTGTCATCAAGCTCGGCAGCCGCGCGTTTCTTGACGCGCTTACTACAGAACTTGGACTTTCCGAAGCTGATGCAAAAAAATTGCGCGGACTCTTGGACCGCCGCGCCAAAATGCCCGAAGCAGAGTTTGATGCCGGCCTTGCAGAGCTCGGCGTCCCCAAAGAAAAGCTCTCGCCAAGCGAGGTGCCCCAAGATATTGCAAAAATAATCGAAGATTTTCACGCTGCAGGCATACCCAACATTATGTACGACCCGGGGGTGGTGCGCGGTTTCGACTATTACACCGGTATCGTGTTCGAGGTCTTCGACACCCACCCCGAGAACAACCGCGCGCTGTTTGGCGGCGGGCGCTACGACAACCTGCTCTCGCTGTTCCTGCCTGCGCAGGCAGGTGGCGACGAAAAAATCCCCGCCGTCGGCGTGGCATGCGGCGACGTGACGATTCACGATTTTCTTGCGGTCAGAAACTTAGTGCCTCCCTACCGCCCGCCAACGCACGTGTATGTGGCCATTACCAGCCCCGATCTCGCCACTGCGGCGCACACGTTTGCCAGCCAGTACTTGCGGCCGCAGGGGGTCAACGTCGCCATCGACTTTGGCGATAAAAAGCTCGCAGACCAGATCAAAACAGCCAACAAGCACAAAATCCCCTACCTCATCGTGCTCGGCCCCGACGAACTCGCCTCGGGCAGATTTGTGGTGCGCGACCTTGCGAGCGGCGATGAAAAAACATTCGGCAAAGAGCAATTAGCAGAATTTTTCCTGAATCTTGGCAGATGAGAACAATTACTTTAGACATAGAAACGACCGGTGATTTTGCCGGAGGCATTGCCGACCCTACCGTGCTTGAGCTCTGCCTTGTCGGCGCACACGACAGCGAGACGGGCGAGCTCACTTCATACCTTAAAGACGATCTCCCCCAACTGTGGAGCTTGCTTGAGCGTGCCGACAGTATTGTGGGCTACAACTCCGACCATTTTGATCTCCCGATACTCAACAAATATTACTCGGGCAATCTTTTGGCGATAAAAAGCGTCGACTTGATGAAAGAAATAAAAAACGTGCTGGGTCGCAGACTCAAGCTCGACAACTTGGCGCAAGCTACGCTCGGCCGCAAAAAATCCGGCAGCGGCCTCGATTCGGTCAAGTGGTGGGCTGCGGGCGAGGTCGAAAAGGTTCGACACTATTGTCTTGAGGATGTGCGCATCACCCGCGAGCTCTATGACTATGCGCTAAAACACAGCTCGCTCAAATACAAAGACTTCGACGGTATCCGCGATATCAAGCTCGACACCAGCGATTGGGAAAAGCAGGGGAATCCCTCCGCCCTCACCCACACCTTGCCGTTTTAAATCTACGACATATTTTATACGGTCGTATAAAATAATGTCATTCGGGTTTATATAAAAATACACCCCGCATTTCTGTAAACAGAAATGCGGGGCGCGAACCCAAGACAGGGAGCCAAGTATCAGAGCACCGAGGCGACCGAGTTGCGGAGCAAGAGACGGTACTCGGCATGCCACCTGTAACCATTGTCGAGCCGGTAGACGCCGGCGCGCCACCTGCCGCCGCGGCGGCGGACGCGGAGAACCGAGACGCTACCGTTTGCATCCTCCACGAAGGCGAAGTTTGCCCAGCCGTCGGTACGCAGGCCGACATCTTCGCCGCATTCCTCCATCTCGACCATGCGCTCGACTTGCTGGAGCGTGAGCGTGTGCCCCTGCTCCTTGAGCGCCTTTGCGAACAGGTCGAGCGAAGTGCTCGGCCCGACCTTCAGCACGGCAGCCGCCATCTCACGGAGGGTGGTGCCTTCCGGGTTTTGGAGCTGGTAAACGCCGATGGCCGCAAAGTCACATTTCGGCTGCTTCGCGGGTAGCCAGCCGTCGATGCTGTTGTCCCGATAGGCCCACAGATCGCCGGTGAGGCAGTCGCTGGTTTTCTTGCCTTCTACTTCGCCGAGCTCGGTCGTCTTGAGCAAGACGAGAGTCGGGGGTTTGGGCTGCTGCGCCACAACGGGGAGAGTCGGCTTATCGGCGGTGCAGTGGTCGAGAACCGACTGTAGGTAAGCCCCGTCGATGCTACCGTCTTCGATCTGGCGGAAGAAGTCTTTGAGCTGAGAAGCCGTCACTCCGGACGACCCCTCCACGACAACTTTTTGAGTCGCCATGATAATTCTCCTTAATAAAAGAGCCGCGGGTACGAGGGAATCTCGTACCCATCAACTGCTTTTAATTGTACATACGTACATCTTTTTGTCAAGTCTATTGCGGGGCTTAAAATACAGATAAAATAGACCCATGAACTCAAATTATATTTTGCCGATTACTATCGTGGTCGCGGGGCTTTTGATAGCAGGAGCGGTATTTTTTGTAGGTAAATCTTCGACCCCCGGTGCCACGCAGGACGGTGCCAAAGTCACCGCGCGCGTGTATGATCCGGCAATTGATCATATTTTGGGCAATCCCAATGCCGAAGTTAAGGTGGTTGAGTATATGGACTTGGAGTGCTTGCACTGCAAGATATTTGAAGTGACGATGCATCAAATAATGGATTACTACGGCGACTCCGGCCGCGTTGCATGGGTGCAACGGCACTTCCCGCTCGCACAAATCCACTCCAAGGCGCCGAAAGAAGCCGAGGCTGCCGAGTGCGCTGCAGAGCTTGGCGGCAACGCCGCATATTGGAAGTTTGTCGACACCGTGTTTGAAGTTACGCCAAGCAACAACGGCCTCGACCTGGCACAGCTCCCGCAGATTGCCGGACAAATCGGGCTTGATGTGGGTGCGTTTAAAACCTGCCTCGACAGCGGCAAATACGCGAAAAAAGTTACAGACCAATACAAAGAGGCGATCGACGCCGGCGGCCAAGGCACACCCTATGTTCTCATTATGGTCGGCACCGACGCGGTGGCGCTTGCAGGGGCACAACCCTACGACAGCATGCGCGCAGCCATTGATGCCGTCCTGGCGCAATTGCCTGATTCGAACGTTGGCGGCACTGTTCCCACAGGCTCTCCACAACCTACTTCCTCTCCCGAAGTTCAATAAAAGCGAAAGGTAACACTCTACTCGTCGGGCCTAAAGTGCGCGTCGTAGTCTTCGCGCGGGAGATTGATGCGGTAGATATCGAAGCTATTCTCTCCTTCAAACATGTCAGAGGGGTTGGGCAAAAAGATTTTCGTATGCGCAAGCGCTTTTGTAGCATCGCACACGAGACGGTTGAAGATAATAAATTCCTCTCTAAAGGTGCGGAAGTCGATGACATGTCGACGCATCTGTGGACTTAAGTCTGCATTGCGCGATATCTTGCACTCGTGGATGATGAAGCGCCGTACTGGTTTGTGGAACGTTTTTTTGATCGTGTAGTAATTAAAGATTGCCTGCATCACATAGAGCGCCTTCTCTCCCCGATACGGGTTAAATGCGGATACAAATTTATGATCCACAATATCTATCCCGCGCGGATCCACTTTCGACGTAACCACAAGGTCGGACACTGCCTTGATTGGGAGCGGCAGGCCCGAAACATCGACGACAGCCTTGACCTCGACTCCCAATACCTTATAGTTCGGAGGCTTTTTTAAATAAAAAGAAACAGCTTGCAGGTATTCCCGCTTCATACTCTCGCGCTTTTTCTTTTTTGCGGTGCGGGTCGTCGCTTTGCCGAAACTAATTTCAAAGTCGGGCACGTCACGCATATACTCAAGCCCCAGCGCCACCGCCCCATCCTTGGGGATTCCTCCGTAAAAATGCTGCAGTGCAATATGCGCGGCGCGGCCCACAATCGACGCCGGACTCGAGGGCGTGTCATAGACTTCTTCGACATAACGCTTGTGCCATGCCAATGGATTGCGCAGATATGCCATGAGCGAAGAGTGGCTCCAGTGTTTGATGGGCAGGTTTCCTTGCATATTCACAGTATATTGTGTACAAGAAAAAGAGCGAGGGAGGTGTGAAATGTCCTATGCGTACACACAACTCGGCTGGATTATTCCAGTAGCCGTTCTTATAGTTATAGTGATGCGCCTGCGGTACTTTTAATAGCTCCGCAGGCGTTTTGCTTTTTCGTGCGTGCGGATGCGCTCCAAGGCCTTGGCTTCGATCTGGCGGATGCGCTCGCGGGTAACGCCGAACTTCTTCCCCACCTCCTCGAGCGTATGATAGATGCCGTCTTCAAGCCCGTGGCGCAGTTTCAAGATTTCACGCTCTTTGGGGGAAAGCTCCTCCAAAATCTCGCGCAGCTGGTCGGCCAAAATGCGGCGCGCAACCTCCTGGTCGGGCGATAGGATTTTATCGTCTTTAATAAAGTCTCCGAGCACCGACTTGCCGTCTTCGTCATCGCTCCCGACCGGCGACTCAAGCGATACGGTATCTTGGTCGATTTTTTCTATTTGGTAGACCTTTTCGACATCAATACCCATCTCGAGCGCGATTTCCTCGGCCAGAGGGTCGCGGCCCAGGTCTTGCGCGAGGCGGCGTGATACTTGTTTGTATTTGGCGATGGTCTCGACCATGTGCACGGGGATGCGGATCGTCCGGCTTTGGTCGGCAAGCGCGCGGGTGATAGCCTGGCGGATCCACCACGTGGCATAGGTAGAAAATTTAAATCCTTTCGTAAAGTCGAATTTGTCGACGGCCTTGAAAAGCCCGAGGTTGCCCTCCTGAATCAAATCGAGGAGCGTCAGATCGGGACTGCGGCCGACATATTTTTTTGCAATAGATACGACGAGGCGCAGGTTCGCCCTCGCTAACAAGTTTCGGGCTTCACTGTCGCCCTCGGTGATGCGCTTGGCCAGGTCGCGCTCTTGCTGCGCGTTAAGAAGCGGGTACTTGCCTATCTCGCGCAGATACATCTGGATAGAATCGTATTGCGAGTCTGAACGGGCGTAGCCTTTTTCAACCGGTTCTTCGGCAATTTCGAGCATACCGCCGCCCTCTAAAACATCAATGTGCGCGGTTGAAAACTTTTCATACAGTACCTCCAAAAACAGTACGTCATCCTCTACATGAGGGAACGCTTTAAGAATTTCGTCATAGGTAACGAACCCGCGCTCGCGGCCGCGTGCCATGAGCGCTTCGGCCTTTTTTTCCTGCTCGTAGGCCTTTTTAGAAAGCTTGGGAGCGGTGGCCGCCTTGGAGGCTGACTTTTTGATCTTTTTTTTGGACGCTAATGTAGCCCTCTTGGCCGTAGCCAAACGTGCGAGGCGGCGCTTTGCCGCCACAACCTTAAAACGTCTTGCTTTTCCGCCAGAGGCGGATCCTCCTCGGGGGGAAAGCGGCGCCTTACGGCGCCGCAGAGATGCCTTTTTGTTTGCCCGGCCGTGGGCTTTTTTCTTAGCCATAGTAGATACCGTGCACTATATCACGAAAATTTCATTTTGAAACGCTCCTTCTCGATCTGTCGCTCGATGTCGCCCAGCATATCTCCGGCAATAGTTTCGGGAGTCGTATGATCGCCGAGTTCCTTCTCAAAACGGAACCGCAGCATTTCTTCATGAGGCGCGATCTCTTTTTTAAGCTCGGCTACACGATCTCCCCCAATGAGGGTTTGGAGGCGGGCATACACCGGCGAATCTTCCCCAAAATATGACAGCAGCATGCCTGCCTTTTTTTCAAGCGGCGTTCCGCTTGATTCTGAAGCGATTTCCTGAATTTGCGATGAGTCTTCGGTCGTGGACGCTCCCCCAGCCGACGAAGCCGGCAGTTTCATCACCTCGACGCGCACGGCATCCTCCGAGACCTCAAGCCGTTTGGCGACGATGCGCACAAAATGTTCTTGATCGATTTTGCTTCCTATGGCGCGCACCAGCGGTAGCACCTGCGCCTCTATTACTTTTTTATACGCGCGCTCATCTTTTCCGCCCACGGCGGATCGGCTTTGGGCCGAAGCCGGACGCAGCACTTCGAGGAAAAACTCAATCGCGGTTTTTGAGGTGCGCACCGCGGCCTTGAGGAGCTCGGGATTTTCTTTTGCAAGATCTGCCGGATCTTTGCCTTGCGGCAACGGTGGCACCTTTACATCAAATCCGTTGCTTAGTGCCATAAGTGCACTTTTTAATCCTGCACGCACGCCCGCCTCATCGGCATCAAGCGAAAGCACGAGCCGTTTCGAGAGTCTGCCTAAGAGCGAGAGATGCTCGGGAGTGAGTGCTGTCCCCGAGAGTGCTACGGCAAAGGGCAGGCCTGACTGATGGCACAAGATGAGGTCAAACTGCCCTTCGACCAGCAAGATACAATCGGCTTTGCGGATAGAGTTACGTGCGCGGTCTAACCCATACAGTACGCGCGACTTTTTAAACAGCGGCGTTTCGGGCGAATTGACGTACTTTGCGGGTTCGCCTTCTGTCCTCGTGCCGGGAACTTTTTCGAAAAACCGGCCCGAGACGGCGATGACCTGCCCCGCCATGTCGAACATGGGAAAGATGATTCTCCCGCGAAAACGGTCAAATATTTCACTCGGCCTTTTCTCGGAAATTACCGCAAAACCCGCCGCGACAATGTCGTCTTTCGCAAACCCTTGAGTGTGTAGATGCTTCGAAAGTTCATCCCACGCGGCCGGCGCGTAGCCCAAACGCCATGAAGCGGCAGTTTCGTCGGCGACGCCGCGCGCGCGCAGATAGTCTTGCACGTCTTTTCTTTTGTGCAGTTCACGCTCGAAAAATTGCACCGCCGCTTCGCACACCTCGCGCAGGCGCTCCTCTTTTTCTTTTTGCTCGGGGGCTTTTACAAAACGCTGCTCGAGTGTTACCCCAGCTTTTTCGGCAAGCGTCTTTAACGCCGCGGGAAACTCTATCCCGTCCATCTTCTGCACGAACGAAAACACGTCGCCCTTCTCTCCGCAGCCAAAGCAAATATACGTGCCGCGCTCGGGCGAGACATAAAAACTCGGCGTACGCTCTTTGTGGAAGGGGCATCGCGCGGTGTAGTTTCTCCCCGCTTTTTTGAGCTGCATGTATTGCCCCACCACCTCAACGATATTAAGCCGCGCTTTTACCTTCTCTACATCCGACTCCATAAGGCTATAGTCTAATCTTTTTTGGAGCACTTGACAATAAAATTAAATAGGTGTACAATCGCGAGAGATTCACGGAACCTTGGGAGACGTAGGATGAAAAAGACACTCTCGCGAATCGGCACCGCCCTCGTTGCGGTTGGGTTTGTTCTAGTCGTTGAAGACTGGAGCACCGACTTCGGAGTCGGCATGCGGTGGAGCTATGTAATGTGGTGGATGGGCGTGGGAGCAGCACTTTTAGGTTTCGCTCTCAAGATCCCCAAACTCTCCACCGAGTAACGCAAACAAAAGTGCAGAATCCAATTGGAGGTCTACTATGCGCTATGTCGTACTGTTGTTCGGCTTTGGGTTGATCTGCATCTCACTCGGTATCATTGTTTCACTGTGGGTGCAGTACAACTGGAAAGTTGCACTGTGGGCGTTTGTGGCTGTTTTTTGCGCAGGACTATCTCGAACCGTATCTACTCTGTATGAAGAATGGTACGGAAATACGGGAGATTCATAATGCGCAACAAAAACGCCGTCCGGTCTTCCGGACGGCGTTTATTTTTTAAGCAAAGAATGCGTATGAATTATAACGTATGCAAATTTTTATTCATTTTTGCGCATATGCGTATATATGTATAATACGTGTGTGATGTCATCTAAACGAGCCGGTGCACAAGCAGGAAGAGAGGTGCTGCTCGATTTGCTTGAATTGATTTTGAAGAAATCAGATATCGATCGAGCGCTTACTAAGAAACTGTATTATGCGCGCCGTATGGGATATGTACAAAAAAGTTCTGTTGGAGATTTGCTGACACAAAAAGGCCGCATACTCCTCACCGAAGGTAAAGTTTGGAACTTGACTATCCCCACCCCAAGACGTTGGGATGGTCGGTGGCGGCTCGTGGTGTTTGATATTCCAGTCGACAAGCACAAACGTCGAGATTCTTTTCGTCGTCGACTGCAGGAGCTCGGACTCACGCTCTACCAAAACTCAGTGTGGGTTTATCCGTACCCGCTTGAAGAAATTATCCGGAAGATAGCTGATTTCTACAAACTCTCGAGCTGTGTATCTTTCATCGTTGCGGAAGATTTAACTGATGAGTATAAACTTATGAAAAGATACAACCTTTCTTAATTATTTGTACATATTTGCGCATATGCGCATTAGTGAATAACATTTTTGGGTTAGTGTATCCCTGGGCGGTGTAATTATCTTGCAAACTTCGCTGCAGTTAGTTGAGAATTCGCTACGGAGTTATTGACAAATTTTTAGTTGAGTGTACTATATAAAGTGGCTTAACTGGATACTTGTTGGAGGACGCTATGGAGACGACTTTTGGAACCTTGGTTGCTTATTGTGCGGCCTGTATCGGCATCTTCGGCACGGTGCTGGGTTTACTTTCTCTCTCGCCCGGAACAATGGCTGTATCGTTAGGGGTAAGTGTGGGATTGATAAACCTCTTTCATCCATAAAATGCCACACCGTCGAAGGCGCGGGGTCCTTAGACCCTGCGCCCTTTCATTTTTTTATCCTGAGTCCTATCGAAGGATTACTCCCCTCGTGAGAGCGCGGGGCGGATGCGTTCGTCCACCGGATGCGAAGACGCGGGGAAAAGTTTCCCGATCATCTCAGACTTCGGCGAACCTTTGAATCCGGTGCCGGCTGGGATCAAGCGGCCGATGATGACATTCTCCTTCAAGCCCTCGAGCCGGTCGATGGCACCATAGATAGACGCCTTGATGAGCATGCGCGTCGTGTTTTGGAACGATGCCGCCGAAAGGAAGCTTGCGCGCGAGAGGGACACGTCAAGAATACCCATGAGCAGCGGTTCGGCTTTTGCATTCTCCATGCCTCCCTCCTTCAACCGAGCGTTTGTTGCCTCAAACTCAGACTCGCTCACGACATCTCCTGCAGAGTATTCGCTCTCGCCAGAATGCGTCGTGCGTACGCGGCTAAACATTTGCCGCACGATTGTCTCAAGATGTTTGATCGAGATTGATGCGCCCTGGAGCTCGTAGATTTTTACGACTTCGGAGATGATATACTCCTGCGTCTTTTCTTTGCCCGCGTATTTGAAGAGGTCTGAGAGATCGGCCGAGCCGTCGGTCAAAAGCTGTCCCTTGGTGACTTTGTCTCCCGCTTTCACGAGCGGCACACGGCGGAAATGCACTTCATACTCAACCATATCTTTCTTGGCACCGGCCTTTTTGTGCTCGATGTCGGGAGCGATGATGAGTGTTTTTTCTTTGCCGTCGGTTTTGATCTCTACCACTTCGCCCGAAACGGTCGCAACAATGGCAGGATTGCGCGGATTGCGGCGCTCGAAGATCTCTTCAACGCGAGGCAACCCTTGTGTTACGTCGCCCGCCGCCGAAGCTGCGCCACCCGCGTGTTTGATGTTCATGGTGAGCTGTGTACCCGGCTCGCCGATCGCCTGCGCGGCAACGGTGCCTACCGCCTCGCCAAGCGCCACCGGCTTCATGGTGCCCAAGTCTGCGCCATAGCAGTGCGCGCAAATGCCGCGCGCGCTGCGGCAACCAACAGGGCTGCGCACATATACGCTTGGCGTGCCCCACTCCTCGATGCGCTTCGCATCGGCGGCGGTCAGGAAATGTCCTTTCTTATATTCAACCTTGCCGTCATGCTCCACATCGGCTGCAAGATACCGACCTTGCGCATTTTTTGCCATAAAGGTGCCAATACCCGATGCGCTTTCACGGCGCACGGTCAATCCTTCTTTAGTACCGCACTCTTCCTCGATAACTACGATGTCTTGCGCCACATCGAAAAGACGGCGCGTGAGGTACCCGGCCTTTGCGGTCGAGAGTGCGGTCGAGGCCAACCCCGAGCGCGAACCATGGGTGGTAATGAAGTACTCGATCGGCGAAAGACCTTCTTTCATCGATTTAGTAACCGGAAGTTCGAGCGTTTCGCCGGTCGGCGAGGAAATGAGGCCTTTCATACCGGCCATCTGAGTCAGCTGTGCCAACGAACCGCGCGCTTTTGACTTGAGCATGTCTTCAACCGGACCGTTCTGCGGCAGGTTGGCCGGAATCAATTTCTCAACTTCGGATTTTGCGGCGTGCCAGATCTCAAGGTTCATGCGGTAACGTTCCTCTTCAGAAAGAAGGCCGTCTTGCCAGTGTTTGATGACTTCTTGCGATTTTTTCTGTGCGCGTTCCACTATTTCCTCTTTTTCTTTCGGAATGCGGATGTCGTCGAGCGACCACGTGATGCCGGACTGTGTCACATAGCGGAAGCCGAAGTTCTTGATGCGATCCATGATGTCCGGGATTTTATCCAGACCGTACCGGTCGATAAGGTCGTCGACAAGTTTGTTGAGACGGTCTTTGCCGACTGCATCGTTGATGAAGGGGTAGTCGCTCGGAAAGACGGTGTTGAAGAGCAGACGCCCGACGGTCGTCTCAAAGAGTTCGCCGCCAAACTGCGCGTACTTCTCTTTTTCGGAGGGCATCACTTTGATTTTTGCCTGGAAGCCCACATGGCCGAAGTCGTAGGCCAAAATGGCGGCGTTCGGGGTCGGGAATGCGAGCCCTTCGCCCTTCATACCCTTCACTTCTTTGGTCATCCAGTAGCTGCCGAGCAAGATGTCGAGCAACTTCGATGCCACTACGGGTTCGCCGCTGCCAGGCTTCAAAACGTTTTTCGGTGCGGCCATGATCTCGCGCGCTTCCATCTGCGCTTCAGGCGAGAGCGGCACGTGTACGGCCATCTGGTCGCCGTCGAAGTCGGCGTTAAACGCCGGACAGACCAACGGATGCAGCTGGATAGCATTGCCCTCGATCAAGACCGGTTGGAATGCCTGTATGCCGAGGCGGTGCAGGGTTGGCGCACGGTTAAGGAGCACGTATTTGTCTTTTATTACATCTTCGAGAATTGCCCAAACTTCCGGCACTCCTTCGTCGATGAGCCTCCCCGCACCGCGGATGTTGTATGCCAATTCTTTTTCGAGCAGTTTGCTGATCACAAACGGGCGGAAGAGCTCCAGCGCCATATGCTTCGGCAGACCGCACTGTTTGAGTTTGAGTTCAGGACCAACCACAATGACCGAGCGGCCCGAGTAGTCGACACGCTTGCCAAGCAGGTTTTGGCGGAAGAGACCGTGTTTGCCTTTAAGATTGTCGGAGAGCGATTTGAGCGGCCGCGTGCGTGCCTGCGTCGTTGCCGAGTAGGCCGCGCCGCCGTGGCGGATAGAGTTGTCGATAAGCGCGTCGATCGCCTCCTGCAAGATGCGCTTTTCGTTGCGCAAGATCACCTCCGGCGCGTGGATTTCCATCAGTTTTTTCAAACGGTTGTTGCGGTTGATGACGCGGCGGTACAGGTCGTTGACGTCCGAGGTTGCATGACGCCCGCCGTCGAGCGCCACCATAGGTCTGAGGCCCGGCGGAATGACCGGAATGCGGGTGAGGAACATCCACTCGGGACGCACGTTGGCGCGCACCATGCCGCGCAAGACCGAGAGGCGCTTGCCCAACTTCTCGCGCTCTGCCGCGCCTGCTTTTTCGAGCGCTTCCTGCGTGCGTGTGATCATGTCTTTAAGGTTGAGGCCTTTGCAGAGATCATAAATGGCTTCGGCGCCGATACCCGCCTCGAACATCGCCCCATATTTGATCGCGTAGCGATGGTAGCGCGGCTCGTCCAAAACGGCGCCCACGTGAATGCTTTCAATGTCACGCTTTGCCTCGAGGAAGAGCTCTTTCATCTTTTCTTTAGACTTTTCGTCCTGCAAGTTTTTGAGCTTGGCTTTGTACTCCACCTCAAGTTCGGAAGAGATGCGCTCGCGCTCGCCTTTGTGCACGGTGTGCACCAAGTAGCCGGCAAAGTAGACGACTTTCTCCAAGTCGCTGCCAGAGATACCCAACACCATCGCAAGGCGCGACGGGATGGCGCGCAAGAACCACACATGCGCGACCGGCACCGCCAGGTCGACATGACCCATGCGCTCGCGGCGCACTATCGCGCGCGTAATTTCAACGCCGCACTTTTCGCAGATAATGCCTTTGTAACGGATGCCGCGATATTTGCCGCAGTAACATTCGTAATCGCGCTCGGGACCGAAGATTTTTTCGTCAAAGAGAGAATTCTTTTCAGGGCGCTGGGTGCGGTAGTTGATGGTTTCTGGTTTGGTAACCTCGCCGTGCGACCACTCAAGGATGCGCTCAGGCGAAGCGGGACGGATGCGCACCGCGTCGAAGTCGCTTGCTTCTGCCCCAGGCGTTTTGCGACCGCCGCGTACCGGCTCGCCGCCTCGCATGAGCTCGGCGTCGAGTGCAAGCCCGCGCAGCGTATGCAGGAGTACGTTAAACGATGCCGGCGCGTGGTGATGCGCGATGCGCTCGCCGCGCACTATCGCGTCGAACGCGGCCGAGCGGCCGACGATGTCGTCGGATTTAACCGTGAGCATCTCGCGCAGCGTGTAGGCGGCGCCGTAGCCCAAGAGTGCCCAGACCTCCATCTCGCCGAAGCGCTGCCCGCCGCCTTGCGCCTTGCCGCCCAGCGGTTGCTGGGTGATGAGCGAGTACGGACCGATCGAGCGCATGTGGATTTTGTCCTCCACCATGTGATGCAGTTTCAGGATGTACATGTAGCCGACCGCGATGTCTTGTTCGAATTTTTCGCCGGTGCGGCCGTCGTAGAGCCTCATCTTGCCGTTTTCGTTGAAGCCGGCGGTTTTCAACTCGCCGCGGATCTCCTCTTCGGTTGCGCCAGCAAACGGCGGACATATCGCTTGATAGTTGAGCGTATTTGCCGCAAGCCCCAAGTGGAGTTCGAGAATCTGACCCAAGTTCATGCGGCTCGGCACGCCAAGGGGCGTCAAAATCACGTCCACCGGACGGCCGTCCTCCATGTACGGCATATCTTCCTCGGGCAAAATGCGCGAGATGACTCCTTTGTTACCGTGGCGGCCGGCGAGCTTGTCGCCCACCGACACCGTGCGCAGCTGCGCCACTTCAATATGAATGCGCTTGATGATGCCGCTCTCGAGCGCGTGCCCCGCCTCGCGCGAAAACACTTTGACGCCGATGATGCGGCCGCGTTTGCCGTTTTCCATCCGCAAAGACGAGTCTTTAACGTCGCGCGCTTTATCGCCGAAGATCGAACGCAGCAAGCGCTCTTCAGGAGTGAGCTGCGTCTCTCCTTTAGGAGTAATTTTTCCTACCAAAATGTCGCCCGGGCGCACCTCGCTGCCGGGCCGGATGACGCCGTCTTCGTCAAGATTGCGCAATTTAACTTCGCTGACGTTGGGGATGTCGTGGGTGCACTCCTCGGGGCCGAGCTTGGTGTCGCGCACGTTACAGACGAACTCCTCTATATGAATAGAGGAGAATTTAGAATCTTTGACGAGACGCTCAGAAATGATGATCGCGTCTTCATAGTTGGCGCCCGACCAGCACATAAATGCCGCGAGCACGTTTTGACCGAGCGCGAGCTGGCCGCCGTCGGTCGAGGAGGTGTCGGCAAGCAGCGCGCCTTTTTTAACCTTTTCTCCCACCGACACCGCCGGGCGCTGGTGCAGCGAGGTAAATCCGTTGGTGCGCACAAAGTTGAGGATAGGATACTCTATTTCTTTTCCTTTTTCGTTTTTAACGGCAACGCGCCGGCCGTCGGCGGCGGTAACAACACCGGCCTCTTTAGCAAGGATGAGGCGGCCCGTGTCTTTAGCCGCGCGCTCCTCCATGCCGGTTGCGACAAGCGGCGCCTCGGCAATGATGCAGGGCGTTGCCTGCTTTTGCATGTTCGAACCCATGAGCGCGCGGTTTGCGTCGTCATGCTCGAGAAACGGGATCATCGAGGTTGCGATCGAAAATGGCTGTTCGGGAGAGACGTCTATATAGTCGACATCGTTGCGCGAAATGCGGATAGGTACGCCGCCCAAGCGCGCCTCCACCATCTCTTCAAGAATCTTGCCGTCATTGTCAGCGAGCGTCGCGCCGTGCGCGATCTGCTGCGTTTCTTCTTCGGCAGCGTTAAGGTAGGCGATCTCGCCCGTCACTTTGCCGTTTGCTACTTTGCCGTAGGGAGTTTCGATCATGCCGAACTCGTTAAGCCGCGAGAACGTTGCGAGACGCAAGATAAGACCTATGTTTGGACCTTCAGGCGTGTGGATGGGGCACAGGCGCCCGTAGTGGCTCGGATGCACGTCGCGCACCTCGAAACCGGCGCGTTCGCGGGTCAAACCACCGGGGCCTAATGCGCTCAAGGTGCGCAAGTGCTCGAGCTCTTCCAGAGCGTTCGTTTGCTGCATGAATTGCGAAAGCTGGTTGGTGGTGAAAAATTCTTTGATGCGCGCTTGCAGCGGCCGCGGGTTGACAAATTGCTGCGGCATCGTCGATTCGGCGTCAATCGTAGACATACGGTCTTGTATATTGCGCTTCATGTGCGTCAATCCCACGCGCAGGCGCTGTTGCAGCATCTCGCCCACATAGCGTGCGCGGCGCGAACCCAAGTGGTCGATATTGTCTTCGACGGCATTTGGGTCATTCTCAAGAGCAAGCACTTGGGTGAGCACCGTCACGACATCGTCGAGAGAGAGCGTTTTGCGCTGCAGCTCTTTTTCGTCGAGCGATTTGTTAAAGCGCTGATTAAAACGGTAGCGGCCCACGCGGGAAAGGTCATAGCGCTCTTCGCTAAATATAGAGTTTATGTATTCCTGTGCATTTTTTGCGGTCGCCAAGTCGCCGTCGCGGAGGCGTTTGTGGATCTCAACGTAGGCCTCTTCCACATTTTTGGCCGGATCTTTTTCGAGCGCCTGTTCAAGCCACTTTTTGCCCTGCGGGGTCGACGAAAACAGCGATTTTATGTCGCTGTCGTATGCAGCACCCAAGACGCGCAGAAGCGACGTGGCCGGGAACTTGCGCTTGCGATCGATGCGGACGTTGAGGTCGCCTGTTGCGTCGGCCTCTATCTCTATCCATGCGCCACGCTGGGGAATGATTTTGGCCCCGAAGTGGCGCTTGCCTTTTACTTCGTCGGAGGTAAAAAAGACTCCATACGAACGTGCGAGCTGCGGCACGATAACGCGCTCGACGCCGTTGATGACAAACGTGCCGTGGTCGGTCATTAACGGAAAATCGGCAAGAAATATTTCCTGTTCTTGTTCGGTGCCTGCCGCTTTGTTTTTGAGGCGCACTATAGCGTGCAGCGGTATGTCGAGCGTAAGCTTTTGCGCTTTGGCGTAATGCTCGTCAAACTTCGCCTCGCCCATTTCTATTTTTACAAATTCAAGATCAAATTTTTTTCCGGAGTAGTCTTTGATGGGCGTAAACTCTTTAAACGTCTCGCGAATCCCCTGCGAAAGGAGCCATTTGAAAGAATCCACCTGAGCCGCCACCAAATTGGGCGTCTCGACGCGCGGCGCACGAAAACGGGAGAAATATTTCTTGTCACGCATGGGGTTGGTTTATGTATGAAGGCTTTTTAATAAATAGGTCCTGAGCAAAAACGCAAGCAACTTATGCACACCCCCAAAACACGAAAATAGCGGGCGCAAAACGCTCCCTTGCTCGAGTTTCCTCTGCAATTAGATGGCTTGTATAGCCACTATGTTTGTATCGAAACCCCCACTCGATACACAATCGTCGCCTCTCGGCGAGCCCGTTGGTTTCGCTAGCTAGTATAGCAAGTGCCGCTTATTGGTCAAGACCTTGTCCACACTGCGTCGCCCCTCCTCCGCTAAAGCTTCGGGCGGGCGGGCAAGGCTATGCAGTGCGCGGCAGACTGCGTTTTTTGCCTTTCCAGAGGTCGATGTTGGCCCGATGGCCCGAGAGGAGCACTTTGGGGACTTTGTACTGCTTACCCCGCACCTTGAGCGCTTCGGGGCGGGTGTAGACCTCATGCGAGGCGACCCTTCCCTCTTCGAGCGACTCAAATTTTCCTAAGACCCCTTTGATTTGCCTGGCGGTCGCATCGATGACGGCAAGCGCCGGCACCTCGCCGCCGGTCAAGATGTATGGACCGATTGAAATTTCTTCGGCTTTTAAAATTTTCTTTGTACGCGCATCAATACCTTCGTAGCGGCCGCAGACAATAATTACATTTTTTTCTTTAGAGAGTTTTTTGGCGTAGGCGTTGGTAAACGGCTTGCCCCCCGCCGCCGTAATAATCACTTTTGTGGCAAGGTCAGACCTTGCCTTGTGATTCTTTTTGAGTTTTGTCAAGATTTTTTGGACTGCTTTGACGACCGGCTCGGCGCGCAACACCATGCCGGGCCCGCCGCCGTATGGCCGCTCGTCGACCTTGCCCCACTTATTACCCGCAAAGTCGCGCAGCTGGTAGGTCTTAACCTTAAACCGCTTCTCTTTCTGCGCGCGCCCCAAAATCGACGCGTTCGTGTACGCCTCAACCACTTCGGGAAACAGAGTTACGACATGAAATGTCATGAGGCTACCCTACTGCGACGGTAACCTTCGGGTCAAGGGAAACTTCTTTTTGCACGTAGAGGTTTGCGATTTCTTCTGCATCGCCGGAGTCGAGAATAATTTGCTTCCATAGGTCATACTGAGGGTACCCTACCGGCATGCGGAGCGACTGTAATGTATACGGGGAGCGGGTCGAAACGATGGGTGACCAGTCAAGCGAAGGGGAAATTTCAAAAAACACATGCGAATCCTTAAGCGCGGCAAGCTCAGGGTATCTTTTCATCATTTCCGTTCTGCGGCGAATGTTAAGATTGTCAAAAAATGGTATTTCCCCAAACTCGTTGACCATAAGATCCGTAAAGCGGCTGTTGCCGGCATACAGCTCATGAATGCCTTCGCCAAAACCATCTATAAGGTCTAAAAACTTTGCGACACGCGCTTCGGAAGTTTTTAAATCCTGAACATCCTCCTGCAATTCCTGATAGCTAAAACCTCCAATTGTTTTTGGGTATCTCTCTGATAACTCTGCGATCGCCACACGCTCTTGGGCATCTATGACCGCAAGCTGTGCGGGGCTCATTTTCGCCTTGTTGCCCGCCTGATAGTCGCCGGTGATTATTTCCGGGTCGTCATGCACCAGCGCAAGGACGAGTGCTCTTTTTACGTCGAAATGTGGTCCTAGTTTTTGCGTGACGACATCCGCAACCCTCGCCACCAGCCACGCAACTTTTTTACTATGTGAAAGGAGGTTCGGGCGATAGAACATAGGATGCCACAGGCTCCAACGTGTTACGCGGCGCAAATCCTGCTCCCGACCGGGAAACGTCGAAAGCTCCGCAAGAAGTTCTGAAACAATGTGCATCATAGGAAACGTTCTCGATATTTTTCAAGGTAAAAAGGGAACTGAGAATGCACCGGCTCAGGATAATTTGATACTTCATCAATAGTCACCCAGCGTAACTCGTCACATTTGTGCGGCTCCATGTTTTTGACTTCCGCTGAATCGACTTTGACGCGGAAATCGAAGGTTACCCAGTGCGTCTGTACTCCATTTTGTTCGCGAAATACATCGCGAAATCCGAGAAATTCAACATCAAGTACCTCTGTGCCGTATTCCTCAAGTATTTCACGTAACACTGCATCTTCGATTTTTTCGCCAAATTTGACCCCTCCACCACCCGGGTCCCAACGGCCTTGCTCATCCCGGCAATTTTTGGAGCGTTTAGAAATGAGGTACTTACCTCCCCCGTCATGACAAAAGAAACATACCCCCGTCCTGATGACTCCTTGCATATACGCAGTATAAAATGCTCCTCGTAAAAACAAAAGCCGCCCCTTGGGGCGGATTTTTGTTTGGAGCTAGAAGTTTGAGAGGTCTTCCATCGCCTCGTCTACCGACTTCATCGCAGGGCTTGCGGGCGCTTCGTGCGTGCCGTCCCAGCCTTGCGCCGCGGTACCGCCGCTTGGAGCGCGCGAGCCGCCGGGCGGCTCGTTGATTTTGAGGTTTACGCGGGCGTTGTGCTTCATCCCCACGACGCGAAGCAGCGTGCGGATCGCTTTAGCGGTGTTGCCCGAGCGGCCGATCACCTTGCCCATGTCGTCGGGGTGCAGGTCGAGCGTCAAAAGCACACCCATCTCGTCGACGGTGCGCCCGATCTTTACATCGTCGGGGTGCTCAACCAAACCCTTAACCACAAATTCCAAAAATTCCTGATCTCTCTCTGCCATGTCAGTGTATTTATTTGAGTAAAAATTACTCCTCTATCTTATCAGCCGGTGCCTCTTCTGCAACTTCGTTAGTCACACTTGCTTCAGATGATTCTTCAGGTTTCGCTTCAGGCTCTGCTGCGGGCGCTGGTTGGATCTCCCTTTCTTTTTCCTCGGCCTTCGTGGCCTCTGGCGAAATAGGCGGAGGCGACTTGCGCGGGAGCACATTTATTTTCTTTCCTTCGATTATTTTTTGCGAAATAAGGAGGTTGTGCACCGTGTCGGACGGCTTGGCGCCCTCTTTGAGCCAGTGCTGGATGCGATCTGCCTTAAGTTCGGCTTTGTTTACACGCGGGTCATAGGAGCCGAGCATCTCAAGATAATTGCCGGCTTTCACCTTTCGTTTTGAGTCAATAATAATTACGCGAAAGGAGCTGTCCTTCTTTTTGCCGACGCGGGTGAGGCGGATAGTAAGCATGGTTTGTAAAAAATAGCCCCCGAATGGGGTTGCCAATACCTTACCAAATTAGACGGTGGGGGTCAATCAAGCGTCGGGGAATTACACACAAAGTTATCCTAGTGGGTTAGAAGGGGTATAATTCTCTAATGGCGAAGAAACTCGACCGCTTGGTAGAAATCATACTTACTATCCCTAGCGAAGACCACGAACTTGAATTTAAACGAGTTGGCAATGGCGAAGGTTGCGTAGCAGACGTCGTTGAATCAATTGTTGGACTAACAAACGCAGAAGGTGGAATGCTTATTTTGGGTGTTGAAGACCCTGAAAAAACTAAATCAAAGGGGGTAGACAGAATCTTCGGAATTGAAGAAAATATCAACAATTATGATGCGATTGGGCGGGAAATTCAAAAAATAATCCCTCCCTTGAGTTCTATTTGGCCACCAAGAAAACTAGTGGCTGATGATAAGACGATTGGAATACTCCAGGTTCCAAAAGCCACTGACGGTCTTAGGTCAATAAACAATTATGTTTACGTTAGACAGGAAAAGAGCAATAAGCGCCTCACGCCGACAGAAGTCGTGAAATTCTCTTACGCAAAGGGCTTTGAAAGGGCAGACCGTGAGCTAGTTGATGTCAGTTTTAAACTGCTAGATACTCACGTCTTTAAAGAATGGCGAAAAAGCCGCGGGATAATTGGAAAGGGAGTTGCAGAGGTCTTGGAAAAGGTTGGTCTGGCTCGTTATTCCGATAAAAAAATTCTTAAACCAACCAGAGCGGCGGTTCTACTATTTGCCGAATACCCCTCTAACTTAATGGATACCAAGGCCTGTGTCCGCGTTCTCCAATATATGGGTAAGACATCGGAAACGAAGTCTCTTTTAGGCACACCAAAAACAATTGAAGGGCCCGTGGTTGAATTAATAAAAAAGGCTCATGAATATGTGCTGTCTTCATTACGGAGCGGTGTACAGGTTCCCTCTGGGTTTGTTACTAGATACCAAATTCCAGAACGCGCCGTCAAGGAAGCCATAACCAACGCTGTGATCCATCGGGATTATCATATGAAAAGAGACGTTGAAATAAGGATCTTTGAAGACCGTATTGAAATAAATAGCCCCGGTCTTTTCCCTTTTAATATTACTCCTGCAAACATTGGGCTTGTGAGGTCAGATGGATGGAGAAATGATCTGCTAGTGAAACACCTGAGAGAATTTCCCGTTCCTCCAAACTTAGACCAAAATGAAGGGGTTCCCACGATGAGAAGCGAGATGAAATCAAATAATCTTTATCCCCCCATTTTTTACACGTACCCAAATCTTCAAGATAGCGTCAGGGTAACTTTATTAAACGAGAAGAAAGCATCCGAATGGGAAAAGGTATCCGCATATTTAGAAAAAAATAAATATATTACAAACGAAGAAGCCCGGGATTCAACAGGCATTGTCCAACGAGATAAAATGAGCCGTTTGTTGAAAATCTGGGTAAAGCAAGGTTTGCTTACTAAGATAGTGCCGAAAGGAGGGTATGTGAAGGCTACGAAGTATAGGCTACCCGGGAATAGAATAGACGCCACAAAATAGTTCCTACATGCATAGGGATTTGCATGTAAGCCACTAAGCCTTTGTTTTAGAGAGGATTTGCATGTTTTTACTTGCACAGGAATAGCGTGGGCTGTGGCCTCTTCTTTTTCATACTATTTGTGTTATACTGAGTATATTAATGCCTCGCAGACAGGGCGGTTCGCACAAAGAACAAACGCCTAAAGAACTTATTTCCGGCATCATACAAATAACACGCGGAGGGCGCGGCTTTCTGCCGTGGCCTGATGCGCCGGAAAAGGAGGATATAGAAATAAAGACCGAGGATTTGCGCGGCGCGCTCAATGGCGATGAAGTAGAGGCGGAGCTTACTGCCCTGTTTCCCCGCCCCAAAGGCAAGATTAAAAAAGTGATCACACGCGCCAAAGAGGAGTTTGTTGCGACCCTCAAGCGCCTGCCTGCAGGCGATGGCCGGCAGATGCTCGCGGTTCCTGCAGACATAAAATTTTACCGCCCGATACGCATAGAAAAAACTGATGTTGAAGAAGGCGAAAAGGTCTTGGTGCGCCTGGTGTCGTTTACCGGCACAGAAGACCCGGTTGGCATTGTTACCGAGCATTTGGGACGCTCCGGCGAGCACGGGGTCGAGATGCACGCTATCGTGCTTGAACATGGGTTTCGTACTCGATTTCCCGACGAGGTCGTGCATGAAGCCCGCGAGATCAAACAATCGCATGCGGCAATAATTGCCGGAGAGTCTAAAACACGGGCTGATTTTCGCGGTACCGCGACCTTTACCATAGATCCGGTTGATGCGAAAGATTTCGACGACGCGCTTTCGCTCAAGACATTGCCAACCGGGGAATACGAGGTAGGTGTGCATATCGCCGATGTCACCCATTTTGTCCGTGATGGAAGCGCGCTTGAGGCGGAGGCGCAAAAACGCGGCACGAGCGTGTATCTCGTCGACCGCACCATCCCCATGCTGCCCGAAGAACTGTCGTCCGATATCTGCAGCTTGCGCCAAGATGAAGACCGGCTTGTCTTTACCGCGCTGTTCCGGATGACGCAGGAAGGCAAAGTAGTTGACCGTAAATTTCAAAAAAGCATCATCAAATCGCAAAAGCGTTTTACCTATGAGGAAGCTCAACAGGTGCTCGATGCAGGGACGGGACCGTTTGTCGCAGAGCTCGGCATCCTCCGGCACCTTGCCCGTATTTTAAAAAAGCAGCGCGCACATGAAGGCGCTATCGACTTCGGCGACAGCGAATTTAAATTTGAACTTGATCCTGCGGGGAAACCGCTTAGAGTAGTGCGCAAAGAGCGCCTCGAGACCATGAGTCTGATCGAGGAGTTTATGCTTCTTGCCAACCGTGAGGTCGCCTCCTACATTTCGAACTTGGCAAAAAAAGTGCCGGAAAAGAATTTGGTATTTCTTTATCGCATCCATGACGAGCCTAAAAGCGACCGCATCGAAGAACTCGCCACGTTTGTCCGCGCCATCGGGTATGAGTTCGGTCAGCACAAAAAAGGTTACTCGGCCAAGGATATTCAACAACTCCTCGCCCAAATCGAGGGCAAGCCCGAGGAGCATCTGATCCGCACGGCAACGCTGCGTTCGATGGCCAAAGCGATATACTCAACCAAAAACATCGGCCACTTCGGACTCTCGTTCAGGCACTACACGCACTTTACCTCCCCCATTCGCCGTTACCCCGACATGTTGGCGCATCGCATCATCGCGTCGCACCTCGGCGGCACGCCAATCACGCGCCGCGAATACGGGCATTTGGAAAGGTTGTGTATCGCGGCGAGCGAAGCCGAGGCCAAAGCGGTCGACGCCGAGCGCGAATCTATCCGCTACAAACAAGTCGAGTTCATGACAGGTAAAATCGGGCAAACATTTAACGCGGTCATCTCGGGCGTGACGGAGTGGGGCTTGTATGTCGAAGACACGGCAAGCGGCGCTGAGGGGTTGGTGCGCGTGCGCTCGCTTGGCGACGATTTTTATAACTACGTGCAAAAAGCATATTCGCTCGTAGGCCAGCGCACCAAAAAGAAATACACCTTGGGCGACAAGGTGCAGGTGAAACTGGTTGGTGCGGATTTGGAAGCCCGTACCCTTGATTTCGAATTGGCCAGATAACTATTTTGCCACCGCCAGAGCCTCCTCAAATTTGACCGAGAGGAGTTTTGAGATGCCGTCTTGACCCATGGTAACCCCGTAGAGCACGCCGGCGCGAGACATGGTCTCGCGATTGTGCGTAATCAAAATGAGCTGCGATTTTTTGGAAAGATTTTCGATCATGTCGCCATAGCGGCGCGAGTTGGCCTCATCGAGCGCCGCGTCGGTTTCGTCGAGTATCAAAAACGGCGGCGGATTGACCTGCGACATCGCAAAAATAAGCGCAATCGAGGTGAGCGCACGCTCGCCTCCGGAGAGCATGTGCAGGCCTTTGACTCGCTTGTGGGGGATGGTCACGGTGATCTCTATCCCCTCTTCTATCTCGACTTCGTCTGAATCAAGGTCAGACTTTTGTAAAGTCTCTTCCGCCGAGGTTAACCCTCGGCGGATTCTATGTTCTTTGACGATCTGCAAGTTTGCCGAACCGCCGCCGAACATTAGTTTAAAAAATGCGTCAAATTCGGTATTGATTTTTTCGATACCGTCCGTAAACCGTACCTCAAGCGTTTTTGTCAGCTCCTCGATGAGGAGGCGCAGTTTTTCGGCCGATTGCGCCAAATCGTCAAGCTCGCGCGCCAAAAATGCGTCACGCTCGCCTGTCTCTTTAAATTCTTTGAGCACCTCCTCGCTATTGCCTAAACCCGACTCCTCGAGCCGGATTTTCATCCGCTCAAGCTTGCGGCGACGCTCTTCTTGCTTGATCCTGCCCTCATCCACAATGTCGGCATCGCTGAGCCGCTCGCTGCCGCGGTAGAGTATCTGCGATTCATACTCGACAATGGCACCGCCAAGGAGCGCGCCGGCCTCGGCCACTTCGCGGTTGAAGTCTTCCTTTTCACGACTGAGCAGCACTTCCTCGGAGCGCAGTTGCGAGAGCACGGTTTCGATTTCGCTCCGGCGCGCCATGGCCGCAAACAACTCGCGCTCAGCCTCGCGCGAGGCGTCTTTTTCGCTTTCGATCCCCCGCCTGAGCGCGCTCGTTGTCTTCGCAACTCGCGCTTCTTCGGTGCGAACCTCCTCGAGCCCGCGCTCAAGTGCGGATTTTTTTTCGGCGCGCTCGCGGGCGCTCAATGCCGACGACGAATCCTGTTTGGCGATGCGGCGCAAAAATTCCTGTGCTAATACTAGGAGCGCTGCGATGCGGTTTTTGAGCCTCTCGACCTCGCTCGAGGTAAACGTCTGCAACTCTGTAAGGTCTTTTTCGATCCGCTCGCCGAAGGTACGCGCGTCGGCGAGCGGCACGCTGCTCTCGCTTGGTGCAATGTGCTGCAGCGCATGAAGCTCGCCTTCGATGCGCCCGAGTTCGCGGGTGATATGTTCGCGCTTTTCGGTGAGTGTGCGGCCCTTTTCCTCAAGATCCATGAGCTCACGCGTTTTGACATCGTGCGAACTGCGGGCGCCGAGCTCGCCGCGCACGTGCTCTATTTTTTTATCAAGTGCGTGGTGTTCATGCTCGGGTACCTCCTTTTTTTCGGCAAGTTCAAAAAGCGCCACCTTGAGATACACTTGCTCGCGCTTCAAATACTCAAGATACTGTGCGGCGAGGTCGTCGCGCAATTTGTGAGAGTCTTCGATTTTTTTAACCTGCGATTGCAAAAATTTAAGATGCGGCGAAAGTTCGCGGCGCAGCGCATCGACTTCGTGCATGTTTTCTCCCGTCTTTTCAAGTTTGCGTTCGGCTTCTTCGCGCTTGTAGAGATACGCCGTGAGCCCGAGCGCATCTTCAATCATCTCGCGGCGCTCGCGCGAGCTCGTTGAGAGGATACGGTCCGCCTCGCCTTGGGAAATAATGTGGTGTCCCGAGGCGCCGATGTTTGCCTGCGCCAAAAGCTCCGAAAGATCGCGCAAGCGCACCTGAGAGCCGTTCAGCAGATAGTCGTTTTGGCCGTCGCGGTGCACAACGCGCTCGATAGACACTTCGTCAAAATCCAGATTGAGTGCGCGGTCGCTGTTGTCGAACACCAGGCGGACGCTCGCACGCCCCGCGCGCGGAGAGTTTGCCGAACCGTTCCATATCAGATCTTCGCCGCGCCGACCGCGCATAGACTTCATCGACTGCTCGCCCAAGACAAAACGAAAGCTCTCGGCCACGTTACTTTTGCCCGAGCCGTTGGGCCCCACGATCGAGGTGATCGAGGAGGCGAATTCGAGCGAGGTTTTTTTGGCGAAGGATTTGAATCCCGACAGTTCTATCAATGTAAGCCGCATTTCTCTTATTGTATAACAACCCTTCGACTTTGCTCAGGGTTCCGGCTAGGCGCCGGAAGAAAAAAGGACCGCATGTGCGCGATCCTTCTTCGTATCTTACGGTTTGGGCTGGTTGTCACTCATCCACTTCTCGATGAGCGCCGGCAGGATGTCCGCACCATCAAACAGCTTTACACCGGCCCTGCCCCCATAGATATAGTAGAAACGGTCGAACATAACCCTGAACTCCGACACACACCCTGGCGCCGCCTGCAAAATGAGGCGGTTCAGCGGCTCGCGCGAGCCGAAAAGCTTTTGGGTCATGATCGCCCTGCCCAGGCAATCAATCGTGGTAATGACCGCTTTATCGACCCATTTCCTCTGTGCTTGGCGCAATTCCTGCTTGCGGATCGAGGCAAGCGTATCGTTCGTCCACACCGCCGAGGCTGATGCGGGTGTAAATACTAACGCAAGAGCGAGTAACAACGCGCGCATGGCAACCTCCTTTCGATTCATGCCAAATTCACACCTCTTCCTCTTTTATTCTACCACTAAGGTGCGACAAGAATGGCAAAAAAACGGCTCTGTGCAGATGCACAGAGCCGCCCGGATTCTCCCGATTAGGCAGTACCGCTGGTGTCAAACGACACCGCATCAAGCGCTTCTTGGGCTGTCTTGCCAGCCCAAGCAACATATTGGTATGCCGGGTAGTACTGTTCGCACATTTCAAGCGCGATGGAAAGCACCGCCATGCATTGCGCTTCCGATACCGGTCTCTGGCCGGCCAGTACAAGCGCGTGGCGGAACATCACAAACCTCTCCGCTTCCCACCGTTCGAAATGGCCGACCCACAATTGCCGATTAATGAGCTCGGTAAGCGCATCAGCTTCGCGGGCTGCATGCTTCGGAACCGCAAGTTCGAAAGTGCATGAGAAATGCAGGATTTCGATCTGAGGCATCCACGTAAACGCCACCCGGTAATCAGCCAACCTACCATGGACAGCCAATTCGAGTTCGTTTTCAGCATAACGTTCGAAGAGAAATTCTTTTCCCGTGGCCAGCGCTTCGACCGCATCTAAAGGATGCGGGCGCTCGGCCCTTTCATCATTTTCAGACATTGGGACCCCCTGCCATTGTTCAGTTCTTGCAAAATTATACCACTACCAATCCTTGTTGTCTAATGCAGCCTTGGCTGCCGCGGTTTCTGCCTCTTGTTTGCTTTTACCGCCGCCTTGCGCCAAGAGCGCGTCTTTGATGTATACACCGACGATAAAATGTTTGTCGTGGTCGGGGCCGGTCTCTTTGATGACGCTGTAGTGCGGGGTGATGCCTTCTACCTCCTGCGCTTTTTCCTGGAGCGTCGATTTTGGATCCTGCCACAGGCCCTGCTGCACTATGGTGTCGAGCCGCGGGAACAAATGTTTTTCGATAAAAGCGCGCGCGGCGTCGTACCCCTGGTCGATATACAGCGCCCCCACCAACGCCTCGAACGCGTTTGCCAACAGGACGCCGCGCGCTCGGCCCGTGTCTTTGGCTTCGCCGCGCGAGAGCAGGAGAAAATCATTAATGCCAACTTCCTGCCCCACTTCGGCGCACGTGACTGCGTTTACCAGCGCGGCGCGGTACGCGGTGAGCTCTCCTTCATTTTTTTCGGGATATTTTTCATAGAGAAAATGTGTCGCGACGAGTTCTAACACCGCGTCTCCCAAAAACTCAAGCCGCTCATTGTGGCCGTGTTTAATCCCGCGATGCTCGTTGAGGTACGAGCGATGCGTAAATGCCTGCCGCAATAAATCGATATCGTTAAATTGTATTCCCGCACGCGCCTCGAACGTTTTAAAATCTTTCATCATTTCTGTGAAGTATGAACCTTACGAGCAGTTCCTGCTGTTAATTTCTGCATTGCTTTGGTGACGATAGGGAGCATATCTTCATAAAAGTTAAGCTCGAGCGCGTCCTGCATGCGAAACCATTTTGCGTCGTCGAGCCCGCCTTTTTTTGCAAGCTCCACGGGCTCGAACTTCGACTCGGCAAGGAAGTAAATCACATGCTTGCGCTTCTTCCCTGCCTGCGGGTCGGAGGCCACATACTCATTTTCGCCGAGACGCTCCACCGGTTTGACGCTGAGCCCTATCTCCTCTTTTATTTTGCGCACCACGCCCGCCTCGGGCGTTTCTTCGGGTGTCAGCTTGCCCTTGGAGAGCGTCCAGTGGCCAAAAATGTCGTGCACGAGCGCCAAGTATAGGTCGCTTCCTTGTTTGGCGTAGACCACGGCGCCGACCAGTCGTTCTTGCGGCATCTCGTCCCACGATACTTCTTTTTTCTTTTTTGATACTTCGTCTTTGCCGGGCTCGCCGAGCTCTTTGTAGACAGCGCCCAGCACACCGTTGACAAAGCGGCCGCTGTTTTCGCCGCCAAAACTTTTGGCAAGCTCGATCGCTTCGTTGATGGCGACCTTGGCGGGCACTTTTTCCCGGTCGGAAAACAGCAATTCATACAGCCCGAGCCGGAGCACGTTGCGGTCTACCGGCGCGATACGCGAAACCGGCCACTCGGGAGCGGCCTTTTCTATCACCAGATCAAGATCATCCTTGCGGGCAACAATGCCTTTGAGCAGTTCCTCCATAAACGCCGAGTCGCCCGCGCTCGGTGCAAACTCTTCAACATTGCGCGTGAGCGCATGGTACACGTCTGCGGCGGAATACGCACGAACATCCCACTCAAAGAGTGTCTGGAGAACTACTGACCTCGAAAGGTGCCTGTTTGCCATGTGTCAAAGAAGAACGGACGCCCACGCCCAACGAACAGATTCAAAAGCCAAAAGCCCAAACCTAAATACTTAGGATTTTTGCGTCTGACTTTTATCTCCCTCACGCTTTTGCCGCTTCGCAAGCTTGGCTTGCGCCTTGGCGGCACGGTCGATGACGACGCGACCATTGTACCTCCCGCACACGGGACATGCCCGGTGTGAGACGCGCATAGAGCCACACTCGCACTTCATGAGCGAGTGCGCCTTGAGCGCATGGTGCGAGCGGCGGTTATTGGTATGCCCTCTCGTATGTCGCATTCGTACGACCATACGCGAACTGTAGCAAAATAAGCCTAAAAAGACAAACCCCAACCTGCACAGCAGGTTGGGGTCAAAATCATGCGTTTGTGGAAACAAATTCCCGGGACAGCGCGGCAACCTGCTGCACTGTCGATGCCTTTAGCTCATACAGTTCACAAAGGTTTCCCTTGCGTGAACATGCGGCAGTGCCGTGCAACTTGCAGAAAACTGCGCATGCGCGGCTTTCCGGAATCCCTTGGTCGCTAAGCCATCGCCTCATGGGCTTCAAAGAAGCGAATGGCACTATCGGATTTCCTATCGCCTTTTCCGCCAAACTATCCCCCATTTTCCCTAGGTTTCAACGTACGCGGTTGCTACAGTATCAAAAACAGTGTACCCGGTAAAGTATGGTAGACCTATTGCGGTGGTGCGTCAACGTTGCAGTAGGTGCGCCGGTGGATATCACAAAGACCGTGCATGTTGATTGCGTCCCAATGAGTTTGTGTTCCATAGCCTTTGTGGAGTTCAAAATAATACTCCGGGTACGTGCGACTCAAACGGCGCATGAGTCGGTCGCGGCGGACTTTGGCGACCACCGACGCCAAGGAAATAAGTGGCACGAGGTCGTCGCCATGAACGATAGTCTCTTGGGCGTACGCACACGGTGCCTGCAGCAGGCCATCAAGCTGCACACGCGCAAGCGCGGGGTCCGGCGCCAGAAACTTAACCCCGCTCCACACCGCGCGTCGTACCGCGCGCGTTATGCCAAACGAGTCTATATATAGATGGTCCGAGAATCGTACGCAAAATTGCACGTCGCCCGACTCCTGCCGCTTCAGAAGGAGCCGGTATATTTCTTCACGCTTGTCGGGAGATAATTTTTTAGAATCTTTAACGCCGGGGAACTCTCGCGCCACGTCAAAACCCTCCGGCACGCGTACTACCCCGACCGAAACCGGCCCCGCCAAAGGCGCACGGCCCGCCTCATCAACGCCGATCACAAATGGCCGCATAAGAACATTGTAACAAAAAATGGAATCCTCCTCTCTCTCCAACGCCACACTATAGCAGCTAGCTCAAGTAAACACGCGAGGAGTATACTCCACGTATGGCGGCGAAGTTTACTCATCTCCACGTGCACTCCCACTACTCTTTGCTTAAGGCGCTGCCAAAAATTCCCGACCTCGTGCGTCGCGCCAAAGAGATAGGCTGCGAGTCCCTGGCGTTAACCGACCTCGGCAACCTCTACGGCGCAATCGAATTTTATAAAGAGTGCAAAAACGCGGGAATCAAACCGATCATCGGCCTTGATGCAAGAGTCGAGAGTAGCCCTTCGAACGACCTCAGGACAAGCAAACGTCTTCTTTTATACGCAAAAAACGTTGAGGGGTACAAAAATCTGCTTGCGCTCGTTACTAAGTCGCACTTGGAGTTCCCCGACGCGCCCACGGTGACCGAAGCAATGCTTAAAGCCCACTCGGCAGGACTCATCACGCTTCATCCTGCATCAAAGGATGTGGCATTGCGCGAGATTTATTATCTGCATCAGGACGACCGGCGCGCGTGGGAGACGATGCGCGCGATAGAAAACAGCAATGCCAATAGCGGCGGCGACATCGACGCGGAAGATGTCGACTATTCGTGTGCGACCGAATCCATGATGGAGCAGCAGTTCACTCCCGAGCAACTTGCACAAACGCTCGCGGTGGCGGCAGAGTGCAATCTTGAGCTTACACTCGGCGCATGGATTTTCCCTGAATTCCCTATTCCACAAGGATCAACCTACGACCGGGAGCTGCGCAAAATCGTCGAGCAGGGGATACAGACGCGCGGGATGGAGGACAACGAAAAACTGCGCGAGCGCATCGAGTACGAACTTAACATCATCACCGACAAAGGTTTTGCACCGTACTTTTTAATCGTTGGCGATCTCATGCGCTTTGCGCGGGAGAAAAAAATATTAACGACGATCCGCGGTTCGGTCGCAGGTTCGATGGTGACCTACCTTGCGGGCATCACCAATGTCGACCCGTTTACCTACAATTTGCCGTTTGAGCGCTTTTTAAATCCCGAACGTCCCTCGGCGCCCGATATCGACATGGACTTTGCCGACAACAGACGCGACGAAGTCATCGACTATGCGCGCAATAAATACGGCGAAGAGCGGCTGGCGCAGGTGGGAACGTTTGGCACCATGCTCGCGCGCGGCGTCGTGCGCGACGTCGCGCGCGCCTTGCAATACCCCTACGGGCTCGGCGACCGCATTGCCAAAGAAATTCCCATGGGTTCGCAAGGCTTTCCCATGACCCTTGAGCGCGCACTTGCCGAAAACGCCGAACTGGCAAAGATGTATAAAAATGAGGATGAGACCCGCGAGATCATCGATCTCGGCAAAAAAATCGAAGGGTGTGCGCGTCACATCAGCGTGCACGCGGCCGGCGTGGTGATGGCCCCGACCCCGCTCGTCAACTACACCCCGCTACAACTTGATCCTAAGGGAGGAAAACTGATAACCCAGTACGACATGTACTCGATTACCGACGAGTACGGCGGCGTCGGACTTATGAAGTTTGATTTCTTGGGCATCCGCAACCTCGCTATCTTGGCGCACTCGGTCGAGCTTGTGGAGAAAACGCGCGGGCTAGTGGTGGACATAGAAAATGTGCCGCTCAAGGATAAAAAAACATTTGCGATGCTCGCGCGCGGCGAAACCGAGGCCACCTTTCAGCTAAACGGCGGCGGCATGACCCGCTACCTCAAAGAGCTCAAACCCACGACCATCCACGACATCAACGCGATGGTGGCGCTCTTTCGCCCGGGGCCGATGGAAATGATCCCCGCCTACATTGAGCGCAAGCACAACCCATCGCTCATTTCGTACCTTGATCCGCGTATGAAAGAAATTTTGAGTCAGTCGTACGGCGTTATCACCTACCAAGACGACGTGCTCTTGATCGCGGTAAAAATCGCGGGTTACAGCTGGCTTGAGGCCAACCAACTGCGCAAGGCGATGGGCAAAAAAATTCCTGCCGAGATGGAGGCTCAGCGCGAAAAATTGATAGCGGGAGCGATCAAACACGGCATGGACAAAACGCGCGCCGAGCGGCTGTGGAAATTAATAGAACCCTTTGCAGCCTACGGATTTAACAAAGCGCACGCGGCAAGCTACGGACGTGTCGCCTACCAAACCGCATACATGAAGGCCAACTTTCCTGTCGAATATATGACGGCGGTCTTAACGGCAGAGGCTGGCAATATAGACACCGTTTCGGTGATGGTGGCCGAATGCAAACGCATAGGGTTGCCGGTGTTGCCGCCGGATGTGAACGAAAGTTTTGGCGACTTTACCGTGCTACTTGGAGGAAGCGAGCAAAAAACGAAAGAGGCGGCCGAACTCGCGAAGTATATTGAAAAAGATTCGATACGTTTCGGGCT
>ERZ1292629.587-Hain-H43-01um-R1-587-length-40084-cov-21_pt1 | contig 33738 bp, 36 predicted proteins | sample MGYA00564399_ERZ1292629 | MGnify/ENA primary metagenome ERZ1292629 (study PRJEB36523, sample SAMEA6512636) | groundwater metagenome | collected 2019-01-08 | study: AquaDiva: Metagenomics assemblies of 32 groundwater samples
TGCTGCGGGACTTGGATTCGAACCAAGATACCAGCCTCCAAAGGGCTGTGTCCTACCATTAGACGATCCCGCAATACAACTTTTATTATCATATCACTCAAACCGGTTTTTTTCAATTACTAAAAAGATATTCACAGATATAGCCATTTACGGATTAAAGAAAAAAAGTTAAAATAAAATAACGTGAAATACTTTTTAGATACAATGAAAAAAAATTGCAAATGTATTTTTTGTTTTTCTGCTGTGTTGATATTATTTTTTTCGGCTTTTGCCAGTCCTGTTTTGGCAAACATAAATATTTCTTTAAATGATTCCGATGTGACGCTCTCAAAAGAAGTTCTTTTTGCCGGAGATACTACAAAAATTTTCGCTAGGTTAAACAATTTAGGAGATGAAGATGTTTTAGGTTATGTAATTTTTTCTGACAATAATAAACAAATTGGCGCTCCGCAATCAATTTCTATAAGAAATGGCACATACGATGATGTTTTTGTTGATTGGAAAGTTACTGGCGGAGACCACAAAATTGAATTAACTGTTTTTGATACAAACAGTTCAAACCAAAACCCAAGGAAAGATAAAGTATTGCAAAAAACATATTCAATTGATTCAGACAGCGATGGCGACGCTATCGGAGACAAACTAGATCCAGACGACGATAATGACGGCGTTCCGGACGAGCAAGAAATTAAATTGGGAACCAATTTATTAAAAACTGATACAGATGGCGACGGGGTTAACGATAAAATTGATGCCCTTCCTCTAGATAAAACCGAATGGCGCGACACAAATAACAACGGCGTTGGAGACAACAAAGACACCGATGCAGACGGCGATGAAATAAGCAATGCCGATGAAATAAAAACTTATGGAACAAATCCTTTAAACGCGGATAGTGACGCGGATAGCGTAACGGACGGCCAAGAAATTAAAAATGGAACGGATCCCAATAAAAAAGATGTAGGTACAGACCCAATTAATTTTTTAAACCCGAATCAATGGCAGGCAGGATTTATGAACTCTATTGGATCTTTTTTAAAAAACAATGACTACTTATATTATGCTCTGGGAGGATTTTCTTTGCTGGTGATATATTGGTTATTCCGAAAGAAGGGGCGGAGAAGAAGAAAATAAAAAAACTAAAAAGCCCCTTTATCTGCAAACAGTTGTTGCTGATGCGCACTTTGTTGTTCCCGTCCAACCGTCTTTTGATATGCATATCCAGCTTTTATCTTCTAACTGCGCCGAGATGCAGAAATTCTGAATATTTGAAAAACAATTAGCCCACCCAGCCTTTTGCGCCACCATATCTTTACTAAGACTGACAAACTCAGCCCCATAAGTCTTTAAAGACCCATTTAAATAACCTCGACTGCAAAGATAGTAATAGCTCTTGCTTGAATCAAAATATGACTGGGCTATCTCTGATATTCTGCTCATATCTGAATTTACTTTCTGAGCTCTAATAATAGGGCCTGAAATTTCTTCCATAACTTGTTGAAAGTTCTTATAATTGTCTGGAACTGTTACCTGTACTGGCTGGTTAATACCAGACTGTTCAGATTTATAACTTATCTTTACTGTGCCGCTTGACGCATCGCTAAATTTGCTAATATCTAAATCTTTATTAAGCTGAATCTTGTGAAAAAGATTATCAGCTTTTCCTATAAATAATTCTACGAACAGGTCGCCAATTTTATCCAAAGCATCGTTAATATCTTTCTGAAAATATGTTGTGGTACCGGGGGAATATTTATTGATGTCTTCCTGAAAAATTCCTAATATTTCTGGCAAAACAATATTGAGCTTTGCTCTGTCTAAGGATATTAAATAATGATACTCAACGCCTGCACTTCCCTGATTGTCTGGCAGTTGTTTAATGTTATAAACCTTTTTATCAAGCAATATTTTAACAATTTTATTTTCGGCTTCTTGAGCATCTTTTTCATCAAACTTAATCCACTGGTCTTTTAATTTGCTTGCGTCTATTCCAAAAAACATTACTAAAAATTCTTCTAACTCTCCCAATTTATAATCATTTACTCTTACATAAAGGCTTTCACCTATTAATCTAATTTCGCCGGATATAGATAAATCATAATTGCTTCCTGCATCATCTGTTCCGGTTGCGCCAAGCGAAGCCTGCATTGAAGCTAATTTATTTTGCGGGTCAGAACTATCAACTCCGCCGTTAGCTTTTAAGCTGACGTTAAAACTTACGCCATTTTCTTGAATTTTTACATCTTTACTGTTTAACAATAATTCTGAATTAAAATTTTCGCTTTTTATTTGGGCTAAATTATCCCAAGCTTTTAGAATAATCGTTTCAGGACCCGGCCTAAATGGACTCCATTCTGGGTCCCAAAATCTGGTTGCCAAAGCTGCGCCGGCACCAATAACTGAAATTATAATAATTATAACAGTTAAAGATATAAAAAACCGCAAAACAAAATTTCCGCCTCCCCCGCTCCTAAATTTTTTATTTTCTACTAACTGATACTGGGGTTTCCCGCCCAAATTCGACGAAGGCGAAATTGTGGCGGGCACGTCAAAATGCCCCACAGGGCTTTTGTCGGGTTGCTTAATCTGTGGCTGTGTTCGCGGTTGTTGTTGCTGCGATTGCTGAGATGGTTGTTGGACCGGCTGTTTCACTTGCGGCTGCGCTTGAGGCTTAATCGTAGAAATAGAAGCAAAAGCCTCATTTACTTCTGCATCAGACCAGCCATTTTTAGACAAAATCTGCCGAGTTTGCTGGTCTGTCTGGCCTGCTTGGCTGGCTTTTTTAATATAGTCGACGAGTTCATTTAATTGTGGATTTGCCATAACATTGCAAAACTCGAAATTCGAATTTCGAAATTCGAAACTTTTGGATTTGTTTCGGATTTCGGATTTCGTGCTTCGGATTTATTAATTAATTATACCACAATTTAAAATGTCAACCCTGTGGATAAAACTAGGCTTCTCTATATGTGATGTCAAATATTGCCAACTCTAATGGCAGTTGAGGAAGACCTGAATATTTTATTTTATTTTCTGCGTCAATAAATAATTCCAGCATTTTTTGAATTTCTCTATCTTGCAAATTTGTTGTCTGGGTTTTCATTTTTCCAATTTCTTCTAAAGAAAATCCCGAGGCGTGAGGGTTTAAAAAATCAGGGTTTATTTTTGTTAAAAGCGCCTGCCTTAAATAAAAAACCAAAGTTTTTGTAAATTCCGGCAAATCAACCCCGTTGTCCAGCATTGAGTTTAAAGACAGAATTGCTTCTTTGGTGTTTTTTGAAATTAACAAATCAACAAAACTTGAAACCTGCCCAACTTCAACAACTCCAAGAAGTTCTTTAACGTCGGCTGCTTTTATTGTTCCTCCAGTTCCGGAAAAACTAACGCATTCATCTAAAAGTGATTCCGCATCGCGAAACGACCCTCGCGAATTTAAAGCAATTAAAGAAAGGGCTGATTCGTCAAATTTTATGTTTTCTTTTTTAGAAATAAATTCCAATTTTTTTATAATTTCAGGAACCTTAAGGCGTTTAAAATCAAACCTTTGGCAGCGCGAAGTTATTGTAGGAATCATTTTATGGGCTTCAGTTGTTGCCAGCAAAAATACTGCGTGCGAAGGCGGCTCTTCAAGGGTTTTTAGCAAAGCGTTAGCCGCGTCTTTGGTCAGCTGGTGAGCTTCGTCAATTATAAAAATTTTGTATTTTGATTTTATTGGGGCAAACTTAATTCCCTCTCTTAATTCTCTGACATCGTCAACTCCCCTATGAGAAGCCGCATCAATTTCAATTAAGTCCATTGATTTTGCTCCCATAATTTCAATGCAAGAGGAGCATTTGTTGCACGGTTCAAATTCGTTGTCGGGCTTTTCACAGTTAATTGCTTTTGCAAAAAGCCTAGCAATTGTTGTTTTGCCACTCCCCCTTGGTCCTGAAAATAAATAAGCGTGCGAAATATTTTTTGCAGAAATTGAATTGGTCAAAGTTTGCACCACATGCTCCTGCCCCACCACCTCGCCAAATGTCTGCGGCCTGTATTTTCTATATAAAACTACTGACATGTTTTTTATATTATTTTTTGAAGACTATAAATTTATATCCGCAGAAATTCCAAACAGCAGCTATTATTGCCGCAAAAATTACGCTAAATTCTGTCCAAAGATGAAACGACAAGCCAAATTGAACGCCCATTATTTTTGTAAAGTAAAAAAATGATCCGGTATCTAAAACCAATCCAACTAACGTAATAATAATAAATTGTAAAATCTCTTTTGACAAGGACTCTTTTTCAAATTTTTCAAACGCCCAATGCTTGTTGCCCCAATATTTTAAAGAAGTAGAAAGCAAAAAAGAAATTCCTTTAAACACCATTAAAACTGAAGCTGTTGATGAAAATAATATTACCAGCCCTTCAAAAATTTTTAAATCGACTACGGTTGCAAAAGCCCCTATTAATATATGTTTTGCGGCTTGAAAGACAAGCAATCGCTTTTTACCGATTACAAATGCCACCCAAAGGCAAGCTAAGGCAATTATCGGCAAAACCCACGAGAGCAGCCAACGCCAAAGCCCAAAATTTATGCCAAAACTTTCTAAAATATCAAAAGCAATCCAATTTACCATCCACCCGCAGATTAAAGCAAAAACAATATCTATAACTTTCATTGATTTAACTTATCACACTTTAAACTTTTTTCAAAATCTGATAAAATCATCTAACATGGCTAATACAAAAAAAATATGTTTTATTGCTCTATTGTTTTTACTATTGCTTTTTGGCAACAGTAATTTTGCTCAGGCGCGGAATATAAACGAAATAACGGACTGGTACATAGATAATTTTGAAAGCAATATTGCGGTAAATAAAGATTCTTCGCTTTTAATTACCGAAAACATTACAGCTGACTGCGGAAACCTGCCCGACAAACATGGAATTTTTAGAGTTTTGCCAACAGTCATTAAAACCGACAAAGGAGTTTTTAAAACGCCCGTTGAATTGGTAAGCATTACTGATTTCAATGGAAAACCGCATAACTACCAAACTATAAAAGATAACGGCCGAGGGACTGTTACGTGGAAAATTGGCGACCCAGATATTACCGTGCAAGGAAAAAACTATTACAGAATAATTTATAAAGTAAAAAACGCCATACGTACCGCAAACCCAAGTTTTGACGAGCTGTATTGGAACCTGTCAGGAAATTTCTGGGACATAGAAATTGACAAGTTTTCAGCTTTAGTTGTCTTCCCATCGGAGATTACAAAAAAAAATACGGAAATTTATTATTACACCGGATACTACGGATCTAAAAATACAGAGCTTGCGGTTTACAGCTGGACAAACTCTAATGCAATTAGCCTTGTATCAACCAGAACAATACAAACCGGCGAAGGCATAACGATTTCTGTCACTTTTCCAAAAAATATTGTTACTCCCTACCAGATGACTTTCTTTGAAAAATACGCAGAGAGACTTGAATATTTGTTTTTTTTGATACCTTTGATAATTTTTATTTTTTGTTTTACCGCTTGGGAAAAGTTTGGCAAAGACCCAAAAATGAAAAACCCTATACCTCCAGAATTTGGAATTCCTGAAAACATAACGCCAATACAAATGGGCATGGTTTTGCATAATGGAGTCTGGCGAAACAATTTTGTAACGGCTGCAATAATTAATTTAGCTGTAAAAAAATATATAAAAATAGAAGAAATAATAGAGCAAAATTTTTTAGGATTTGAATTTAAAGACTACAAATTGACAAAAACAGAAAACTATGGAAACACAGACCGATTGACAAAAACAGAAAAAAAATTAATAGAAAATATTTTTAAAGACGGCAGTCTCGTTCAAACTATCACAATAAACGGCAAAGAACCCGTTGTTAAACACGGAAGAGATAATATAAAAATTTCTGATCTTAAAAATGAGTTTGCTTATAGTATTCCTAGTATAAAAAAATCTGCATTTGATGATGTTGTGGAAAACGGGTGGCTTGTCAAAAAATCCTCTTACTTGTCTGTCTATTTTTTTGCGGCAGCCGCTTTATGCCTTTTTATTGGTGTTTGGGCTCCGCTAATCCTCGCCGAAATCTTCTACGGGTATAGCTATAAATTACTTTTCAGTTTCGCGCTTTCTTTTTTAATTTTTATCTTCTTTGGAATAATAATGCCAAAAAGAACGCTAAAAGGAGTTGACCTGCTTTTTAAAATAAAGGGTTTTGAATTATATATGAAGCAGGCGGAAAATTACCGCCAGCAATTTTATGAGAAAGAAAATATCTTTGATAAATTTTTGCCTTATGCTATGATCTTTGGTATCACTGGTTTATGGATCAAAAAAGTGCAAGATACATATGGTAAAGATTATTTCACAAATTATCATCCTAGTTGGCTTGTAGGAACAAGTATGACAAGCTTTAATATAGACGGTTTTACAAGTAAATTAAACTCAATTACATCTAGCATTTCTTCAAGCACCTCCAGCTCTTCGGGATCAAGTGGAGGCGGAGGGTCTGGGGGTGGTGGAGGAGGAGGAGGCGGCGGAGGGTGGTAAATTCTCTTATATCGCTACGTTAAAAATGAAAAAATTAATAATCAATCTACAACTTTTTTTAGAAAAAATAGACAGCTACAGAGATAAAATTCTTTTTGTTTTTATTAAGCCCTATTGGCCGCGAAAAATAATACCAAACCACATAACCTCGATAAGAATTTTCATTGGCGTTTTGTTATTTGTTTTATTGTTCTTTTTTTCTGTTGAAAACAAAACTTTGATAATGTCACTTTTTATCATTGGCGCTCTTACCGATTTTATTGACGGACCCGTCGCCCGGGGAACAAATAAAGTAACCGAATTGGGCGCCATGTTGGACTCTACCGCCGACAGAATTTTAATAGTTCCAATTGCTTTTTATAGCTTGTTTAATTTTCATAAATGGCTGCTTTTAGCGCTAATTTTGGCAGAAATTGTTAATGCTATATTTTCTATTTGGTACAAGTCAAAAGAGATATATCTTGAATCTAATATTTTTGGTAAAGTAAAAATGACCTTAATGTCAATTGTGTTTATTGCAATCTTGATTGTCTGGCCACATTTACCCCCGCAATTATTCGCATATTTACTCTGGTTGACAATCCCCCTTTCACTTTTAAGCATATTTTCAAAAATAATGGAGCTCCGCCCAAAACAAATAATAAAATAAAACCATGAAAATTTTTAATACGCTTTCTGGAAAAAAAGACGTTCTAAAACCCATGCGCGGCAAAAAAATAAACATTTTTGTCTGCGGGCCAACTGTTTATGATTATTCTCATATTGGGCATGCAAGAACCTATGTTGCCTTTGATTCCTTTGTAAAATACTTAAAAGAAAAGGGCTATAAAGTTTTTTATTTACAAAATATTACAGATTTAGATGATAAAATAATTGCCCGCGCCAGAGAAAAGGGAGTGCCGCCAAAAGACTTAGCAGGAGCTTTTGCAAAAGAATATTTAAAAAATATGAAAGATTTGGGCGTTGACAGCGTTACAAAGTATGCCAAAGCCACAAGTTATATAAAAGAAATAATCAGCCAAGTAAAGCGCCTTCGAGAAAAAGGTTATGCTTACAAAATAGAGAGCGACGGAATTTATTATGATATTGCCAAATTTAAAAACTACGGCAAATTAGCCGGCAGAACTGCTTTACAAGCAGAAGATGCAGTAACCCGCATTGATTACAGTAGTAAAAAAAGAAGCAGGGGCGATTTTTGCTTATGGAAATTTAAACAGGAAGATTTTGAACCCAGCTGGCCTGCGCCCTTTGGTCAGGGCAGGCCGGGGTGGCATATTGAAGACACTGCCATTACTGAAAAATTTTTCGGGCCTCAATATGATATTCATGGCGGAGCGCGCGATATAATATTCCCCCACCACGAGGCAGAAATTGCGCAAATGGAAGCTCTGTCCGGAAAACAACCTCTAGTAAAATATTGGATGCATACGGGGTTTTTAACCGTAAACGGCCAAAAAATGTCGAAATCTCTAGGAAACTTCATAACCATTGCTGATTTTTTAAAAAGATATTCTGCCGAACAGACAAGATTTTTAATAGTTAAAAATTTATGGTCTTCACCCATTGATTATTCTGATTCTGTAATGATTGAAATAAAATCTAATTTAGAAAAAATAGAAGAATTCCTCTTAAAAATCCGAAGTCCGATTGAGCCCACAGGCTCTCCGCGTAGCGTTCAATCCGACTTAATTCCGCAGAATTACAGCGAAGCGGTTCTAATCCGAAACAAATCCAAAATTCAAATTTCAAAAATTTTAAGCAGGGCGAAAAAAAACTTTTATGCCGAGTTAGATGATAATTTTAATGCGCCGAAAGCTTTTGCTGTTTTGTTTGAATTTATAAAAAAAATAAATAAAATTGCTGACGAAAATCCTATAAGCAAAAGTGATGCAGATAAAATTTATAAATTTTTTGAAAAAATAAATAAGATTTTTGGCATTATAAATTTCAAAAATGTAAAAACATCCGCCAGCTGGCGGAAACCAATTCCGGGTGAAATAAAAAAACTGGTAAAGGAGCGCGAAAAATTTAGAAAACAACAAAATTGGCAAAAATCAGACGAACTAAGAATAAAAATTGAAGAACAGGGCTTTATAGTAGAAGATACTGTCTCGGGCCCGGTCATAAAAAAAATATAATTTAACAAACGGCACAACATAATATTGAGCCGTTTTTTTATTTCTACAATAATTAGAATACTCTGACCTTGTAAATACGATCGTAGCCACAAGGTCATAAAATTTTTTAATGAAAATTTAGTGTGGTGAAATTCTCACGATCGTGAGAATTTCACCACACTAAAAAATACTGCCCACTATATAAAAAGAAAGCCTGTTGAGAGATTCTCTTGCGAGAAAATCCCAATCGGCTTTTATTATGTTTTCCTGCCAAATAACAGGTCCTTGGCTGATTTATGCCAACCCAAGTTCTATTGCAGAGCCTTCGGACCAGCCTGTAATGTGGTGCAAAGAGCCTTCGGTTTCGTCTCGCCATTTCAAAACGGTTTGTATGCCTCCGCATAAATAGTGTTTTTCAATCTCTGCGGCCATTTCTGCTCTACGTTTTGGATCCATGCTTTGCGAAGGCAGTATTCCGTCACTGCCAAGCAGTATATACTGCGGACGAGACGACCAATTAAACCTTTCAATTATCCAGCAGTCTTTGATAGCTGGGTCGCCGTTGAGCTCTGCATGTCCGCCCTTCCCCATGTTTTTGTTGGAATTGCGAACCTTTTTATCCTTAAAGTGCCGATAGTAAATGTCTCAAGCATGTCCTTTGTTTCCTTCGGCTTCCTTGAGGCATTGAGCAAAAACACAATTATCTTTGTCTTCAGCCATGAAAGCCGCTTCATCAAAGCCAGTCAAAAAAGATAATCCCTCTTCGTTTTTGACAAGAGCGAAACAGTCACCGCCCAAAACTAAGGTAATTTTCTCTTGATTGATTTGGCAGACAATGAAGCTCGCTCCTCCAACATCATGTCCTTCCAAGGGATTTCTTCCGTGAGTTTTATGAAGCGAGAGAATTCTCTCGCTAACACAAAACAAAAAATCTTCAATGCTAACAGAAGCAGACGTTTGAAGCCCTACTAGGCAAAATTCTAGAGCTACCGCTTGGCCACCAGTCAAACCATTCGCATATTTCATAGGCGGATGACTGGGGCTATAGTAAGACACTGCCGAAGTTAGTTTCACGAGAAACCTCCTTTTTTGACAACTGGTTAGCTGTTTTTTCAAGATACATCGGTTTTTAATTATAATATATATAGAATGCTACGTCAAGGGCTTGCTCTGCCCTCTTGGTTTTGTTATAAAGACATATTATGCCAAACAATTTACCGGATAAAATACCTCCGCAAAATACAGAAGCAGAACAAAGTCTGTTAGGATGCTTAATGTTAGACAGAGATGCAATTGTAAAAGTTGTTGATTTTATAAAAGCAGAAGATTTTTACAAGGGTATACACCAAGATATTTACCAGGCAATGTTTGAACTTTACGAACGGTCGGACCCCATTGATATTCTTTCTGTGTCGGGCAGGTTAAAAGAAAAAGTCCGTCTAGAAGAAATTGGAGGTTCTGCGTATTTGACTGCCTTAATAAACACAATTCCTACTGCCACGCACGTTTCAAACTACGCAAAAATTGTACGACAAAAAAAAATTCTGCGCGATTTAATTTCTGCCTCAGAAGAAATTGGATTGTCTGCGTTTGATGAATCTGAAGAAGTTGATATTTTATTAGACAAAGCAGAAAAAACGGTTTTTAATATTGGACAGAGGGCTTTAACCCAAACATTTACTCCAATAAAAGAAATTCTGCCGGAAACTTTTGAAAGACTAAATATGCTTTCAGAACACCAGAACATATTAAGGGGCGTTCCAACCGGATTTAAAGATTTAGATAACAAGCTGGCTGGACTGCAAAAATCTGATTTGATTATTTTGGCTGCCAGGCCGGCAATGGGAAAATCGTCTTTGGCCTTAGATATTGCGCGTAACGTTGCCATCTCTACAAACCAGCCTGTTGGACTTTTCAGCCTCGAAATGTCTAAAGACCAGCTGGCCGACAGATTAATTTCTAGCGTTGCCAACGTTGATTCGTGGCACTTAAGAACCGGCCGATTGCAAAACGATGATTTTTCAAGAATACAGCACGCAATGGGAATTTTATCTGAAGCCCCAATATTTATTGACGATGCGGGTTCTGTAAATATTTTGCAAATGCGCGCCATGGCGCGCAGGCTTCAAGCTAACAAGGGCCTAAGTTTGTTAATTATAGATTATTTGCAATTAATGCAGCCCATGAACAGGTTTGCTTCTCCGGTGCAACAGGTTTCTGAAAACTCTAGGGCCTTAAAAATTTTAGCTAAAGAATTGAATGTGCCAGTTCTTGTTTTGTCGCAGCTGTCTCGCGCTGTTGAAGCCCGCGTTCCGCAAATTCCACGGTTGTCAGATTTGAGAGAGTCTGGAGCTATTGAACAAGACGCCGACGTTGTTATGTTTATTTACAGGGAAGATGCTTATAATGAAAATAGCTTAAAACAGGGGCAGGCGCAAATTTTAATTGAAAAACACAGAAACGGCCCAGTTGGATCTATCGATTTATATTTTGACAAAGAAAGAGTCAGCTTTAGAAATTTAGACAAAGCAGAATACGGCGAGGAAAGCTAAAAAGAGGCCCGACCTCCCCGAAAACTTGCGCAAGCTTTTTAGGAGGTCTGGCCTCTCCTGACTATGGATTCTATTAAAAAACTTACTGAACTTTTTACAAAATTTCCTACGGTTGGCCCAAGAACAGCCGGCCGCTTTGTCTATTATTTAATAAAACAGCCGAAAGAAAAAATAGACGAACTGACAAGCGCAATTTTAGAACTAAAAAATAAAATAAAATTGTGCCAATTTTGCTTCCAGCCATACGAAGCTTTAGCGGAGGAGGGTTTATGCCCCATTTGCCAAAATCCCTCAAGAAACAAACAATTGTTATGCATTGTTGAAAAAGAGATGGATCTTGAAACAATTGAAAAAACAAAAAAATATAACGGCTTATATTTTATTTTAGGCGGAACAGTCGGAACAATGAAACCAGAAGAAATTAATAATTTAAGGATAGAAGAATTAAAACTAAGGGTTACGAAACCCTTCGACGCGGCTCAGGGCCAAAATGGCTTTTCGGAAATTATTATTGCCCTAAACCCAACCCAGGAAGGAAAAGCCACCTCTATTTTAGTTGAACGGGCGCTAAAAGAAATAAATTTTGCCGGCAAGATTACTCATTTGGCAAAAGGAATTCCTGTTGGCGGAGAGCTTGAATACGCCGACGAAGAAACCCTCGAATCAGCCTTCGACGGAAGAAAATAAAACAGCTCCGCCAAAGCGGAGCTGTTTTATTTTTTAAAGCGAGGCAATAAATTTTATTTTATTTCTACTTTGGCGCCGGCTGTTGCAAATTTCTTTGCAATTTCATCGGCTTCCTCTTTTTTTGCGCCCTCTTTAATTATTTGAGCTGTTCCTGCTGCTGCGGCGTCAACCAAGTCTTTTGATTCTTTCAATCCTTTAGCAGTAACATCTCTTACAACTTTAATGACTTCAATTTTTTGGGCGCCAACTTCTTTTAACTCAACATTAAAAGATGTTTTTTCTTCAGTTGGGGCGGCTACGGCTGCAGCAACTGCAACTGGAGCGGCTGCTGAAACGCCAAATTTAGTTTCTAAAACTTTTACCAGTTCTGCCAATTCTACAATTGACATTTTTTCTACTTCTCCAACTAATTTTTCGAATTTAGCCGGAATTTCTATTTTTGTTTCTTCTGCCATGTTATTTTTAATTAATTTTAATATTTAAGCGAGGAAAATGATTTTCAGACGCGTTTCAGGACACGAAGTGCCTGACCGAGTGAGTTAGCCGCCGAAGGCGGATCACGAACGTCGGATGAAAATTATTTTCCGAGCGAATTATACGACCTTACTTTCTCTAATTTTATCTAAAACTCTTACAAAACTTGTTACTGGACTATATATAGAACCCACTAATCTGCCCAATAATTCATTTCTTGTAGGTATTGCTGCCAATTCTAATACTCTATCTCTCGCAATGAATCTGTTTTCAAAAATTCCTCCTAAAATTTTAAAGTTTTTCTGTGTCTTTGCAAAATTGTTTGCAATTTTTGCCGGAGCCACTTCATCTTCAAATCCAAAAACCAATGCCAATTGTCCGGGAATATTGTCCTTGATTTTTTTCCAGTAAGAAATTTTTAATTGCCCAAAAGCAATCCTTACTAAAGTTTTTTTGGCAATTTTCAAATTACACCCCTCGTCTTTCAAATTTTTTCTCAAGCTGAACATATCTTTTGAAGCAACCTTTGAAAAATCAACAAAAATCACTGATTTCTGTTTTGAAATATTGCCTTTTAAACTTTCTATTTGTTTTGTTTTTTGTTCTTTTGTTAATGCCATGGCGAAATTTTTAAATAAAAAACTGCGGTTTTAACCACAGACATTTTACCCAATAATATTGAGTTAGTCGCCTAGATAGGATTCTTAAAGCTTCCGCTCCCTATCGTCTGTGGCCTTTGAATTATGCTTGTATCTTAATCTATTCTGATCCATATGTCAATAGTTTGGCTATCTCAAGTATTTTGACATGGCAGCCGAATGCTCGACCATTGTTCTGCTAAATATTATCTTTCCGCTAATGCTTGAAAGATAATATAAATACGGGCTTTCTTTCGGATAAATTGCAGCCATAATTGAATCAATTCCAGGGTTTGAAATTGGGCCATGGGGCAAGCCTGTATATTTATAGGTGTTATATTCTGAATCTATTTTTGTATCTTTTATGGAAACTCCGGGGTCGTTTTTATTGGTAATATAATTAATAGTTGAATCCATCTGCAGGGGCATGCCTATTTTTAACCTTTTCCAAATAATGCCAGAAACAACCTTTTTATCGTTTATTGATTTTACCTCTTTTTCTATTATAGAAGCTGCTGTTATTATTTCAAAAATAGATTTTTTTTGTTTTTTAATTTCTTCTCTTATCTCGGGTGTAATTTTTTTGTCAAAATTAGCCAGAATATTTCTAACTAGCTCTTCCCCGCTTTCGCCCTCATAAATTTCGTAAGTATCCGGAAAAAGATAACCCTCTAAGCTAACATCTTTAGGTTTTTCTTTTAGAAAATCAAACCTGCTGCTGAAATTTTGATTAACAAGCTTTATAAAATCTCCATTGGTTAAAACATCGTTTACCTGAAAATATTTTTTGATATCGTGTATATCCCACCCTTCTAAAATTGTAATTTTTTGTTTTATAACATCTCCCGAAACCATTCTTTTGACAATTTCATAAACAGACATATTGGGCGATAATAAATATTTTCCAGCCTGCAATTTTGAATGCTGAAAAGACACCACCACATAAAACCTAAAAAAATAATTGCTTTTGATAATTCCCTGCTGTTCCAAATCTTTAGCAATTTCATCATCGCCCTGCCCGCTTTTTGCAAGATAAGTGATTGTATGATTAGATGCAAAAGACCTTGGTACATAAATTTCCCAAACAAAAATTAAAAAAATTACAACAACTGAATAACATATAAAATAAAGAAAACGGCGAAATTTTGGATCCGTCTTTAGGCGCCTTTTTATTTTATTTATAATTTTACCAAAATTAATAATCATAATAGTTTTCCCTGCCTTAACGATCTTGATATTTCAGAGGCTTTTTTCTCGCCCTCTTTTGTCAGCATAAAAATAGTTTTTGGGTCGCCAATTATCAATTTTTCATCTCTCAATGCGCGCAGAGGCCTGTCAAGTTTTCTTGAGTCGGGCCAAACCGGATATCTTGTAAAACCCAACACTTCTGGAAACAGCGTAAAACATTCTTTTATTAATCTTTCAAAACTGCACTCTTCGTTATTTAGAGCCACAGAATGTATGCAGAACAGTATCAAATCATTAACTGAAAAGTTTAAAATTTTACCCTTTTTGGTTTGCATAAATTTTTTTCAAAGCAAGATAATTTTTCTTTTCCGTTTTACTCAATAAAATCTGCAAACTAAATAAAATCTCTCTTTTTATCAAATTCGTTTTTCTAAACTTTTTATCGTGCGTCTCAGCAGTTATAAATTTCCATTCTTGATTAATATCAAATTTGCCCATTGTTATCTATTATTCAAAAATTTCCTTAAATACTATTTCTAATTTTTTATCAATATTTTCTGATAATTTGTCGTGACGAATTTTAAGATGATCTAAAACTTTCTCAAACTTCTTAAATCCGCCACTGCTTCTTAATTCAACCCATTCAACTTTTCGACTATTCAATTGTTTTTTGTTTGTATCCGAAAGCTTATCTGCCACAAAAACTTTACTATCTCTTGCAATAACTGCATCTGCGCTTTCTGGATTCCCTCTACCCATCAATTTAACTTCGCATTTATGTTGGTTTTTTCCTTCCACCAAATAAAAATCAATTTCTCTTTCAAAATCATCTTCAGTTATTATTTTACCTTTTATTTTTAAAGCATAATTTTTATCAGAAACACCATATAACTTACAAAGTGTTTGCATCAAGGGTTTTTCAACCCTCTTACCCGCAGTACTCCATAAACCACCGCGCAATGCAGATCTTTTTACTGCCAGCGTGTTTATCACAATTAAACTCTCACTAACATTTAAATCGACACTAACTCCCTTAAATTTAATTATTAGAGTTAAATCAAGATCGTGTTCTGCATCCACAAGATTTTTAATCGCCTCAAAGAGAGCATCATAATGTTCGTTTGAAGCTTCAATTACAATCTCTTTTGTTGAAGAATTGAACATATTATGAATTGTCTTTTTATTTAGTCCAGAATTAATAGTAATATCTCCAATTGGTAAATTAGGGTTAAGAAATTCCTTTTTATACCAATCCACCGTTATACTTTTGTTTTTTAACTTTGCGTCAATAATTTTTTTAAAAAAATCAACGGCAAATTGTAAAAACTCAGCATTTATTAAAGTAACTACTTCAATGCGATAATCTTCGCCTTTTAACAACTTCCTTATTATATTTTTCGCGACTTGTTCTGTTATTATCATATTTTTTATTTTGATAATAAAACAAATGTTTTTATATCCAAAAAATTAGGCTGATTATTTTTTGAGCTGAACAAATTTTTAGTTTTGATTAAATCTTCTTTCATTCTTTCTATATATTTTGGTTCTTTTTCTGTCAAAAAAAATTTTCTGTCTAAATTTACAGCTGCCCTACCGAGCGTTCCACTTCCCGCAAACGGATCAAATATTAAGTCGTCTACGAAAGAATAATACTTAATTACTCTATTACATAGTTCTATTGGGAAAACTGCACTATGTATTTTGTCAAAAGTTGGACTGATTTGCCAAATGTTTGTCGTTTCATATTTATCCAAAACCTTACTTCTTCTAACTTTATCCCAACAATATTGATGTATATTCCAATCAATTAACTTATCTGTTTTCTTTCTATAAACCATTAACATTTCAGAAATTGCGTTTGGCTTATATCCAAGCGGCTTTCTATGCTGCAAAAATCCAGCATTTCTATTTTTTACAGTTACTTCTGGTTTAACCCAAACAATATCATCGATAAACTCCCATCCCATTTTCACTAATAATGGATGAATATCATATGGTATAGGATATCTCTTACTCGCATGAGCACGACTTATTCTCGGCATAATAACTGGTGAAGTATTAAGCACAAAAAATCTCCCCTCTTTAGTAACACGGTGAACTTCCTTAAACACATTCTCTAAAAATTTTAAATAGTCTTCGTAACTTTGGTAAATAGAATAATCTCTTGCGTTATAATATGGGGGTGAAGTAAAAGTTAGGTGTATAGATTCGTCGGGAACAAATTTTAAAACTTCCCGTACGTCGCCCTGCACAACCGTATTTCGCAAAAGAACAGGGAATTCGTCGTGATTCTGTAAACTATTTGATTTGTACATTGAACCATTAATTTCTTTATTTATCACTTCTTTTATTAATTCATTTGGATGATCAAGCAATTTTTTCAGTTTTTCTTTTACGTATAAACTATTATTAAAAGTAAGTAATCCCCTGATAGCTTGCATTACTACTTTTGGGTCGCTATCAGTTAAAAATTTTATTAAAGCCGGGATTGCCTTTTCATTTCTCAAACGACCAATCGCAGAAACTGATTCTCTTCTAACCTCTGTACTTACATCGGAACTAGCGTGCTTAACAAAAATTGGTAACAAAGAAATATCTGAAATTTTTGCTAAATTTTTTATAGATAGGGCCCTAATGTTTTCATTCGTATTATTCAAAAGACTTAATAACGGCTCTCGGCTATAACCATTTTCTAAACGGCCCAATTTTTCCAGAATATAAACTATTGTTCCGTCATTTTGGGTTTGTAAAAAAGATAAAAAGGCCTGAGTGTTATTTTTTAACCCATCAATCATCTCTTTATTTACTTGCCCACTTAATATTGCTCTATTCATAAAATATTTTTATTGGGCGGGGGCGCAAGGAGTCGAACCCTGATCAAAGGTTTTGGAGACCTCTATTCTACCATTGAACTACGCCCCCCTTTTAATTAAAGTATAACACAAAAAGCCCGTTTTTTCAACATGCCTTTTTAATTTTTTGGGAGTTCAATGTAAAGGGTGGAGCCTTTGTTTTCACCCTCAGATTCTGCCCATGGTGGAAATGTGGTCAGTGAAATGTGGTCAGCCACCATTTATTGCTCATAAATTTTTGCAAAAAAGCATCGGCAGAGCATTTAAAAGCGGCACGCTAAAAAGCCTGACAAATTTTACAAATAAATTATGCCCTTCCAAATTTTTATAATCTGCAATAATCGTTTTCATTTATAATTTATATTTTTTTAGCTATTATCATCATTCCGGGCTTTTTTTCTCCATGATAGGAAGTAAAAAGAGTTCTTTTGAAACTAACTATTTTGAACCCTGCCGATTCTATCAATTCTATTATTTCTTCTTTAAAAAAATTGTGGCTTCTGCTTAATTCTTTTCCGGTGTCTTTATCTTTTATTGATAATGTTCCGTACTCTCCCGTTAATTTAAGATCTTCTTTGTATCTTGCGTCAAATTTATCGCTCATTTCAAATTCCGATATGTGCAAATATCCGCCATCAGCCATAAATGATTTCACCCTGTATAAACATTTTGTTCTGTCTTTTTTATCCAACGCACTCAACAGGCCTTGCAACAGCGCCCCTTTAAACTTTTCTTGAAATTCTGCAGATAATATGTCTAAATGATAGGACTCCGCTCCAAGGAGCCATGCATCTTTGTTTAATTTTTCTATTGCCTCTTTGTTTATATCTATGCCGACTACCCTAAAACCCAACACGGCGCAAGCGTGCACATATTTGCCTTGACCGCACCCTGCGTCTAAAATATTGTCACCCTCACTAAATAAATCCCAAAAACTTTCATCAACTTTTGTTGAAGACGGTATTTTAGCAGAAGGAATTTTAGCCCATGAGTTATTCATAATAAACCAATTTAACTTTTTTATGCAGAATACATTGAGGAGATTGACTTTTGGTAATGGTTTTCAATGATGTGTCTGCGGAGTTTTAGGGTTGGAGTTAGTTCATCTTGTTCTTGAGAAAATTCCTGCGGAAGCAGCCTGAACTTTTTAACTTTTTCATATTCATTAAGATTTGGATTTATTTTTTCTTCAATTCTTTTTTGAAAAACAGCCAAAAGTTCCGCATTTTTGACCAGTTTATCGTGTTCTTGCAAGGGCAAATTATTTTCTTTCATATAAATTTCAACTTCTTGCCAGTCAGGACTTATTAAAGCTGAAATAAATTTTTGGTTGTTGCCCACCACCATTGACTGCGAAATAAAACGGTCATTGTTTAATAAATTTTCAATTGGTTCTGGCCAAACATTTTTTCCGCCCGAAGTAACGAGCATTTCTTTTGCCCTGCCAATAATTGTTAAAAAACCCTGTTTATCAATAAAACCCAAGTCTCCAGTGTAAAACCAGCCTTCTTTGTTAAAGACATTTTTTGTTTCTTTTTTATTTTCAAAATAACCTTGTGTCACATTTGGGCCTTTTACTAAAATCTCTTTGTTTTCTGAAATTTTTACCTTTACCCCGGGAGCCACTTTTCCCACTGTGCCAAATTTAAAATCGTGCTCCATATTTGCAGAAATTACGGGCGAAGTTTCTGTAAGGCCATAGCCTTCAAAAATCATAACTCCTATTTTTGAAAAAAATCTGGCAATGTTTTCGTTTAAAGAGGCTCCTCCCGAAACCGCCAAACGCAATCTGCCGCCCATTTGACTTCTTATTTTTTTAAAAACAAAATAATCGGCTATTCTATAAGCAAAACTTTTCTTCTTTTGCTTAAGCGCCCACTTAAAAATATTTTGCTGTAAAAGAGGCGAGGCATTTATTTTATCCCAAATTGCATCATGAAACTTTTCAAAAATTCTTGGCACAGATATTAATATTGTCGGCCTCGCCTCTTTTAAATTTTGAGGCAGCTGTTTTGAATTTTCAGCATAAGCTATTGTGGCGCCATAAAATAGCGCCATATAATACCCCGCCGTTCTTTCTAAAACGTGCGACAAGGGTAAAAACGATAAAAATATGTCGTTGCCCTCTACCGGTATCATTTCGTTTACGGCCTCAACATTGCTTAAGAAATTTCTGTGGGTCAGCATTACACCCTTTGGCTTTCCTGTAGTGCCCGAAGTATAAATTATACTGCAAACTTCGTCCGGATCTAAAAATATTTGCTCGGGTTCGTCTGCTTGGTGCAGGCTCATTAAGGCTTTATAGCCTAAAACTTTTCCGCTCAAATTTTCGCGTTGCGCTCCGGTAAGCTTGTCTATGACAATAATTTTTTTAAGATTTTTTAAATATTTCTGGCCAAGCAAAACTTTATTTAAAAAATCTATATTAGAAACAATAAGAACTTTTGCTTTTGAGTGGTTTAAAACCGTACAAATTGCCTTGGCGCTAAAAGTTGCGTGCAAAGGAACAGAAATAGCCCCCGCCGCCATTATTGAAATATCAGATATCACCCACTCCGGCCTGTTTTCAGATAAAATTGCCACATTGTCGCCTTTTTCTACTCCAAGTTTTTGCAAAGCTACGCTAAAAATTTTTATTTTTTGAGCAAGATCTTTAAAAGTAACCGGAAAATAAACACCCTCTTTTTTATAAAGAAGCGCTGTTTTGTCGGCGCGCTTTTTCGCTATTTCGAAAAATAATTCCGGAATTGCCTTGTACATAAAAATATTTTATGCAATTTCTTTTATAAAGCTGTAAATCTTTTCAAATAATTGGTCTCTTTTCTGGTGCGACATAATCATGTGGGATTTTCCAGGAAACCAATATATTCTTTTAAATTCAGACCTTACCTGCTCATAAATATGCGTGGCGCTTTTAAACTTTACTACATTGTCAGAATCTGATTGCCCCACAAAAATTGGAATTTTTATCTTATCTAAATTGGGAATAGTTTCGTTTCTTATAAAATTAAAAAAGTCGCGCAGGCTTTTAGTTGGCATAATTGGATATGTGACTTCATCGTCAAAATCTGTATAGTCTGTTCTGTAAATACGGCGAGGCTTTCTATAATATTTTTGAATAAACCCGTATGTATAAAGTCGGCACAAAATCCATTTTTGCCAGCGCAAAAAGATCGGCGCGCCCAAAGAAACTATGGCAATGGGCTCGTTGTTAAATTCTTTTACCAGCCAAAACCCAAGGTTTGAACCAAATGAATTGCCAATTATAAAAATTTCAGGGCAAATTTTATTTAGTTTTAAATAGCCGTCTTTTACCGATTTTTTCCAATCTTCTGGAGTAGTCTTTTCTAAATCTTTGGGGCTTGTTCCATGGCCGGCAATTATTGGGGCCAAAACAGAAAATCCTTTGCCCGCCAAAAAATCAGCCAATTCTTTAAACTGGTCTGGAGTGCTGGTAAATCCGTGAATCATTAATATGCCTATTTTTGATTTTTTATTTATAAAAATTGGCTCTGTTTTCATATTATGAAAGCCTGCTAATTACAAATATAAAAATAACTCCTAAAACTGAAAGCGCAATTGTTTTATACGAACTGTGCTTGCTGTGAGCTTCGGGCAAAATATCTGAAGCTCCAATGTATAAAAGAAATCCGGCAAAAAATCCTAAATATAAAACGAGAAAATAATTTGGAATTACAAAAAATAAAGTTGATAAAACTCCCAATATTGGAGCTATGGCATGCAAAAGTAAAAATAATTTTGCCTTTTTGATTGTGTTTTTATTGGCAAGCATCAAAGCAACATCGTTCATTCCGTCTGTAAAACTGTGGGCAATGACTGCTATGGCAATAAAAATTCCAATTGCCGGGTTTATTTGAAAACCTATTCCAATGCCAACTCCGTCTAAAAAACTGTGTCCGGACAAAGCAAGCGCAGAAAGAATTCCTACATGAGGGTGCTTGTGGTCGGCATATTGGTCTTCGTGAGCATGGTGTATGACAATTGATTTTTCAAAAATGTGAAAAAGAAAAAATCCTATAACAAGGGCGATCATCGGGCCAAGGGGGTCAAAGCCGTTAATTTTTACCTGCTCTATAATTTCTGGAAATATGTCAAAACTCACCACCCCCATTAAAACTCCGGCAGAAAACCCCATAATGAGGTGCATGTTTTTTTTAAATTTAATGGAAAACAGCCCGCCCAATAAGGTTGAAAAGAATGTGGCAATTGCAAAAATAAAAGCTGCCAGAGAAAACATAAAATTTATTTAGAATTGTTTATAAGAAAATTATACTAATTTAATTTTTTCATTTTGATTCTTATTTTTTCTTTTTCGCAGAATTTCTCTAAGCGCAAAGGCTAATAAAATTAACAATAAAATAATAAACAGCCAAAAAATATTTGTTTTGAACCATGCGCCAGAACTTCCTACCGATGCTAAAAACGGATTTGGTTTAATTTCTGGCGGAGGCGCTGGTACAAACACAGGAACTGGCTCTGCAACAGCCAGTTGCTCAGGCGGTTTTTCAACAACAGTTGTTACCGCCGGCTCTATTTTGACCGGAGCAGTAATTTGCGGAGGCGAATTTTCTACAACTATTGCCAATACGGAAGTGGGCGCCACAACTACAACTGGGGCTACAACTGAGGCTGAGGCTGGGGCTGGGGCTGAGGCTGGGGCTGTAACAGATGGATAAGTTATTCCCCCGCCCCCGCCGCCTCCAATTGAAGATTGTTGTGCTGGCTGAGGGTCTGGAACCGGGGCCGGATTTGCCGGCGGAACAGTTGGCTGAGGGTCTGCTGGAGGCGCGGGAGTTGGGTCTGGCTCGGGATCTGGAGGAGGCGGTGGAGGAGGAGGCGGTGGAGGAGGCTGAATATTAAAATTCAATGTTTGGGTTTGTTCGTTGTTGCCTGCCCTGTCGGTAGAAAAATATAAAATTGCATGATTGCCCTCGCTTGTAACTGTAAATTCGACGGTACTGTCAAAAATTTTTTGAAAACCTAAATTATCTAAATTATATTCAACCGCTAAAATTCCAGATGTGTTTCCATTAATCTGCTGGTCTGCTGCAGTAATTTTTACTGTTTGGCTGGTTAAAACAGCTGTTGAAATTGGCGCAAAATAATCATTTTGCTGGTTTGGATCTAACACGGCATTTGCCAAAAATATTTGGGGCTGGCTGTCTGAATTTTGTTTTAATTTTAAAGTTAAAGTGTTGTCTGCGTTTATTTCCATATTTCCGGTTAATTCCAAGGTTGCCGGTAAATTGCTAAACACTTCTGTTCTTATAATTTGGCTATTTTGTATTTCTTGCGCCGATATTGTAAAAATTCCGCTTTCTGTGCCAGCTAAGGTAATTGTATAAACTTGGCCGTTGTCTGTGGGCAGATAAATAAATTTATGATCTCCCAAAATTTCAAAATCTGCGTTTAAAATTTCGTTTATAATACTGTTGTCGCTGGCCAAACCCAGCCTGTTTCCGTTTTGGTCTGTGATAAAAATATTTACTGGGCTGTAAATAGAAATTGCCTTTCCATTAAGCTGGCATTGGCTTATATCTTGAGTTATTAACGAACTTGAAACTTCTAAGGTACTGCCAGATAAAATGTTTACAATTTCTTGGCGGGTTCCGTTTTGGCTAAGCATTTTGCTATGGCTTCCTGCCAGCGAATAATATTTTTTTCCGGCGTCAACCGGTAAATTAGTTGCGGATTCCAAAGGAACTGTGCCATCGCCCGGAATTTGTGTTGGCGTGGCGTACGCTGTCTGGTTATTTCCAAAAATATCTTTATATCTTAACTCAATTACCTTTCCCAAAGTTCCGGCTTTGCAACCCACAATATTATAAACATCAACTCCGGCTGTTCTTAAATCAAAATCATCAGGATATTGCGAATAATAATTTTCTGAATTAGAAATGCCATCTGCATTTAAACTGTGGCCTGTTGTTAAAAAACTTTTTGTTTCGTCATAATTTAAATCTTTTTCCGTAAGGCTTAAAAACCCTGTGCTTTCAACAATCTGCGCATAACTCCCCTTTTGGTCATAATATTTCTGGCTCGGCGCCAAATCATAAGATGCCGGTAAGTTTGCGGCAATTTTTTTCATTTCAGAATCTGCCAGCCAAGGAATTCCAAAATTATCTCCCTGCAACAAAGCTTTTATTGCTTTTGGAGCTCCTGTGTTTGGCACGCCCACAAACACTGCTTTGTTAATATGATTATTTCTGGGGTAGTCTGCCACATAACTTTTAACAATTAATCCGCCCAAACTATGAGCAACAATATCAATTTTTTCTGATTTAGTCTGGCTTAAAATATCTTTAATTTTTTGCGCCAACAAGGTTGCATTAGACTCGCCTGCTTCAGACCACCCGCTTGCCCCATACCGCCAATCATAAGGAAACGTGAACAGTGTGGCGTCAGCGCCAGCGCCTTCCACATACCCCTGATTCTTAAACTCATTTATTAAATCCCCCGTATAATTATATATTGTTGCCCCTAGCAATTCTTTGGTCTTAATAACATCAGATATGGACACTGATGAATCTTTGGGTAAAAGACCACTGTCAAAAAGCAGGGGGTCCATAAAATCATCTCCGATATCCACCGCCATTCTTTCCATATCGGCCCACAACAATTCATCACCTTTTTTCATTTCAGTTCCAGTTAATCCGGGCACAATCAAAACCGGCGTTTTTTTCTTAAAATTATTAAATGCGCAAGTAATTTTTTCATCAACTATTGGCACCCCAATAGTTACCCCATATTCTTCATAAGTAAAAGTTTGCGCAACATTGTCGCTGGCGCAAACAATACTGCTTGGTTTTGTTCCGCTAGTTGTCCATTGAAGAATTTTATATTGTTCGGGCCTGATCGGAAAATTTAATTTTGAGGCAGTTAAATTTTCTGTCTGCAAACAAAACTGGCCGTCAAACCACCACTCTTGGGCTTCGGCGTAATAAAAATCATGGCCGTAGCAAAACTCGCTGTCTTCGCCTTCGGTGTTAACAGTAACAGTTAAACTTGCCACAGGGTCAGGGACCACTGCAATAGAAAAAAAGGGAGAAAAAAGAATTATTGATACTAAAAGTATAATAATCTTATTTTTCATAAATTACACAACTATACTTACACTAATTGAAAGATAAGCGAGTAAAGATACAAAAAATAACCACAACAAAATAATTCCTAAAAATAACGACGACACTTTTTTACCAGACTTTATGCTAATCATTAACAAACCCAAAATAGCTATCAACTCAATAATTAAATCAGCAAAAAAATATCGTGGATTATTGATAAAGAATTGACTATCTACAAAGAGTGACGACAAAGTTAAAAAATTTTTGCCGGAGTAGTTGATGATAGACGAAGGAATCGTAAAAAATAAAATTTCGGGGAGGGCAAACATGGCTATAAAAATCCACATCCAAATTTTTTGTATTTTTTTCATATAATTTTAAGGTTAATATTACTACCTTTATAATACCACTCTGTCAAATTTTTACATAGCAACCCCCCCCTGTAAACTAAAAACCGCCCCAAGCTTGTCAAAAAGCGATTTTTGAAGTTATGTCAGACCCTCTTGATATTCTGTCCCATTAAGCGTTGGAAATTTTGGATAAATTTTTTGTACTCTGCCCACTTGGCCGTCCTCTAAACGCACTTTTATTCCGCGGTGGTGCTGGCTATCGCTTGTTAAAATATCTTTCACCTTTCCGTGAGTCAGCTTGCCGGTTGGCTGATCTTTTTTTAAAACAATATCCACATCCAAACCCGCTTTTACATTTGCTCTAACTTGACCTGAGTTTGTCGAAGAATTTTCTTCTACTGTCTGTTCGTGTTCTTTTTCCATTAGTTTATATTTTCTTAATTTAAAATTTAATTATTTCCAAACTTTACCTTTATCTTATTCTTTCTTTTTATATAACCGACAATTTTAGTCGGTTTTGCGTTAAAATTTCTGTGTCTTAATGATTTTCAAATTGGATTATTTGCAGGCCATTTTTCTCAATTTCTTTTCTCTTTATTTTTTCTTAATTAAATCACTTTTGGGGGTGGTTTGCAAGAAAAACAGGGTAATGTATGTAAGAATTGACGGGGCGCGATTAAAATGATAATGTAATAAAAAAAAGAAACCGTTCTTTGAAAAGGAGACAACCGTGGGACGGCAAAAACGATGGTTTCCAGGGCTGACAAACGAGCAGAAAGAAAAACTGCGCGAGTTGAGGCAACAGGGGCTTACAGCAAAAAAAATATCTGAGCTTGATTTGCTGGGACCACCCCACCGCCCAGTCGACAACATTCAAGATAATATGAGCAGGTTTGGGTTGGTGGGCAAAAACAGGTCGCTTGCTACAAAAAACAGAAAACATTTTAGTAATGGCGAGAAGCAAGAGTTTAATGATTTTTTACGCCAAAATTCCTTGAGATTCACACCACGGCAGATTGCAGAAAAGTTTGGCGTCAAAAAAGATACTGTGACAGCTAGGCAGAGATTTCTTAGAATTAAAGCTCGACTTGCCCAGAACAATCCAAGGATTCTATTTGAAAAATACATTGCCGAGCGAGAAAAACAGCTTGAAGTGCTGGCGCAAAAACTGCGGGAGCAAAAAAGAATTTTACCGCTTGAAGACAGGCGATGTAAAAAATGCGAAAAAGTTTGGCTAAGGCACAAAAAATTCTTTTTTCACACAATACATAGGACAAACTGCGGTACCAGCTGGAACTTTTGGCTAGTCTGTGTTATTTGTGCGGCAAAACAACGGCACCAGAAAAGGGTTGCGCAGCGGCAACCAAAAATATCTGTAATAGAATAGGCGATTTTTACAAATCGCTTTTTGTTTAATTAAAAATTTTGCAGAAAAAAGCTCCGCCGAGGTCGGTGGAGCCGATGGCGGAGCAAACCTCAAAGAACTGCGCTAGTGAGTGTTCAACTGAACAAACCACTCCACATCCGGCTTCCTGCTGGGGGTTTCGGCGCGCCAATTTTGGTACTTAACCGCGCATGCGCCGCAGAGATTGAAGCCCTTGCCCTCAACATTTTGCTGGAAAACCAAGCGGTCTTTTTTGTTTGGCATTCCGCAAGCGCTGCAGAAATGAATGTCATGCCAGTTGGCCATTTCCTGCAAGTAGCGGCTTCCATTGCCACCGTAGCTGTCCCTGATCACAGCGTTTGGATCTTTGTCATCGTCGTCCATATGCGAACATATAAACTGCCAGACAAAATTATCCTGCTCTGCTGTTAAAGCTCTTTGCTCTGTCGCGCTCATTTTGCACCTCGCTCTCTGCCAAAGAACAGAAAAAACAAAACTGCCTAACTTTAGTTTAACACTAATACTTTACAAAACTTTGTCAAATAAATTTTCCCCATAACAAAGCTTGCTTTTGTGGCTATAATTTTGTATAAAAATATAACGTCTTAAAAACGTTATTGAACCTTCAAAAATTAACAGGACCGGAGAAACAAAGATGGCAAATGAAATAATTCAACTCTGCATAATTGGATACTGCAAAAAATGCAAAGCAAAACCCGCGCATCCGCAATATGGCGACTGCTGCGAAGACTGTTTTGCCGACAGCTGGGGTGGCGTTACCGATATTTATAAAGAAGACGGCGCTGCTCCGACCGACACGGAAAAAGAAAACATCCTTGAATTGCCCATATCTGAGCTTAGCCTGCCGATGAGAACGCAAAACACTTTAAATAAAGTAGGCATTGACTATGTTGAAGACTTGGTTGCGTTGAGCGAAGAGGAATTACTGGTAATTCCCAACATTGGCCCAGCAGCCATGGATAAAATAAAAAAAAGACTCAAGGCATTGTGCCTTGTTCTTTCTGACACCCCGCGTTTTTAACGTCGGGGTTTTTTTTACTTTTTACTTTCTTTGTGCAAGGTGTGCTTTTTGCAGGTTTTGCAATATTTTTTTATTTCCAATTTTTTTTCAGCTGATTTTTTTGTTTTTTTGGTGAAATAATTTACTGACTTGCAAACCGAGCACTGTATTTTTAAAAACGGTTTTTTTGTTGCCATAACCTTGAAAATTTTTAATTTTTAAATTTTTATAATTTTATAAACTGAGCCGAAGGAGAGAATCGGACTCTCGGCCTTCGTCTTACCAAGACGACGTTCTACCACTGAACTACTCCGGCTTGTTCAAATTTCTGTGGGCAGGGAGGGACTTGCACCCCCGAAGACCGAAGTCGCTAGATTTACAGTCTAGTGCATTAGCTGCTCTGCCACCTGCCCGTATTTATTTTTATATCACAAAATTCGTACTTATTCAATGACCCTGCCGTGTAATTTTTTCCATTCATCTATTTCTTTATGCTTTCCGGAAAGTAATAATTTTGGCACCCGCCAAAACCGCTTCGCGGATTTAGGCGGGCAAGCCCGCAATTTTTTATCAAATTTTCCAGCATCAAAAATTTCAGGACGAGTATACTGCGCATATTCTAAAAACCCGCCAGATTTTGTAATTCTTTCTTTTAATAATACGGGCTTTCCTAAAACTCCGGGAATTAATCGTGAAATTGTTTCTATTGCAACCATTGCCGGCAATTCGCCGCCCATTAAATCATAGTCGCCAATTGAAATTTCCATGTCTGCAATTTTTTGCGCAACCCGTTCATCTACTCCTTCATATCTTCCGCAAATAAAAATAATCTGGTCTAGTTTTGATAATTTATAGGCTAATTTTTGGTCAAACTTTTTTCCCCTCGGGGTAAATAAAATCACTTTGTGTTTTTGCTTATGTTTAATCCCGTAGATTAAACATTCTTTTACTGCTTTAAAAATCGGCTCTACTTGCAACACCATTCCCAATCCCCCGCCAAACGGCCTGTCATCAATTGTTTTGTGGCGGTCTTTTGCAAATTTTCTTAAATTATGCAAATTTATTTTTATCAGTTTCTTTTTTTGCGCCCGCGCAATTAAACTCTCGCCCAAATATGAGCTAAAAATTTCCGGAAAAATTGTTATTATATCAAATTTTAGCATAAAAGCGAGGCAATAAATTTTTTTCCAAAAAATTTGGTTGCCGAGCGATAGTAACAAAAAAGCGTTTATTTATAATAACGCTTTTTTGCTTTTCTGTAAACGAGCCATCCGACCCGTTAAAATTACAGAGAAATATTTTCTATTTCGTCTGAGGAAACTTCTTTTCTCTCAGCTCTTGGAGCACGTCCGCCCTCTGGTTCCTCAATCTTGAGGTTGACTCTGGCGTGATTTTTTAGCCCAACAATGCGGACTAAATTCCTAATTGCCTTGGCAGTTGATCCTTCCCTTCCAATGATTTGGCCCATATCTTCTGGGTTTACTTTCAATGAGAGCAAAACTCCCATTTCGTCAACTTTTCTGTCAACTTTGACGTCTTTAGGATTATCAACTAACTCTTTGACAATGTACTCAAGAAACTCTTTATCGTTTTCTTTTGCCATAGTTTTCTTGAAAATCATTTTGTCTTCGACTTATACTTTATCATTCGACCTTTCATTACACTTTCATAATACGCTTTTAAATATTATATGTCAATTATTTTTAATTCACTTTTTCAAAACATAGTCTAAAAATGTACCTACCGTCCATTTTTTGACGATCGTCAAAAAATGGACGAAACAAAAAAAACACCGCCGTGAAGCAGTGTTTTTAAAGATATAATTCTATAGTTTAATAATTTTATATAGCAGAAGGGTCTTCAACTGATTTTTCAACTTCTGATTTTGGCTCTTCTGCGGGTTTCTCTGCTGGAATTTCTACGGCTGGTAAATTTTCTGCTTCGCCCGCCGGAACTTCCTTATCCGCAGAAACTTCAGTGGAGGCGGATGACGAAGGCTGGGCGGGTCTCTCTTCGGGTTTTGGCTCCTCTACTGGAATTTCAGTTACGGGCGCTGGCTTTGCTTCCGCGCCCAAAGCCTGCGAAGCAGGCATTGTGGCGGGTCCGCCTGATTGGCTCGCCTTAGCGAGCCTTTCTGCGGATTTCTTGCTAATATTAAAAACTCTGATTTTTTTGCCTTCTATAATTTTTTCTGAAACCAATAAATTATGAACTGTTGCGCTTGGCTTTGCTCCTTTTGAAATCCAATATAAAATTCTTTCTTTTTTAAAACTTTTTCTCTTTTTCAATGGGTCAACATATCCCAAATCTTCTACGGCTCTGCCACCTTTTGAAGACCTTCTTTTATCTATAACAACCACTTTGAAAAATGGCTGATTCTTTTTTCCTTTACGAGTTAATCTAATAGTTAGCATGTGTTTTTGTGTTATTTAGCGAGGCAATAAACTTTTTGCAGGCCTGAGTACACGAAGTGACTCATAGCCTGCAAAAAGTTTGTTGCCGAGCGATTTTATTTCCACTGTTTAATTTCTAAAGCATTTTTGGCCGCCGATTCTTCTGCTTCCTGTTTTGAAGAACCTTCGCCTTGGGCTATTTTTTCTTTTTCCAAAAAAACTCCAATTACGAATTTTTTATTGTGGTCAGGGCCGGATTCTTTTATAACTTTATAAACCGGCGTAACTCCAACTTTTTCTTGTGATTTTTCCTGAAATTGCGACTTTGCGTCTTTATATGAACCGTCTCTTATAATGCCGGGCAAGTTTTTCAATAAATATTTTGTGATAAATTTGTCAGCCGGTTCGTATCCTGAATCAAGGTAAACAGCTCCTACTAAAGATTCAAATGTATTTGCTAAAATATACGATCTGGCTTTTCCTAATTCTTTTGTTTCACCCCTGCTTAGCAGCAAATAATCATTTAAACCCAATTCTTCTGCAACTTGTGAAAGCATTTTGGCATTTACCAAAGCTGCCCTCCAGTTTGTCAGCTCGCCTTCTGCGTTTTTTGGGTGCTCTTTATAAAGATGCTCTGTAACAATTAATTCTATTACCGCGTCTCCCAAAAATTCTAATCTTTCGTTGTGCTCTAAATTAAAATCTGGATTTTCATTTAAATAAGACCTGTGCGCAAAGGCCTGCGTCAATAAATCTTTGTTTTTAAAATTCAGTCCTAACTTTTTTTCAAGAGGTTTAAAATCCTTCATTTGTTTTCAATTTGTTTGTATACTGTGCCCAAAACCCCGTTAATAAATTTTCCCGAAGTTGGGCCCGAAAAAGTTTTTGCCAGTTCAATTGCCTCGTTTATTGCAACCTTTGGCGGAACCTCTTCTTTGTTTGCATATAAAAGTTCGTAAAGCCCAATTCTTAAGACATTTCTGTCAACAATGGGTATTTGGGGCATTGGCCATTCTGGGGCCGCTTTCTCTATAATTTTATCAATTTCAGGCAAGTGTTTTGTTATTCCGCTTATCAATTCCCAAATAAAATTAAAATCTTCTATGCCAGGGCCAAAATCTTCAATGTTTCTTTGAACAATTTTGTCTAAAGTATTGTTTTGCTTTCCATAAAAATCCCACTCATATAAGCTTTGCATTACTATGCTTCTTGAAAGGTGGCGACTTGCCATAATGTTAAGGCGAGGCAATAAACTTTTTGCAGGCCTCAGGACACGAATAGTGCCTGACAGCCGGAAAAAAGTTTGTTGCCGAGCCTAAACTGGTTTTTCTTGCTTTTCAGCGGCTTTTATTTCTTTTTCTTTAACTTTCTTTTCTTTTTTGGTAAGTTTTGCCATTACGTTTATAACTTCGTTTCCTTTGTAATATCCGCAGTTTTTGCAGACTGTATGGGGTAAAACCGGTTTTTTGCATTTTTGGCAGGTTGTCAAAACCGCAGGAGTGATAAATATATGCATTCTGCGCTGGTGAACTTTTGAAGTTGTATGCCTGTGTCTTGGAACTGCCACTTCTTTAATTTTCAATTTTCAATTTGAAATGATGAAAACACGACGGGTTTTAATCATTTCAAATTGAATAAATTCAAATTGATTTCAAATTGTAAATTGTAAATTTCAAATTATGTTATAGTATAACAAATAATCCCTGTTTTTACAAGGGGCGTGGAATAATTAGACAGTTTTATTTAAACGGCGATATTTCTTTCCACAACGGCAAATCATTTGCATTGATATCTTTAATCGTAACAGGCAAACTGGTAATGCAGCCCAGCCCAGTTTCATCGTATGCAGTTAAGGTTACTGTATAGTTATTTTTTGCGCTGTATATGTTGCTGGGATTTTTATCAGTAGAAGTCTTTTCGTCGCCAAAATTCCATAAATAGCTGGTGCAAAGAACTCTGGCGCCGCTGTTATTATAACAAGTTGATGCCGGGTTTTGATAAAAATAAACTGTTCCTCCCGGGACAAGAGAACCAAAAACAGTAAACGGCGGAGCGGAAAGAAATGGATCTGGGTGCCCGCTTGGAGTATATTCCCCGCCATCAACCCACCCTGAATCTTGGCCGGGAACACCATTAATTTGTTCTTGAACTTTTACCCTCCAATAATATTTTGTGCCGTAAGTTAGAGTTCCGCTTTCGCCTGTAAATTTTATATAAACTGTTTGCTGGTTTAAAGTGCTGCCGGGAACGCCATTTCTTATAACTTCTGGCGATAAAAAATTACCATCAGCGTCTGGAGGATCATCGTCTATTTCTAACCAAAAGTGAGCTTCTGGGTTGTTCTCTTGGTCATTATATTGCCACTGAAAAGAAATTGCGCCTGTTGCCGGAACTCCAACACATTGCAAGCGCAAAACCGGCAACTTAGTTGCCGTGGGTGGCTCGCTTTCGCTACAATATCCATCGCTATCGCATAACTTACCGTCTCCGCCAGGAACGCACTGCATGCAATTATTGCACCGCATTTCCGGCGATTGGCATTCAGTATTGTTATTGCTTAAAACACATGGCGTTCCGCCGCAGTCGTCTGGAACGCACTGCCTGTCGCCGTTGCAACTAAAACCTTCTGTTGAACACTCATTATTATTAGTGTCGCAAATTCCGCCCGAGCCGCCAAAAACGCACTGCAAAGCGTCGTTGCACCTGTAACTACAAATAATATCGATTGCGCAAGGAATTCCTGTGCCGCCGCCAGGCACGCATTGCTGGCCATAATTGCATTGCGACGGCTTATTGCAATCAGCAGTTTCGCTCTCTACAGCGCACGGACTTCCTCCGCCGCCCGGGACGCACTGCCTGTCGCTGTTGCATTGCATCGGTATTCTAGAACATTTATTATTATAAGGGTCGCAAATTCCGCCCGGGCCGCCAAAAACGCATTGGTTTTCTTCATTGCATTTATTTTTACATCCTTCGTCATTTTCGCACGAAATTCCGGTATCTCCGGCTGGGACGCATTGCTCTTTATTATTGCATTTTTTGGGCGCAAGCGAGCAATCAGTATCATGATTACATTTGTCAATGCCGACACCTATAATATACAAACACACTTTATCAATGCATTTTGTATGATATCCTGGCGGAGTTGGCGGCCCGTCTAGCCCTCCTGGCCCTCCTGGCCCGTCTGGCCCGTCTGGCCCGTCTGGATCGCCCGGACCGCCCGGACCTCCAGGACCGCCCGGACCTCCAGGACCGCCCGGACCTCCAGGACCGCCCGGACCTCCCGGACCTCCAGGCCCGCCCGGACCACCCGGACCTCCAGGCCCACCCGGACCCCCCGGATCGCCAGGAGATCCCGGACCTCCCGGTCCCCCAGAATGGTCAGGCCCGCCGGGCGCGCCGGGCGCGCCCGGAGTCCCGGCAACGCACAGTCCGCTGCAAACAACTATAACTACCGGCGGCGCGCATTCGGCATTTCCAATTGTGAGATCTAAGCATTCTCCTGTAGAAATTGCAGTCAAAGTGCACTGAATGTGTGGAATGCCCGGCGTGCAATATGTTGTTGTGGTTTCTGAAGGGTTACAATTAGAAATCGGCAGTTCGTCTGTCCATGAATCACAAGACGGGCTACCATCAGGCTCTCTGCACCCCACGCAGTGACTTTCACCTATTATAGTCGACCCATCGCAAGTAAAATAGTTCGAGCAATGCAGCGGACAATCTTCTTCTAATATCCAATTTTTTCTAATTACGCAACCTCCGCTTGCAACATCACAAGCCCCGAATTGAATTTCTTTTTCAATCCCAACATTTGTGCATTTTCTATTTCCCGTATCTTGGGCAGGCCTAGGTGGACATTCATCTTGAGTTGTGCAACAAACTCTACCCGAATTTCCTCCGCAATTATCGTCTCCTTGACCGGGTTGGGGTATGCATTGTCTATTGAAACAATCTAAATGCGTGCAAAGAGGAAATTCTGCCCCATCTCCGCAAGTATCTTGACCTTGCCCCGGCAAAAAAACGCATTGGTTGTTTATGTCGCATCCTTGGTGTCTGCACGTATTATCCGGGTTTGTGTTTATACATCTGTCTATGTCAGGCTGGAGCTGATCTCCGGGCGTTGCCGAACCGTCTGCGTTTGATAAAACTGCGCAATTAGCAAGCGTGCCATTGGGATCATTAACCACACAATTAAGGTTGTCTTGGCCGGCTATATCCCGCTTCACGCAGGAGGAGGAACGATTAGGATCGCAAATAATACGTTGGCAGAAGGGGTTGTCGGCCGTATTACACTCGTTCTGTCCTACCCCCCCAGTCCAAACGCACTGACGATTATTATTGCAGACAAGGTGTTTGCAGTCATTATCATTGCCACACTCAGGGCCCCCTTCGCCCGGCTTCCATACGCATTGATACGGATCACTTATTTGGCATCCTTGGTGTCTGCA
>ERZ1292629.742-Hain-H43-01um-R1-742-length-35750-cov-7_pt2 | contig 33674 bp, 46 predicted proteins | sample MGYA00564399_ERZ1292629 | MGnify/ENA primary metagenome ERZ1292629 (study PRJEB36523, sample SAMEA6512636) | groundwater metagenome | collected 2019-01-08 | study: AquaDiva: Metagenomics assemblies of 32 groundwater samples
CAGTCCCCTTATCCATATCAACCATAACTATTCATCAATTAAACTGTTTAAAAAGATTTCTTCACTGCTCGAACTGAGTTTAATGCTCCACTATTGCTACGACCAGTCTCAGTTTGAGGCTTAAAAATACCTCACAGCTTGCTGTGGTTGGGATTTTTATTCAAAAACTAAATACTAAATCCAAAGCCATCAACAATCACAGCCTTATTCCCTGCCTTGTCCAAAGCTTCTATAGTAATATTATGATCTCCTAGAGAAAATCTCTGTGTCTTATTGCATATGCCATTATCCAATTTTGAACACAATTTTCTATATCTCGGACTCAATTCAAAATGATCTATATACCTTACTTGATCAAAGTTTAATTCATCTATTCTTGAAAACAATTGCAAATATCTTCCTGTAACATCTATGTCATAACTAATTATTAAAGGAGATGTAAAATCAACATCAAGAGTTATTTCCTTGCTGTTCGCAGTCTTATTAGAAACATCGTTCAAGACAAAAGAATAAACTATTTTCTCTCCATCATAATCACTCAAATTAACTTCTCCTGAACAATCATATACTTCTCGTTCCTTTGAACACTGACTGAAATTAAATTCACTCTCTCTAAAACCAGAGAGACTATTGCCGTAATGTAAAATAAGTTCTCTAGGATTCTGCTCTCTAAATTCAACCTCGAAAGTCCCTAAAGAAAAACCCTTTCTTGGTTTTGTTGAAGATATAACTGGCGCCCTAGAGTCAACTATCAAAAATATACTCTTAGCCACAGATTCGCCAGAATTTGAAGAAGCGATTACATCAATTCTATTTTCTCCCTCACTCAAACTCAAATACTTTCTTCTACTATTTCCATATTCATCACAATCTAAACAAAGTTTTCTAAATTTAGGAACTCTATCATTATGATTAATAAAACCTATCTCAGAAGCCAGTTGACTAGTTGTTATGTTCAGCTGAATCCTTCTACTATCGTAAACCTTTTCCATCGGACTAAATATAGTCAAATTCAAAGGAATAATATCGCCAACATAAAACTTCCATTTTTTATTGCTTGTTCTACCAGCCTTATCACTAGCATTAATCTCAACTTCATGTTCACCTGCACTTAAACCATTTGAAACATTAAATCTAACAACAGCATCCAAACTGCCAGAATTAGTAATATTTGCATTAACAACATTTCCATCTAGTAAAACAACAACTTTTGACTTATCAATTCCAGAGTTGCTCTGGTAAGTTTCCTCCAATAATGCTTGAATTAAAGGCCTAGAAGTAAAAATAGTTTCATTCTCCTGAGGGTCTAAATTCTTAATTATGGGATTTTTAAAATCAAATTTGCCAAGAAACTCTTGAAAAGGTTCAGAACACAAATCACTTTGATATTTCAAAACAAGTATTCCGCCAGTAACATTACCTTGGTTCGGAGCGCCTTCCAAACCAAAAGGCCCAGTGTAACCATATTCTTCTCCATTCCATTTGTAAATAAAATCAGAGGTATCAGGATTTATCAAAGTAAAAATAGGTTCAGCCATATACCATCCATTTAAACCATCTGGGTTCGCAGGATTATAATCAAGAATAGTTCTATGATTTATATAAAAATTATTAAAGTTCCCAGAAGTAAGATCCTGTTTAATATCTCTGGCAGAAAATCTCCAGCGCATATTTCCTGCTTTAACCTCAGAACCGTTTACAAAATAACTATAATTTCCCTCTCCAGTATTAGGAATCAAAGTCGTTTTTGTTGTCCCATTTATTTCAGTAGTAGCGTAAACTTCACTTAAACTTCCTTTAATATTCGCACTAATAACAAAACTCTGTCCTTCCAAAACACAAGAATCAGACTCATTTCCAGAAGTTATTACAATAGGCCTATAAATTGTTAAATTTTCTCCAGGCAAAGTAAAGTTTTGACCAGAAATAAAAAAGACTAATTTTGTCGTATAAATTCCCTCACCAAGCAAAGTGCTATTAAATTTAAGGCCGTATCTAAGTTTCCCCTGTCCTTCATATCCAAAGCCATTTCCAAAATTATAATTATTTCCTAAATAAATCCCCTCTAAACTACCGCTAGTATGGCTAGAATTTTCAATCAAAAATACATTGACCCCAGAACAACCATTTATAGGATTCCCTTGAGAATTAAAAGAGCACTTCAAATTCGTTGGTCCTGAGAAAACAGCATCTATGAAATCAACAGGTAGTCTCTCTCCAGAATCTATATTTACAATGGCTTGAAAAGAAACATTATCGTAAAGAACTACATCCGGATTGTCAAAATTAAAGTCAAAAGAAAAAGCCATCGCTCCTTGTAGAACTAGGATCAAACAAAAAAGAAAAAAACAACCTGCTACAACTCCAAACTTTCTATTCCCCTTCATTTTAGTACCAAGATTTTATCATAATGCGAGTATTTAATTTTTTAGGCAGTTTTTTCATCAAAAAAAAGTAGGAACTATTTTCATCTCTTCCCAACAGAAATGTCAACATACAAAGTTTCTCTACCATCTTCAACGGTAGTTATATTCCATGTTTGTTTTTGCAAAGAAAAATCTTCAGAGAAACCCGCTTTCTTAACAGCCTGTTTAACACTCCCAACTCTATCTTTCCCAGGAACATAAACAAGATTAACTCCACCGCCCACTTCTTTCTCATATTGTAAAGGGTTACAGTTACCCAATATAACAACCGAATCACTTTCTTTGCAAACTCTTCCTATTTCTCTTAATGCCCTGCTTTGTTGAGGAATTCTGTCTAGTGCATTTAACATCACCACAACATCAAAATAGTTAGTCTGAAAAGGAAGATTTTGAGCGTCTGCCCTGAGAGCGATTAACTCAGGATCAAAACCCCTAGCTCTATGAACAAAGCCGAAAGCGAAATCACACCCAACTGCCTGCTCAAGATTCCTCTTTTCTCTTATTGCGCTTATGTTTTCTCCTCCAGCCATAGCAATTTCCAAAACTCTAGAACCTTCAGGTATCTGCTCCATTACTGCATCAGGTAAAACAAAAGTCCCGCTATAGCTTCTAGCAATTTCAGTCTCAGCCTCGTAACGAGCCAAAGTAACAGCTTGCGTTAAATTATGTGCAGAAGATCCAAGTAAATGAGAATAAGTTCTATACGCCTTGTCATAAGCCCCAACTAAATTATTCACTGTATTCTCAACATCGCTTCTCCCCTTAACGCTGCTTGTCAAATCGCTAATAATTTCCGCAGCTCTTCTCAAATCAGAATCAGAAGAAGAAGCTAACAAACCTCTCAAATGACCTCTGCTTATCTCAAAACTCCTAAAAGTAACAGGAGCTACATCAAAATCTTGAGGCTTTGCAATTCTTTCCCTCAGGCTAGGGAACAAATTAATTACTTCTCTATTTGCCCCATCAGGAAAGTAAGTTGTTTCACATCCAGAGCAGAAATAAGTTTCATTCCTTTTTCTAGTCAACTCATTATGGCAATCATTTGTAGGACAGGCAAACATAAAAGATAAATCAAAACATAATTTATAAAGTTTTATATGAAAATCGGAAACAATTATCTACTACAATTTCAATAAGAATGTATAATCAATAAAACAAATGATTAAATAATATTAAAAACCAACCCTATAATGAGAAGAAAGTATTCAGGATTATTAGCGCTTTTAGGTTTATCTTCATCCGTTTTTTTAGGCAATAAAACATATGAGCACTATAAAGATTCAGCAAAAGAAAATAGGTTAGATGAAGCCGTTATGTTTTACAACGAAACTGTGATGGAAGAAAGAAGACTGTATAACGAATTGTCAACAATTCCAGAGATAGACAAGTTAAGACTTTCCATTCCAGAGTATTCTTCTAATGTAAAAAGTGAAATTGGAGGAAAACTAAAAGAGTATGATAGATTAGCAGGTCTAAAAGAAAGATTAGATTCTAATGAAGATTTAAAGCAAGAAATTAACAGAAGAAAAGATGAAGCAAACGCTTCTGGGCTGTATGCCTTATCTACAGCGAGTTTATTAATACTGACTTTAAATTTTTCCTTAGGAGCTCTTCAAAAGCAAAAAAAGACCTAAATACAACTATTTATTCTCAAAACCCTCAACAATACAATCACTAAATTCTCCAGCTATTTCCCCACTAGGATCCATTCTTGGATTAAATATCGTAACATCCATTCCAACACATTTTGGAGAAGAAAGAAAAGTCCTCAATGTTTCTCTCAACTCGTTATAATTAAAACCATCCGGAAGAATGTAATCAACAGCAGGCATAATTTCTGGATTTAAAACATCTGCATCTAAATGTAACCAAAAACCATTCAAATCGCTAGAAGAAAACCTTTCAACAACTCTATTAGCCTCAGTTACAATTCCTTTTCTCTTTAAATAATTCAAACTTGAAGTGCTAACACTTTCTCTAACATTCCTACAGCCTTCTCTTATAGATTCATCTTGATCTCTATATCCAAACAAAGCAACATCTTCTTCCCTAACCAAAGGCTTGCTCCCATCAAAGGTAGATAAAATACCTGGACCTAAACCAACAGCAACTGCCAAAGTCATTTCTGCAACTTCCCCTGTTTTAGAATTTTCTGGAAGATAAAAATCAGAATGACCATCAACGTAAGCCAACCCATACCTTCCTCTTCTACGTAGAGCCAATAAATTTCCCAAAACAATACTGCAATCTCCTCCTAAAACTAAAGGAAAAACATTATCAACCAACATAGAATCCACTCTTCCCGCAAGTCTAATAGAATATTCTCTTACGCTTCTGGAATTTAATGCACCAGTAAAACCATCTCTAACTCTCTCATAGCCCAACGATTCAACATCTCCGTAATCAGTAGATCCCAATCTTGCTGCCAAATTCTTTTGTCTCAAAGCTCGAGGCATTTCTTCAACACCTGTAGGTCTTAGTCCAAGTATCGAAGGAGCACCAAGAATACCAATTTGTCTTTCCATTTATCCTCTATTTTTCACAAATAAAAAAGGTATTTAATGATTTATGTGATTTGCTCCAACAAGCTACTTTAAACACTTCTCTAATCCTCTTTCTTTGAAATAAAAGTGCTAAAAGCAAAACATAAAGACTCTTAATAAACAGTTCCCTAATCAACACTTAACAAAATAAACATCCATATCTTTAGCATCAAGCACCATTCCATCTATTTTCAACTCGAAATTATTTGAATCAAATATTATCTCTGCCTTCTCTTCCGTTCCAGCAGTCTTATTGACTCCTCTTCTCAAAATTCCAGAAATATTAAAGACCATCTTCCCACCCTCAACTCTTCTAGCTTTATCAACCTTGAAAGTGTAACTTATCCTATCTCTTCTATTTTGAGCGGTTAAAGAACCATGCCCCTTACTTGCATCAGAAGTTGGAACAAACAAACTCAATCTATTTTTGGAGCTAATAGAAACACCATTAAAGTCGACAATTCCATCTTTAGCTCTTATCGAACAACTATTCAATAAGTCTCCTTCTGCAATATTGATTATTCTTGCCACATCACTCTGCATTTCATTTTCATCTATAGTAACGAAAAGTTTAGACTCATATCTGCCAAGATCAAAAGAAGTAGTATCCAATATAATATCATACTCTAGTTTACCCTCTAAAAAACCATAACCATAACCAGACTCAAATCCTGAAGGAGCATTCTCAGTCTGTTTTATTGAAAGAAACGGACAAAAACTAACCAAAGTGCCATTTGGTAAAAACTCACAACTAAAAGATTCAGGACCATCAAAAAACAGTCTGAAGCTCTGTATATCTTTCACTTCTCCATTTTCAATCTGAGCAGAAACTTTATATTCAACTTTCTCTCCCTGAACAAAAACTCCTCCATTCATAAGATTCAAACTTAAAACAAAAGCATTTGCAGGACCAAGCATTATTAAAAGGGAGACAGCAATAACTGTAAGCACTGAAGAAAATATTATGTTTTTGCGCCTCATTTTAACCTTATCAAACTCTTTTATACGTTTTTTAAGAGGCACTTATATATAAATATGTTTTACCACTTTGTACCGATAAAAACTCCGTCGACAATTAACTTTTTAAACATGAAACACTTGGAAAAAACATGAAAATAAAAAGATTAAATTTTAAAAAGCCGACGGCAAAATTAAAATTTTCTCTTTTTTTAATCGCATGTATTTTTTTAACACTAGGTATCCTGCGTTTCCATAATTTTCCAAATTCGCCATTTCCATTGGTTGGATCCACAATAAATCATGATGATGAAAAAAATAAAGAAATTATTGCAGAAAATAACAATCAACTCACCCCTAAAATGAAATCTCCTTCCAAAATAAACACTGATATCTCATCTCTATCCAGCTCAAATATACTAAAAGACCTTCCAGAAAAAGCCTCTATAAAACTATTAATTGGAAACAAAGCATTCACAATAAAAAAATCCTCTCTTGTCTCTGGCTCTCCCTCAGACCCAGATATAACTGTAAATCTTCCAGAAAAATACGCTGTTTCGCTAATTAGCAATCCATGTCAGGCAGCAAAGTCAGCAAATTCCAATGGAGATCTGAAAGTAACCATCCATAAATCAAAAGCTTCTCTTCTATTGAAATATAGAAGTATGCTAAAATACAGAAGTTGTTTGTAAATATATCGTACACACGATAGTTTAAATAGTCCAAATTGTTAAACAACTATGATAGACTTAGCTTGGGGAGATTTAAGAAAAAATAAATTTGTAACAAATGTCGGTCTTATAACCTCAAAAGGACCAAAAGGAGATAATATAATGGCTGCAGAATGGACATATCACGTCTCTTACTCTCCGGGAAGAATAGCAGTTTTAATCGGAAAAAACAAAATAACCAGAGAAAATATTCTAAAAACAAAGGAATTTGGAGTAAACATAGCAGCAGAAGATCAAAACATCGTAGCAAGTATAGCTGGTAATTATCACGGACAAGATTTTGATAAAATCTCCATATTAAAAGAACTCAATTTCAAATTCATAGAAGCAAAAAATATCGATGTATTAATGTTAGATCATGGAGCCCTACAAGCAGAATGTAAATTAATAGAAAATATTGAATTGGGAAGTCACATACTATTTCTAGGAGAAATACTAGAATTGTATCCCCTTTCTTCTGACAATCCCTTAATTTACACAGATAAGAAATACTGGAAAAAGAGCGAACAAATAGAAAAACCAGATGAAGAATACATGAGAAACATCCAAAGACTAGCAGAAAAACATAAAAGATAATTAGCCACTTAAAGTTTCAAACATTTCAACTCTTCTTCTATCTCTCTTTTTCCCTTTCTTTCTTTCTACAAGACCTTTCATCCAATCATAAGGAAGGTCTAAGACTTCACATACTTTCCTCAGTTTTTCACCTTTTGGAACAGCTGAACCATGAGACCACAATCGAAGAGCATCCGTACCGCAGCCAATTTTAAAAGCAAGATCCTTTCTTGATTCGCCTGAACAGTTTATCCCTGCAATAATATATCCTGCAAAAATTTGATTTTCAGGCTTGTTTCTATTCGATTCTCTAATCCCATTGCAATATTCGGTAGGATCTTTTCCCCTAGCCGTTAACATAGAAACATTATATCCAAAGGGAGAGTCAAAATTATTATTCCAAGCGTGTACATAAGCAACAGCAGTTCTCCTGGGAATATTAACTTCCATAGCTATTTCCCCAATGCTTAACTCTCCTTTATCATAAAGCCTTTTCATTTCAGTTAATTTATCTTCAGGAACAGGTCGTCTTGACATTCGAGAGATATTAAAAAAACCTTTTTAAAGTTATATGTCTGCAAAAAACTAAAAAATTATAAACCTATTATTTAGCCTAGATATATGAAATTCAAAAAAACAGACAAGTCAGTTGGTTTAGCACTTCTCTTATTAAGATCTCTAATAGGCCTAATATTCATATATCACGGCTTTCCAAAAATCTTTTCAATGCCTTCTCTTCTTGGTCTTCCAAGTTTCATGGGTTTAGTAGTTGGAATATTTGAAGTTGGTTGCGGTCTTCTCCTAATTTTAGGTTATGGTTCTCCATATACAATTTATCCTTTAGTTGTAATAATCGCTGTAGCTCTATTCGGAGTTCAATTAAAAAGAGGCATAACTGCCTCTTCCGAAAGAGATCTTTTAATATTAATAGCTCTAATTGCACTAACTGCTCTGGGCTTCGGCAAGTATTCAATAGATAAAAAGTCTTAATCCTTTTCTTTAATCTCGAAAAAATGTATAATCAGCAATCTTGACATAACCATTATAAACACTCTATCTAACTAAAATCGGGAGATAAAAATGTACAAAGACGATTGGGAAAGCAAATTCAAAGAATGGAAATCAAAAAAAGAAAGTTATCCAATAAGTAAGTCAGAATCAAAAATAAATCAAACTCCTTCGTTTCAGAAGCAAACAAAAATCAATTATCCAGAAAAAAGCAAAAAACACTTTAAACCTCAAATTATCCTGTTATTCTGCTATATAACTATCATAATAAACATGCTCCTAGGCGAAAGATTTTATTCGCTAGAATGGGCTTTTTTGGGTTTTATTCTAATATCAATAATTTTCTATTTAGTTAAGATTGATTCACGATTTCTTATATTCCCTGCACTACTTTTACTCATAACACTTCCTTTTTTACTGCTATTCAAACAACAAGCAATAGCAGAAACAATCGCAGTCTATGTCTACTATTTTCTTGTTGTAGGGGTAATTTTACAAATTATAGAACATTTTAAAAAAACAGAAAATTCCTTAAGTTTTAATAATCTATATAATTTCTAAAACCCTCTTCTCAAAATAACAAATATGGAATAAACAAAAGCTGAAACAGAAACAAACAAACTAATTAAAAATCTCCCAGGGATTTCCTTTTTCTCAGCAACTCCACCTATATAATAAACATCGACACACTCACTCTCAAATTTCCTCTCTCCCTCAAACCAATCATATCTTTCAGAATAAACAGCGCATTTATCTTCTAAAACATATTCAACTCCAATTTCCTTTAAACAACTCTTATTTTTAATTTCCAAACATCCAGAAACTTCTCTTCTAAAATCGTTATTCCCTCCATATTCATCCGGTCCCTCAATTACTTCTTTATCCATAAATTCATTAGCAAAAACAGCTATTCTTCCATCAGAAGACGCTTCTCTAGTCCAATTATAACTTAGGTAAGACTCCCAAGGCAAATAGATTAGTTTTCCCTGTAAATCTAAACCATTAAGAAATTCGTTTAAAGCGAAATAACTTTCTGGATATTCCGTATTCTTCACTTGTCCATGTAATCCAATAAGCACAAAACTGCTGCCGATAACCAACAAAACAACCAAAATAGTAAAAACAAGTGCAAAAATCTTTCCTCTCTTCCTAATTAATTTTTCATTTATCTTCTCAACAGCAATTGGAATAAAATAAGCGTAAGCCAAAGCAATAAAAGCAACAAACTTATGACTATCTCTAAAACCATTAAACAGAGGAACATTTTCAAACAGTATTCTGAATATCTTTCCAGTATAAGGGTGACTTATACCAACCCCAAGTATTAAACCAATCCAAAATAAACTATAGAAAAATTTTGACTTTTTATCCTTATTATCACTATAATACCCCATCAACAAAAGACTAAACAACAAAGCCAAGAGAAAGTACCACAAACCAAGAGGCATTAATTTATAAGAACTTTCATAAGCCGCCTCCCTCCAAAATCCCCACATTCCAATTACTTTGGCAAAAGCTGAAACTCCCAAGCTCTGTTTTGGAGAAAAGAAGTCTTCATGATCTTCATTTATCTCTCCCAAAATCCCTCCAGAAAACAATCCCTGAATCCAATGTAAATTTAATAAGAAAATTAGTAAAAGAAACACACCAAGAATTTTCAAATATCTGGCATTGCCCTTCTCCTTTTGATAAAACCAAAAAATACCAAGAAAGAACATCAAAAAGCAAAGAACAAAAAAATGAGCCGTTGTCTGCCCTATCAAACTAATAGAAACAGCAACTTTCAAAACACTCTTGTAATCCATATCTTCTTCAAACATCTTAAACAAATAATACAAAAACATAGGCATCAAGAAGTAGGCAATCAAGATCCCCAGTTGCCCTATCATTAGTCTTGTGTAAACAAACGGGTTAAAGAAAAAGATAAGAGCAAACAACATTCTCTTTTTTCCTTTTATTAACAAATTGGGTTTAATACCTCGCAGCTCTGCTGCGTCGTCCAATTTGGCGATTAGAGATTTAGGAAATCTCTTTATCAATGCAGAAATGAAATAATAAGAAACAAGCATTCCAAAAAGTATCATGAAACTAAAAAACAGCCTCTCAATCCCAATAATTCCAAATAATTCTCTTAAGAGATTAACTACATTTATTGAACCTGTAAAATCACCAGCCACAAGCATATTCTCCAAATATCCTGCTCTAGCAGGAACATAATCAACAAAAAACAAGTTAGAAAAAACATTCTTTCCAAATATCAAAATCCACAAAGCAACAACCCCAAGATATTCAAAATATTCCTCTCTAAATCTCTTCATCACTCAATCCAAAGCAATCCATATTAAAATATTCTTGTCTTTAAACATAACCAAAACAAATATCTAATTCATCTCTTTACCTTAAATATATAATAAATCAAAAGCAAAACACTCAAAATTCCAGTTAACAAAGAAACATAATTCATCCCATTAACTAACATTTCTACAACACTTACAATTAACAAACACAAGAAAATATACAAATTAATCTTGTAGACCTTCTCTAGTTTTATTTTGCTTTTATAATTATAACTTATAATTCCACTAATTGCAATTAAAATTAAAATTGCAAAAATAAATACAGCCTGCCAAAAACTAACTGGCCCAGAAAATAACAAAAACAAAGATCCAACAAATAAAATTAAAACTATTGATAACACCCCGTATTGTAAATTTTTATTGCTCGAACTGAGTTCAATACTCGGCAGCTTGCTACGACCAGTCTCAGTTTGAGGCTTAAAAATACCCCACAGCTTGCTGTGTTTGGGATTTTTATTTTTTATTCTATTTTTCATATTTAACACACATCCTGTTGAGGATTAGGAACTAAAGGACAATTATCTTTTCCATCAAGAACTCCATCGTAATCTGTATCCTCATTATCAGCGTTTGTCCCAGCTCTTAGTTCATACAAATTCAAAAGGAAATCTTGATCAGGATCTTCAAATCCATCAGAAAGGTAATTACCATCACTATCTCTACTACTAGGATTCAAACCATGTGTTAATTCCCAAACTTCATTTAATCCATCACAATCCGCAATACCAATACAACCAGCAGCAGGCTCATCACAAAAAGTATCAGCATCATTATCTATGTCATCACCACAAATCTCTGTCAGATTCCCAGGACTCAAACCGTTAAATCCATCTATCAATGCCTTTGACTGTTTATAGAAATTAGGATCAGACATATATTCACCACGTATTTTAAAAATATCAATTCCAGGCCAAATAACTATTCCTTTAACTCCTTCATCATAAAGAAGTTTCCCAGCAGTTTGCACAACTTTCAAATCCAAAGGCTCTTCCAAATAAATTCCATTTCTTTTAACATGCGTAATGCTAGTCCAAACATAACCATCCGAGAAATTTCTCTCATTCTTTCTAGAGCAATTAAAAGCAGCATAATTGTTATTACATGTCAATCCTAAGTCCAATTTCAAAGCGCCCAAATTAGGAATCCTATAAAATGCTGGGTTAAAAGAATCCCCAGTTCCAAAAGGCATACTCGTTCCTCTTAAATCATTAATTGAAGGCAAACCCTCATTATAAAATAGCATAAAAGGAGGAGTTGTTGTATTCTTAACAATTTTCCTTATCTCCATTCCTCTTTGTTCCCAATTAATGTGATATTTAGCAAGTTTCTCGTTTTGACTTCCACTATATCTTCCACCATCATTGAAAGCATTTGGGTAGCAGCGTGTAACATCAGATGTAAAAGGTCCCCAAATTTCTTGGTCAAGTGTAATCAAATCTCCTTGTTGAAAATCTGAGATTTCAACAATTCCTTTTATCAAATTCAACTCTTCCTGCCAAACACTCCCATTATATCCAGGATCCGCAGAACTTCTATATGGGAATTTAGTACAATTACAAGCACTACAATCACTTGAATTAAATCCATAAGCGCCGAAATATTTCAAATTCTCTCCGTTAGTTGTATGATTGTTCAAATCTAATTTGTAAGGTTTATCTATAGTTTCTTTAAGTGGAATATCATTAACTGCTATCTTCAACCCCTTACTTCTTAATTCAGCTAACCTATTCCTAGTAACCACTGGATTCAAATCTTTAGACCAAATTTCTAAACCTGCATGAGTAAAACCTAATTCAGCAAGTCTCAAACTAGCATTAACATATTCATCCCACTTAAGAGGGTCGCTCATATTCGCAGTATCAATATAATCTCCTGCATGCACTATTACTCTTGGTCTATCCCATATAGAAGGCCGACTAATAGCGTTAAAAGGATCAGTTCCAACACTCAATTCCTGTAAAGTACTAAACCTGTCTAAATCAGGATCTTCCTGTCCATCAGGAAATCCATCTTTATCACTATCGACAGAAGATCTATTCAAACCATGTTGAACTTCAAAATCATTAGAAAGACCGTCCCCATCTTCATCACTTAAAACGCAAGCCCCTCCAACACATACTTTCCCAGAAGCACAGGGATAATCAATCAATCTGCAATCGGTTTGAGCAACTGTCACAACAAAAGAATTTTTACAATAAACTTGAAACTGACAAGCTCCACCGCCACCTCCTCCCCCACTGTCAAGTCTATATTTAAATGCAGCATTATAATTTCCAGTAATCAAACTAGAGAAATAAGAAGTTCTTGCAAATAAAAACACTGCAAAAGCCAAAACTAAAACAATAAAAACAATCACACCTATTTTGAACTTCATACAAAACTAAATCAATTCAGAACTTTTTAAAGCCTGTGATCTTTTCTCTTTCTCCAATCGTATACCAAATACAGCCCAATGAAAAGATAATTATTTAAAGTATAAAAATTTGTATTTTTATGGAAAGTGAAAATATAACTATGCAGAAAATGTACAACATAATTGTTTCATTAAAAAGAGAAGTTGAATTTATTAAAAACCATATGGCAAAAGAAGACATGTTCCTTACACCGCTAGAAGAAGTTCAGCTGGAAGAGACATTAGAAGCACACAAAAAAGGAAAAACTATTTCACTTGAAGATTTTAAGAAAGAATTAGGAGATTAAATGCATTCAATCTCCCTTGGCTCTCAACCACAAAACTTTCTAAAGAGTCTTGATAAAGAATTGAGATTAAGGATCTAGGACAAACTTGACGAATTAAAACTTAATCCTTTTCCAAAAGGTGTTGAGCAAGTTTTAGGAAAGAAAGAGAAATCATTCAGAGTTAGAGTCGGAAAATATAGAATTCAATATATCGTACTCAAAGAAAAAGGTGAGATAGTTATTTTCAATGTAGACAAAAGAGAAAGATCCTATAATTAATAAGCACTTGATTGCTGTGCGTCTCAGCTTCTTTTATTCTCTCATCATTAATTCATTTTTCTAATTCTAAAATTAATTTCTTGTTTCTTTCAAATAATTTATCATCAACCATCCCAAAAACTCCTTGCAATTCATCTTTGAATTGTTTAGAGTTTATTTTGCTTAACGCCTTTGATAATCTATCTTTCAAGTTGCATCTTTCAGAAACTTCTCGTTTTATCCATTTCTTATCTTTTACAGAATTAATTAAGAGAAAGATATCTCGAATATCTGTTTGCCTGCAGCTGATTAATTTCATCGTAAATAAAGCATCAAGATTAACAATTTTTACTTCAAGCTGTTCACTTATCGTCTTGCCTTGTAAATTTCGTAAAGCAGAATTATTAAAAACCCAATCAGCAGAAAATTTAGCTTTTGTTTCTCTATCAAGAACTTCTCCTATAAGAATGTCAACACTTACCTTAAAGTTTTGTTCTAAGTCTTTCTCATACCTTTCAAAATTACCACTATATGGAACTTCGTCAGAATAGTTCTTCTCTTTATTGCTCGAACTGAGTCCAATGCTCCGCAGTTTACTGCGGCCAGTCTCAGTTTGAGGCTTAAAAATACCCCACAGCGTGCTGTGATTGGGATTTTTATTATACCCTAATTCAAAAAGAGATTTCTCAATTTTTTCTAGTTCTTTTCTATCTTTTATAACTATATCACAATCAACAGAAAACCTAGGCAAAGTATAAGCATTAACAGCATATCCTCCAATCAAAACAAAATTATCCATTCTGATCTTTTTTAAAGTCTCAAAAATCTCCTTTTCCCTAAGCTGTAACTGTTTCATATTTCTCCTTCATGTAATTATAAGGGTAAGCATAAAAACTATTTCCTTTTGCCATTTTCTGAGTTTCTTGTAATGTATCAACAGGCATTGCATCTTTTTCTGTAGAATCCAATTTTTCAACAGGTATTAATATGACAAATTCTCCAATAGTTGAACCATTTTTAATGTAATTAGGAACTCTATATCTATTAAAGAAAGATTTCCAATATATCAAATCCCTCTTTAAAACTTTAATGTAATAAGGTGATTTTTCTCGTCCTCTTTGAACATATGAGTAATCAGACCAAATTTCAATAGCAGATAATCCAGTAAAAGCGTAGGGTTTCTTAGACTCTTTAATTATTTGAGGAACTTTAAAATCCAACAACCCTTTCAATATCGTTTCAGGATTTACACACTTATAAGAATTAGAAGAAACTTTCTTAATCCATCCATTATTAACTAATAAAGAAAATATTTTCTTTTTCATGCTTTGTCCTACTATCCAGTCCAAGTCTGACTGGCCAAATTCTTCTTGTAAACTATGCTTTGAGAAAAACAAAGCATAGGCTCTTAATCCATAGTTTGGTATCTCATTATACATAGTTACCCAATAGGTAACTGCTTATTTAAACCTTTCTCCCTTTTCACCTTTCCCCTCTTCCGCCAACCATAAACTAAATATCCCACACCGCCTAACAGAATCATTCTAAAAATTAATAACTCAAACAAATAAAAAATTTATCTAGTTCTTCCATCTATTTCTATAAGAAATTTCTTCATTTCTTGAAAAAAAGTTTTAGCCCTTTGTAATGAAGTTTTAGCTTTTGATTCTTTCTCAAAATCATCCGTTCCATACTGAATACTGCCCCTCTTATTTTTCTCAAAATCAAAGGATTCAATCAAAGAGTCCGCTTTCATCCCAGCCAAAGCTAGAGCTTCATTTTTTGTCTCTTCATATTCTTCAAGAAGAGATTCTTTTAATTTTCCCCGCACATAAACAATCAAAGCATCAGCAGTTACTTTATGTCCAATTTTTTCTCCAACTTTATAACCTAACTTGCGAAGAACAGCATTAGCAATGTAAAACATAGAATAATAAGAACAAACAATTACCCATAAATCAGAAGTGCCTTCAGAACTCAACTTTTCCCCAGAAGCAATGCTTTCCTCTGCATTTCTTAAGAAAACTCTTAAAACATCAGCATTTACAGATTCTTTTTTAATCAATCCTTCGCTCAAATAAGACTTAACATTTGTCTCAGCTTCCTTTATCCTCTCTTTACTAAGCATTTTTTAATAATCTATAATATTCCTCTATACTGACTAAGATAATATTCTTTTTAACTGCTTCGCTAACAACTGTAAACTCTTTGCTCTTAACCATTCTTGCGAACCCTTCATAGTTTATATGTGTTAAATGCGTCTTGTAAGGTAATAGGCTTAGTTTATCTCTAACTTTTTTTACATTTTCTTCTTCGCATATCAACAACAAGTCTATATCTGAATGTTTATTCGCTGTACCTTTAACTTGACTTCCAAATAAAAGAACAATAAAAGCAAAAGGAAATTTGACAAAATCCTCATACATCACTAAAAATTCCTTTTTTTTAAATAAATCTTCTCGTCTTAAATATTCAGCCTTAAAGACAAGGTCATTGAATTTATTATTAAATGAACAAATAACCGTATTCCCAACTCTCTTTAGATCTATAATTCCCTCCTGCTCAAGAGTTTTCAGAGCATTATAAGCAGACTTATAATTTATTTTTCTAAGCAAAGCTAGTTTTCGTATACTAAAAGTTTCTTCCTTGTTGCCTATCAAGATTTTTAATATCTCTATTATTTCTTTAACCATATCTAACCATAATATTATGGTTTTAAGCCATATATAAGCTTTTCTGCCTTTCTCTCTTTCCCCTCTTTCTCCAATGATCAAACTGCCAAAAAAGAAACACTTACAAACATACGTTATGTTTAACTAACACAAATGTAAAAAATATGTTATTTATAACTAACATAAAATCAAAATTAATTCAAAGATATTTCTATCATCCCATTCTACGAGTATCTATTAGAGCATAAAGAGCAAATTTAAGTTATTGTTTAGCACTATCATTCTCTCTTCTACCCTTCCTCCAATCATCAAAAAGCCCCTTATTATTTTCTCTCGGGGACTTTTGGATACCCAAGATGCCTTCGTCCAAGCATCTTGGTATATAACAAATATCCCACACATCCCAAGAGCGTCATCCCCGAAATCAGCAATCCCAAGTAAAAATAAAATTTCTAGACCAAAAGCAACCTTATTCTCAAAATTATTTTTTATCAGATGCATCAGGATTCAATAATATTTCTGGCTTTCTGAACGAAAGCATACGCATTTTTCTTGCTTGTTTCTGCAAGGAGATGAGTTGTTTCCACAGTTACATTATACTGAGCCAACTCTCTATTTTCCTTGCCTTCAGATAAAGCACCAACATCTTGTTTGCTAATCTGATTCTTGGCGTGACTAAGCATAGATAAATATTGAGAATCAATGATCTTCTTCTCAACAAAAAATTTCTCTATCGCCCAGATTGTAGATGTGTGGACATCACTCTTGTAACCTATCTTTGCTAGAAGAGCAAGAGCAGAAGCATACATTGCATAATAACTGATAATTATGATCCACTCATCATTTGAATAATCCTCTGGAAGCTGCAGCGCTTTTTGCGCCTCTTTATTAGTGCTTAATTGAGATATAATTTGCATCAGATCAAGATTTCTAAGAGCCTTTTCAAGATACTTAGAGAATAAAACCTTTACAGTATCATCTTTTGTTAATCCTTTTGGAAGACCATTTTCTTTTGATTTAGGCTGCATATGCATAATAATAGAATAGCTCTTGTCCTTTAAATATTACGCCATAATTTAAGAGATCATTCCAAAGTTCAACATTCTCTTTCTTTATTTTTGCAAACTCAAGCTTTGGCAAAATAATAGCTTGAATATCTAACCCATGTCTTCTCTTTATTGAAGCTATAGAAGATTCAATTTTTTCTTTCTGAGAAGTTACTATAATCAAATCTATATCGCTCTCTTTTTTCTGAGTGCCTTTAGAATAACTTCCAAAAATCATCACAATATCAGTTTCCTCTTCAGGAATTTCCTTTAAAGCTGAACATATATCTTTATTTTTTTGCCAGAATTCTTTGGCTCTGTCTCCAGCATATAAATAAAAACCCATTTTTGCAGACCATGTTTCCACTTTTACTGAATAAACTAAAGTCCGCCCCATCTTTTTTTCAAAAAGAATTCCTTTCTTAGCTAATTGACCCAAATAGTGATTTACCCGCTCATATGATGAGTAACCTGATCTTTTTTGTATTTCCTTAATCATCATTTCCCTGGCTTCAGGATAAAAAGCTCTAAGTATATGGTATTCTTCTTCCGTTAAATCTCGATCCCAATAGGAGGTTATCATCTTATCTACTGATGTTTCAATAGTATTACTGGTTTTTCAGTATTAAAACCTTTTGTTTCTCCGTTTCGTCAGCCAATCCCACACCAAATATCCCACACATCCCAGTAGCGTTACTCCAGAAATCAGCAATCCGAGATAGAAGTAGGATTGAGGTTTGAAGTATAAAACCATTTCAACATTTATACTTCCGTCAGGATTCTCTGTGTAGTATTTCTCAGAATAGTTATCTTTTATATACTGTGGATCTATTGTCCATGAGTTAAACAACATATCATTTTTATAATGTGTTTCATCAAGAATATCATTATTATAAAAAGGCGCATAAGATTTCAAGAATATTATCTGCCAACCAGGGTTATAACTCTCCATAAAGTGAAGATAAGTTGTTTCAGATAAATTACCTATTTTTAATAAATATTTAGAGGGATTTTTTATCTCAAAGTTTATATTTAGATATGCAGAATCATCGCTCAGTAAATTAGGATTTTCTGAAATTAAGATTAGGGGTTTATAGTTTTGGTTTTCATATATAGTTAAATTTCCAAAATCAATCTTTTTTAAATAACTTATTTTGTCAAATTCTTTTACGTATTCTTTTCTGTCTCCGGCATAAGGAAATATTTTTTCTAAAGATTCAGGTAATTGCATAGGCACAATTATGTATTTTACATTTAAGTTATTGAGAATTCTACGCCCATTATCACTCAAAAATATGTTTGAATATAACTTAACATTTTTAAAGTTAGATATACCAGGTTTTATCTGAGTCGTATTATAAATAATAGATTTGGGGTCATTTAATTCATCCCACAAAGATATTTTAGGCCTGTAAATACTAAAATACCCTAATTGATGATAAAAAGGCACCCATATTGTTCTAAAGTGATAATCAGAATCATTAATCATCTTTTCAGATAATAATTTATATTCTGATGGTTCATTTTGAGAAACATATAATCCACCAATATTTTTTGTAAATAACGGAATTGAGTTAATCAATAAAAGTAAGAAAATAATTAAAAAAAGAGTTGTGTTGATATAGCTCTTCTTTAAAAATTTAGACATATGCTGCAAAGAGTAAGAAAATAATATCAAATATGCTATACTAACTATCAAATAGAATTTTGACGGTTCTCTGAATATACTAAAACCTAAAAGATTGTTAAACAAAAAACTATATAAATTATGAAAAGGGGGCGAAACAAATTTTGAGAGAAGAAGTCCAATCAATAAAACTAAAGAGAAAGCTATTAAGATTCTTTTTCTTTTTAGATCTTTTTCATTTTTTATAAACAATAGTCCTAAAAATGAAATAATTGGAACTAACCACAGATAAATCTTTATAGGAGTTTTGATAAATTCTTGAATATATTCTCCACTTGACCAATGATATTCTGATAATGCCAATGCATGAAGTAAATCAAATAAATTTTGCCCCCATAAATTCCTATCTATCACACTAGTAATTTGAGTTTTATCAGAAAAAGCAGTAGGCAAAATCCAAAAAGAATTCAAAAGTAAAAATAAAAGAATTAGCATAATTCCTCTTTTTATTAAACCCCTATTAAGGTTACCGCAAAAAATAAACAAACCAACAATAAATAAAATAAAGGAAACAATGAGCATAATTCTTAATTCATAAATTATTCCTAAAGTAAACAAAAACATAAAGATTGAGCTATTTTTCAAATTAAAATCATCTTTTATTTTAAAGAAAAAAAGAATTATTAAAGGAGTCAGCACATTAACCATAGCAATAGTAAGATGAGCGTTTGTTCTCATAATTAAATAAGTGTTGAATGCAAACATCAAAGATCCTAAAAAACAAACTGATTTTTCAAACTTCAAATATTTTAATAAATAATACGGAGATAAAACTGAAAGTATAGCGATTGGCCATAAAAATATTAAATTCATTCCTAATGAATAGCTTCCAATAACACCCCAAATATAAAAAAATGGAAACATATAATTTTGTATGTTCGCCGAACCAAGACCATATGAATGGATCCAAATAGTTCTAGACAAATTTAAAAAAAATTCGCCTACAGTGCTATCAGGCAAATATTTCCAATCAAGGAAAAACAACAAACTTTTTGGATTGAACCATGCTATATGAGTCAATATAGCCAAAAAAATGAGAAAAACAACATACCAATCAATTCTTTTAAAAAATCCATTATACTTTGCCATAAATCTAAATTACCTTCTTAAATTCAATTATTACGTTTCGCGAAAAAGTAGGTTTAAAAAACTTTAGCATTTGCTCAAAAAAGTGTATAATCCTAATACCTCTTTCAGTTTTTATTTTTCTATATAGAGGCAAAGGAAGAATTGATCCCCCATAAATATTGTCTACCTTAAAATTATATTTTTTACCAATCAACTTTATTTGATTTATAAAAAAAGTAGAATAATGAGAAAAAGGCGCTCCAAAACTTTGCACGGAGGTTTTATTAGAAAACTCTAGAACAAAAGTTCCATTCTTTTTTAAAAGTCTAGCAGATTCTTTAAAAACATTTTCCCAGTTTTTTAAATATTTTAATACCCTAAAACATAGAATCATGTCAAACCCCTCTTTAAAAGGCAACTTTTTATTTAAATCGGATACGACTATTTTACCAATTTTGTTTTTAGGTATTTTTTTTATTCCACTTTCAATCATTTTTTCTGAAATATCAATTCCATTTATTAAACATCCTTGTTTTGCCAAAATTGAAGAGTTTCTTCCAGTCCCAAAACCTAAATCTAAAATTTTCAAATCTTTATATTTATATAATTTAGATATTTCAAAGTCAGAAACATAATTTAATCCCAAACTTTCATTAAATGCAAGTTTATCATAATTTTTAGCATAATCATTAAAATAATCCTTAACTTTTTTACTATCTTTAAACGTCATTTTTTTCTCCTTTGAATTTGTTATATTCTACTAATATAGCATTTTTTAACTCTTTAATAGATTTCGGATTTATGATATAGTCATTACTGTCCACAATTTCCAGATTATTGGGAAAATTAGAAGTAATAATCTTACAGCCATAGCTTTTTGCTTCCAGTATAACTAAAGGATATGCTAATATATCAGGTAAATACCTATAAGGATAAACTAGAATATGGGCATCTTGATAATAATCGTTCAAATTTCCAACATACTCTAATTTTATATTAACATTTTTATAAGAACTAACTTTTTTCAGAACTTTTTTTATATAATTTAATTCTTTTTCTCTTTCATACATAGGATTAACAACTATATTAAGCTCAACGTCCTTTAGACTATGCTCTTTCATTATAGAATCAAATACAAGTGCTAAAACGTCCAATCCACGAGTTATGTAAGAATGTCCCACAAATAGTATTTTAAATTTTTTGTGACTCTTATGGATTTTTCTAGTAGAATTTTTCCTCTCTAAACCTAAAAGCATGATCTTACTATGGTCTCCAACTATTTTTCTAGTTTCATTAACAAAATAATTACTTGGAACATAAATCTTTTTATAAGATTGTATACTTTTTCTTAAAAAGTAATTAGGTATTAATTTTAAGGAAATGTTTGTTAGTAAGTTTTTTAACAGACTTTTAGATACAAAAATATCTCTCAGTCGTATGCTCAACAATTCTTTTGTTTTATATTTCTTTGAGGTAAGTATAGCAAATTTATTTGAATTTTTTATTATTTTGTTAAAATACAAGACTCCGAAAAGTGAACCACAGAAAAAAACATCTTTATATTTTGTATAATCTTCTAAACTGGGATTGCAATATTTAACTTTTATTCCTTTGAATACGATCTCTCCCTTATGGTTGCTGTCTTCATTAGATATAATTACCCAATCATTATCAATATCTTTAATGAAGCTCAATGATACTTTTGGCAATGCATGAATCTTTTCTGGCCAAAAATGATAAACAATCATACAACTTTTTCCTTTCATTTTATTTTATTTTTTATAAAACCTATTCCTCCTACAATAAATTCAGACGTTTTCATAAATACCATCCCTACATAGAGCAACGGATGAAAGAATAGATATTTTATATTCTTTAAATAAATAACATATCTGTTCAAAATGTTGGATTGCCATCTAAATTCTTTTGGATGCTGCTTTGCAAAAATATTTGAAGTTTTAGAATAACCAATTTTCTTTTTTAATGTTTTAAATAAGGAAAGATTTCCCTCATTATGATAAATTATGTTTTTTGTTCTCCCTATATCATACATTGCTTTTCTAACTCTCAAATCAAAATCTTTATCTTCCGAAAAAACCATTAGTTCATTATGACCTTTTAGTTTATCATAGAGATTTCTTTTTACACATCTAAGTGATTCTATTTCTTTAATTCCTTCATAACATTTCTTTTCTAGCCATTTGCACTCTGCCCAAAAGCTAGTTCCATAAGATTCTTCTGGGATTACTAAAGCATCATATTTCGAATTTATTAGTTTTACACACTCACCTAATAAGTTCGATTCAATTTTCATATCTGAATCTAGATGCAATAATATTTTACCTTTAGAAAATTCAACTCCTTTTTTTCGTCCTTGAGCCATAGAGATATTTTCTTTTTTATATATTATTTTTAATTTTTTTCTAAATGTTTTAATCAATTCCTCTGTTGAATCATTAGTTCTTTTATCATCATTAATAACTATTTCAAAATTTTTATATTTAGATTTTAATAAAGAATAAAACATTATTTTTAAATTGCTACTGCTATTATAAGTTGGGACTATAATAGAAACTAAAGTATTATCTAATTTCATTTTAGGTTTTTGTTCTTCACAAATAATTTATTTTTATCAAGATCATTTTCGATTGAAAAATTATTTTTTATAAGAAATTTCTTAAAATCATCAAGATCATTTTCACTTTTTAAGATGTGCACCTCTATAAAAAAAGCTTTAATTTTCTCCTTAATAAAATTTAAAGATTTATCAAATACTTCGTGCTCACTTCCCTCTATATCCATTTTCATTAAATCTATTTTAGAAATATTATTGTTTTTACAAAAAGATTCTAATGTTTTTAATTTTACTTTTTCATAGTTTTTATTATTTAATTTTGATAGCTTAAAAGCGTCAGGGTCTCCTAATGTATTTATGTATCCTACTCCACCTTTGTTTGAAATTGCTAAGTTAAAACATTTTATTGAATAGAATCCATTTAATTTTACATTTTTTATTAAATAACTAAAATTATCCTTGCTCGCTTCAATGCTATATATCTTAGGTTTCATTTCTCTTAATTCGTTATATATATATAATGAAAACGAACCTATATTGGATCCTATATCTAGTATTACTGGGTTTTTATTTTTTGGAAAGAATCTTTTTGGATATTCATAATCAGAGTTTACAACTATAATCTCTCCAACATCTGTTGTTCTACTTCGAGCTATAAATTTTAAACCGTTTCTTATTTCATAAATAATCTCCTTATTTTTTTCAATAAATCCAAAAAAATCTAAAAGAAAAAAAGGAATATTTTTTATTGTTTTAAAAGTCATAAATACTTTTTCTATCTTCCCAGCCATTTCTCCAACCTCCTAACATTACCATTCCAATCCGCGTGCTTCCCAGCAAACTGCAAAGAAGCCTTGCTCCTTTGCTCCAACTCTTTCTTGTTCTTTAATAAATAATTCATCTCTCTAGCCAATTCCCTAGGATTGTTATACCGAGTAATAAAACCAGTTTTATTCGCATCTCTCAAACCTTCAATATCATAAGTTATCGCGACTGTTCCATTCGCATTTGCCTCTGTAACAATCAAACCCCAACCTTCCCTAACAGAAGTAACTAAAATTGCAGTTGCCTTTGCCATTAATTCATTTCTCTTTTCATTAGGGATCCCGCCTGTAAAAATAACTCTCCCATGTAATCCAAGATCAAAAATCAACCTATTCAACTTTCTCTTGTATTCTAAATCACCATTTCCAATTATATATAATTTTGAATCCTTGACTAAAGAAAGAGCTTTAATGCAGTCTTCAACTCTCTTGCTTTCCGTTAATCTCCCGCAGTAAACAAAATAATCCTCTTTCTTCTTTATTTTTTCCAAAGACCTAAAGTCAATTTGATTTTCAAGAACAAGTACGTTTTCCGATTTCGCCAAAGCATACTTTTCAAGATCCTTTTTAGTAGATTCAGAAACCACAAACATCTTTGTATTTTTATATAACTTCAAATAAAAATACTCTAAAATATAACCAATTAAAGAAACTGGAAATCTAGCTTCATAAAACCAAATATTTCTGCATAACTGATGGAAAAAAGCTCTCCTTTTCTTCTTTCCTATAAATAAAGGAGTAAAAAAGGGAATAGTGTTAACTTGATCGATTATAATATCAAATTTACCTTCATTATGTTTTACATATCTAAAACCATAGTAATGAGCAAACAGCCCTTCTCCCTTTCTTATAATAGTGTAATCATTGTATTTTTCTTTTTCTTTTGCATTTTCATACATCGCGCTAAACAAAACAACTTCATGCCCAAGCCCAGCCAATCCATTCAAATAAATATCACTAACTATCTCAGCCCCGCCCATCTTAGGATTTTTCATGTCTCTCCAAGCAAGCATTAAAATTCTCATAAACAAAACCCTCTAAACACAGAATTTAAATAAAAATCATCCAGTGACCCCGTAAGATCACTGGGGAATATTCTAAAAAAGTTAATACTAGACCCTTTATAATTTTTATTGCTCGAACTGAGTTCAATACTCCGCAGTTTACTGCGACCAGCCTCAGTTTGAGGCTTAAAAATACCAATGACAGCGAGCTGGGGATTTTTATTATTGTTCATTTACTCTTCTCCACAAAATTTAAATCTGCACGTAAACTACAATAGCAATAGGGGAACGGGACCTGACGAATCCCACGCTTGACGTGGTTATCTTGAACTTGTAAAAGTTTAAGAATCAGAAATTTTCTAATTTCTGATGTAGGATAGACGGACTCACTTACCCTATATTTAATACTCCTAAAATTATCTACGATCATATAAACCTCCAATAACACACATCGTTAATAGGATATTGTAACACTTTCATTTTCCCTCCCAAAACTTCTTCTGATAATAATTCAAAAAAGAATACCTATAACGAATCGCTAAAACATCCAGAAACATTCCTTTAATCGCCTTGAAGAAATTAATTCCACTTCTAAATTGATAGTCTATACTTAATGGAGCTTCAACAGTCCTAAATCCATGTTTTTGAGCGAGAAAACAAAGTTCCAAATCAAAAGCATATTTCTTAACAAGAATCAAAGGCATTATAACTTCCAAAACTTCTCTTTTTATCAGTTTAAGTCCTGACTGAGTATCCCTTAAATGAACTTGGAGTATCAACCAAGAATAAATTTGAAATCCTTTGCTTAAAACCTTCCTGTACCAAGGATATCTTATCCTTGAAAATGGATGCCTCTTACTCCCAATAACTAAATCAGCACTAGTCATGTAAGGAATAAAATTCCTCAATTGATCTGGGTGAATATCCATATCACAATCGATAAAAGTTATGTAATCCCCACGTGAATGTTCAAAACCATATTTTAATGCTGCTCCCTTTCCTCTATTCTTTTCATATCCTATTACTTTTATTCCCTTTACTTTTTTAGCTTGTTCCATACTTCCATCAAAATTCCCATCTATTACAGCAATTATTTCAGAGTCAGAAAAATACTTAGAAACACTGTCTCTTATATTTTCCAAGTTCCCAGTAATAAATTTTTCAGCCTTATACACAGGAACAATTACAGATAATTTGTTATCTTCCATTTAATTAAACTCCCTCCAGTTGTAGATTACCAAGCCAAAAAGTATAAACGCCTCTGCTAGTAAAGAGACCTTAATGATTTCCAGAAGATTCTGATGAAACATTAACATTCCAAGGACTTGTAATATGAAACCAATGAATATAATATAAATAAATCCATATCGTTCAATAGCAAGATTATAAGTTATAAATATCTGACTGACAGAAAATAAACCTAGACCAAGGCCAAACATTCCTATTAAAGAAGTTATAGCCATATACTCTTTACCATAAACAAACAAAACAATTAATCTTGGGCTTGCAAAATAAATTGCAATCCCTATCAAAGCCAAGAAAGAAGTGTATATTAAACTCTTTACAAGCAATTTGTTCGTTTTTTTACCCTGTGCTCTCAAACTAACAACTTTAGGAAATAGCGCAGAAACCAAAAACCCAGAACCAAACCATATTATTTTAGCTATGTTCCCAGCAGCAGCGTAGTATCCTGCATCTAAAGAAGAAAAGAAATGTTTGACAAGTATCTGGTCAAATGTAATCAATAATAAAGGAAGTAAAGAAGCAAAAAAGACAGGTACAGCATATAAATAAATTTCTTTAGAATCAAATTTTTTACTTTTAACTCCTTTTAATTCTTTAAAGACAGGGAAAAATCCAAATAAAATTACAATAGATGTTCCAATTAAAATTCCTAGTAAAGCACCATTAATTCCAAAACCAAGGTAAACTAAAATAAGAGCTAAAAGAAATTTTACTAAAGCAGAATCAAAAGCTAAAAAATTCTGCCATCCAAATTTTTGAAGACCGTTAAGAGATCCGCTAACCACCGTTCCTATAATCGACAAAAACCCAACAAGTCCAACTATAATCATACTGCTTCTAGATTCTATATTCATAAAATCAGACAATAAAGGAATAAACGCAAGATATATTAAAAAAACTATTAAACCATAAAATAAAATCTTGAAAAATCCGCGTTTTATCATCCCCTTTAGCTCACCCTTCTTTCCCTTGCTTTCAAATTCAGCAGAATATTTTGAAATTGTCCTAGTAAAAGTATTAGATGCAAAAGTAGCAAGATAAATTATAGCAAATAAACTTCCCAAAACTCCGTAATCAAATGGCCCTAAAAGCCTTCCCATAAAAACATGGTAAAAGTAATTTAATATCGCAACAGACATAGATCCAAAGAAAAATATACTACCTGCACGAAACATTTCATGCTGTCCAGATCCTCTATTTTTTTTAAACATATAATTACCTAGTATCTCAAAGATAAATACCTTATCTCTCTTAATTTTGGCTGAAAAAAGTTCTATTTAAAGATTATGAAGAACTATCGAAGGCATCAGAAGATCTTTGTTTAAATTGATAATATCACTAAAAAATCAAACAAGAGAAAGCAACAGTCTTTCCCTATTAAAGTTATAATCTCCACGAACTCCAGATCTAGCCATAAGATGATCTATAGATCTATCTAATAAATCAACACGATTGCGAGGTAATGTAGGGAGTGCAGACCTCATACTATCAGAGTATCCAGTAAAATGACTAACAGGAGATCTAGTCAATCTTGTCTTACCCTCATATGCATCATCAATACGAAGATTGCTCTCTTCTTTACTAAAGGGGCCAACTCTAACCCCTGCATTAGTTACAGGATCTATAAAATCCACGCGATGCAAACCTCTTCCAAAGACAAAATTTACTGTTACAGGATAGCTAGTTTCGTGACCCTGTTGATCTCTTCCAACAAGTCCATGAGTGTTCGGTCCTAATTTAGCAAATCTATAAGTAATTTCTTGACCCATAAAAAATAAGAGAAATGACGCTTTAAATAGTTTATCAGTATAGAAAACAATATTAGCAAATTCTAAGAATAAACAACTTTCACTTCAGAAAATTCCCTAAGTAAATTAACCGCTCTTCTTCTTAATCCAGGACGTAAAACCTCGCTTGAAATCTCAAAAAAGCTAGTAACTCCTAAAAGTGATTTCAATGCTCTCTCATTAGGGATATCATAAATAAATTGATAATTTCCATCTTCTTGATTAAATCTAGATGTGACTCCACATCTCTCTGAAAAATTAGGATAATAAGGAAGAAGAAAAACACTTAATCCTCGCTCCCTAGTATCTTCAACACTTAAAAAAAATCTATCAAATTTATGAAAATATAAGTTTCTGAAACTTAAAGGTTTTACCCAATCATTTTCCATAAAAAAATCATTCTCTAGTGTTTAAAAAATTAACTCCTACGGCTCAAATCTTTTCTAGCTCTATTCTCTTCATCCATTGCATTTATCGCCAAATCGCGCAAAAGTAAACCAAATTCTGACTTTAATCCCTCTGGTAAAACTTTTGAAGAAGTTATAAATTTCCCATATTGAAGCAATTCTTCATCAAGCATACTTGGTTCCTGATATTTGTTTCCTAAAATTGATCTATCATTCTCATCATAATGTTGTAAGTCATAAGAATTACCATATTTACTTTTTCTTCCAACAATTCCAAAAAATGAATCCTCTGAAGAATAGCGTTTATCAAAAACAACAAGCTTAAGAAAAAATTGTCCATCTAAGTAATCTGCAGATAACTCAATTGCCCTATCTGGATTAACAACAAGACGATAAGTCTCTCTATCTCTTCTAGTCTTCTTAAATTCTATCTCATTTCTGTATGATATCATAAAAATCCTTAATTTCCAGACTTTAAAAGCCTTACTATATTAACTACTATAGAGTTACTCTATTTCTCTTGCGTGTCCTTTTTTCTCTTTTCCCGCGTAAAGCCTTAATCACCTGATCAACCCTATAAGCTAAGACTGGGTGAGAATTAGGATCGCTGTGAAGGACAGCACGAATTTCGGTTCTGTGCTTAATAATTTCAAAATCTTCATCTTGAATTAGCTGACCTCCAGAACCATAAACTCTCCATCTAACCTGAAAAGGATCATAATGGCTGTCTACCATAGATCTTCCTGCATAATTTATGAACACACGTACTGGATGTATTCGACTCTCTTTGTTGATTACATCTAAAGTTCTTCCATCTACTATTCCAGTGTAAATATATCCTATGTTTGTCATCTTAAAATTTGCGGGAGAACTCTGAGAATTATTTTGCTTTTAAACCCTTCGTTAAGTAAAACAAAATTTGACCAAAATTAATCTTTAAACCTTCCAAGATAAATCTCTCTTTGTGACCTTAATTCTTGCATAATTTCCAAAAAGCGATCTTTTACATCTTCTGGCAATGTTCTCGAATTTGTAACTTCCAATCCAAAATCACAGATATCAAAATCACAATCCCTTAGACCTTGTTCAGCTCTAAGAATATCTAACGTTCCCCCTCTATCCGGTCTCAAAAAAACAAACCCTCTTCCTTCTCTATACGCCGAAACACCGTAAAGTGGCTCATCTCCGTATCTAATTCCATCGTAAAAGTTTAAAGAAAAAACTTCCTGCACTCCCTCTTTATCCTTATATCCTTTCATCCTACATACTTCAATTCTGCTTTGATTATTACGAAGTTTGAGAGACCAAATTTCTCCTTCATCATCAACTCTTACAAAATCCTGTTTTCTTTCCATAAAAATAAAGAACAAAGAGACTTTAAAAGCATTACTATTTTAACTACTTATTAATTACACTAACAATTGCCTTCTGTGTATCCCAGTTTTCTAGCTTCTTCAGCAGAAGAGAAACATACAATATTTTCTTCGTTGATCCTTTTCACAGTTGAACAACCACATCCATAGTATTTATCAGAATTTATAGAGCCCACAAAAATCTCATTATCTGCGCAACCTAAAGAAACACAAGAATTAACGCTCTCAGCTTCAGCAGTTCTAAAAAATAAAAAGTAAACTAAACCACTAACTGCTAAAAAAATTAAAACTACAATTAAAACAAAAAGTAAACCTTCTTTCTTCATTTTCTCTTCCTTCCTTTTTTCTCTCTAGAGAAAATCCCAACCAAGGAGTCGTCAGCTTTTTTCCCAAAATCAGCCTTTGTCTTTCCAGTGTAATTCAACATACTTCTCCTAATTATATCCTCAGTTAATTCAGAAAGCGTTTGATAGTTTTTCCTTGCCCTCTTAACAAGATTGCTCTTCAATTCATCAGGAATGTCTATTTCTATTCTAACCATTTTATTTCTTCCTTGATACGAAAATTTTCTGAACTTGAAATGACTTATAAATTCCCTCTAAAATATCCGTTCCAGCATAACCAGCTAGCAAAGACAAACGATAATCAAAATTAAAAACAACTCCAACAAAAATTCCGATCAAAGCTGCTATTCCAACAGTTATAAAATAATATCCCCACAGAATCCTTCTTCTTAAACTTAAAGCCTTTAACAATCCAACTACACCTCTAGTTAAGCCTCCAATCCCTCCAAGAGCAGCAGGATAAATCACATCACTAAACAAAACCATATCAACCATCTTCTAACATAGTATAAGTATTAATATATAAGTATGTTGTTTTTTAAAATGAGAGAAAAACTAACTGAAGCAGACGCAAAAAGAATAAGAGAAATACGTGAATCCGAAGGATGCAACGGAGCAGAAATATCAAGGTTAACAGGTATGAGCTATTGCAATGTTTCTAAAGCTCTTAGAGAAGAAGTAAAAGACAAAAAAAGAAAATATTCTTTTGGTTTAAATGAAATGTCCCAAATAATCATACGTAAACTTGACGAGAAAAAATTAACAAAAAGAGATTTGGCTGAAAGAATAGGCTATAACAGTTCTTACGTTGGAGGTATTTGTAACGGGTCAACCAAAGCTTCAAATAATGCGCTAGAAAAAATAGCTGAAGCTTTGGATATCGATTTAACACCTTACATAACAGAAAAACTATCCTAAACTATCTTCATATATTTGCAGTCTTTCCATAGCTTTTAACAAGTCTGTTCTAATATTAACAGGTAAACCTTTAGTTCTATCTAAATGATCCTTAAAACGGAGAATTTGATAGTCCCTACGTTGAATCTTCTGACCACCCTTGATATTAAACAATTCTATTTTGCCTTCCTCCAAAGGTTCTATTGAAGCTGTAAAACCATAAGCTCGGTTTACATAAGCAGGGCGAAAACTAACAACACAAATACTTCTTCCAGATTTTTCTTTCGAAGGGTTATAATCTACTCTCAAGTTCCCATCCTCTAACTGAGCTCCAAAAGAAGAAAATCCGTGTTCCGAGTCCAGTTCTCTCCAAGATGAAGCATCATTTTTTCTAGTTCTTGTTGTCATAAACACAGAATAAAATCATCCTTTAAAAACTTTATCAAACGCTAAAAATTAGACTCCAGAAGATAATTCCAAAATCTACAACACCTAAATGCTAATATACAAGTTCGACTTAAATTTTTAATAATGACGAAAAGAATACCTGACTCAAAGAGAGAGCAAGTTAGAGAAATGCATCTATCAGGTCTAACTCCCGATGCTATAATGCACAGATTCGGATACTCTCTAGGATCTATATCTAACATAGTGTGTGGCAGAAAAACGCCTTTGCCAGAAAGAGTCAGCGATTATGAAATAGAACCTGAAGAATTATCAAAATTAATGGCTGAAAGAATCTCTGTCTTAAAAATAACACAAACAGAACTAGCCAGAAAAACAGGTTATTCTACAACCTCTATACATAACTTTTACACGGGTTCCAGACTCCCCTCAGATGATTCTGGATTATTAACTATTTTTAAAGCTTTACAAGTAAATCCGAAAAGATATAAAAAAATAACTAACTAGACAATCCAACAATTTCATTGCATCTTCTTGTATTGTTCCCGTATCTAAAAATTTTAGCGTAGCCTTCTTTAACTAGTTCTCTATTTACAAAAACGTCCCCAACGTAAACATACCTCAGTAGTCTCCCATAACTATCTAGATCATCAGTATCATTCTCAAGTGTGACCTCTCGTCCGTTTATTAAACCATTCAAAAAAGCCCTGGATTCAACACCTCCGCGTTTGTCTAATTCAGGAGCATCAATACAAATTATTCTGACTCTCTCGCCATTATATAATTCAAAAGTGTCTCCATCTATCACATTAACAACTGTATTTTCGCTAATCCCAATTTCATCTTTACTATAGCCAATATTAACATAAATGCTATAAGTCAATAGAACCAAAAGACCAATACTCCATAATATCAAATAAGTCATAATTTGTCTCATGCATTCCACAACAATCTAAAATTTATAATTCTTTTGATTAGCATTTGAGACTTACTTATTCAATATCTCTTTAAGTTGTTCCCTTAGTTCAGAAAAAGCCTTTATAACATCCCAAATAATATTCTTGTTTACACTAGAGTATCTATGTCCTATTATATTTCTCAATCTTGCAAATTTTCTCCATCTAATTTCCTTATAATTTTTTCTAACAGAGAATGGGACAGATTTGATAGTTTCGCCAATAAAATGAATTCTCATAAGTGTTGCATCAAAAAGATTTGAATCTTTAACAAAATGCTCAATAGTTTTGCCCTTAATTGAGTCCTCAATCTTTTCTATCATTAAAACTATTTCTTGCAAATAAAGTTTATAGTCTGACATATTTAGCTTCCTTTTTCACATAATTCAAGTTAGGATGTAGATCTTTTTCAATGACAAGATCAACCTTTCTTTTAAACATCCGTTCAAGCAAAAACAATAAGTCCATATAATTATCAAAGGTCTCTTTATCAAAAGTAACTATTATATCAATGTCACTATTTTTATGTTGTTTATTTTTGATAAATGATCCAAAAAGCCCTATCTTTCTTACATCGTACTTCTTAATATCTTTACTTTTTTCTTCAATTTTATTAATTATTTTCTTTGAGCTTAAGCTTTCTTTTATCATAACTAATCACCCATTCTATATTATTTAAAATTAACTCACTTCAGAGCATTCTCCAAAGGCCTTACAAATCTAAAATAAATCACAATGTAATAAACATTCAAAAAAAGAAGACAGAATAAAAACAGTCCAATAGCAATAACCATAGTCACCGAGGCTTCATTAAATTGAAATGTAATTTTACTAAGATCAGATGTTTTTATTGCAAGAAAAATCAAAGATAAAACAACTAAATTGATCAACGAAAGCACTAATAAAGAAACTTTTGGATTTGTAGCAAATTTCATAAATTTTTTGTTCTTAGAAATCCCTTTGTACAATAACGCTGTTGATCCAAACGTTTTTCTAAGGGTATCAAAGTATTTTCCGCAAAGTATTTGATAACCCTTTACATTGTAAAAATAAATCTTAAATTTTATGGTGTTCTTAGAGGCCTCTAGCAAAGTTGAAAAAAAACTTTGTGGGTTCTTTGCTAAGAAAAAACTTGGTGAATATGGTGAATAAACTAGATCTTTTTTACTAATAATTTTCTGACCAGAATAAGCGCAGACACTTTGCATTACAATATTAGGTTTAGTTGCTTTAAAAGTTTTTCCCAACCAACTTTAAAGGTATTATAAAAGAATAAGTAATTATTTTGATTCAAATACCCTTCTTCCCAAACAAAAGTTTATAAATAAAGTTATTCTTTTATAATAATGAAAGAAGGCACATTGACTTTATCAATAATAATAGTTTCAATCGCACTTTCTGTTTTGTTAATATCTATGAGTCCCTATTTTTCAGAAATAAAATTTAGCCCTAACTGCTATGATTCTGATGCAGGTTCAAATGCTTTTTTCACAAAGGGATACACGTTCGAAACAAACGGAACTCAAAACATAACAAACTATGACTTCTGTGTTTCAAACAAACCAAACGAAGGTGTTGAATTTTTCTGTGATGGACAACATTCAAAAACGACGAATTTCGACTGTAGTCAACTAGGAAATTATGTCTGTTCAGATGGCCACTGCATTCAAGCAACGCACACAATATGCTCGTTAAGAAAAGCCTGTGTCTCCATCTTAGGCCCAGGCACAGATGAATGTGTAACAAGCTCAGATTGCTTTTCAGACTTAGACACAACTAGCTTATCTTAATCAGAAAGAAATCAGTTGCTATTAAAGTGTGTAGCCAAGGGACATATGTCCTAGGGCTACCGAAAATTAGTTCTGTAAGA
>ERZ1292629.828-Hain-H43-01um-R1-828-length-33645-cov-6_pt1 | contig 33645 bp, 37 predicted proteins | sample MGYA00564399_ERZ1292629 | MGnify/ENA primary metagenome ERZ1292629 (study PRJEB36523, sample SAMEA6512636) | groundwater metagenome | collected 2019-01-08 | study: AquaDiva: Metagenomics assemblies of 32 groundwater samples
GGTCGGTTAGTAGCGGCAATTACAATCGTCTGAGTTTCCCTATCAAAACCGTCCATTTCTACCAAAATTTGATTTAGGGTCTGTTCTCTTTCATCATGGCCGCCGCCTAATCCTGCGCCTCTTTCTCTGCCTACCGCGTCAATTTCATCAATAAACAAAATGCTTGGCGCAGCTCTTTTGGCGGTGGCAAAGGCGTCTCTGGTGCGCGCCGCGCCCACGCCGACAAACATCTCCACGAATTCTGAAGCTGAAATATGGAAGAATGGTACATTGGCTTCGCCTGCGACTGCGCGAGCCAAGAGCGTTTTCCCCGTTCCCGGACTCCCAAGTAATAAAACTCCTCTTGGAATTCTCGCGCCGATTTCTAAATATTTTTTTGGATTTTTAAGAAAATCGACTATCTCAAGTAATTCTTCTTTGGCTTCTTTTAGACCTGCTACGTCTTTAAAACTAATTTGGTCTTTAAATTGGCCGAAAAGTTTGACGTTGGCTCTGCCAAAAGTAAATGCCTGGCTCATGCCAGTTTTTGCTTGGCGAAACATTAGCCAAAAAAGTATGCCGATAATGACCAGGGGTAAAAGCGTAGGGATAAGAATACTTAACCAATATTGCCAGCCAGATTGATTCTGAATTTCTAAATTGACTTTTTGTAGGGCTGTCTGGTCAACGCCGTAATTTTTTAATGTCTCCGATAAGCCAGCTTCAGTTTCTTTGGTAGAAACCGCTTGCGAGCTGTCTTTTAATTGAATTATTAAGTCATTGCCATTGACAGTAATTTTTGAAACTTGATCCGCGTTTATCTTAAAAACTAACTGATCAATAGTTAAAACCGCTGGCTGTTTTTGTCCGGTATAAAAAAGCGAAAAAATAAACGCTATAAGCAGGAGCGTGATAATTGCCCAAAAAATATTTTTAGAAAGAGTACGCATAGATTTATCTTATCAAAATATTAGATAATAATTGATAAAATGTCAATTTTCCAAATCTACGCTTTTTTAAGAGTAATTCTTCTTTCCTCTGGTTTTATTGATTCAACTATAAATTTAGATTCTTTTCCGATTTCTAATTCTTTTTTCATTTCATCTAAACCGCCGAATTCCGTCACATGAATCATGCCTTGAAGCCCGTGTTCTAAATTAATATAAGAGCCAAAGGGATTAAGTTTGTAAACCGTGCCCGAAACTTCTTGGGATTCTTTGAGGTTTTCGTTGATGTTATCCCACGGGTCTGGTTTTAACGCTTTAAGCGAAAGGAAAACCCGACCGTCTTTAATTTCAATAATTTTTGCCTTGAGCGATTCGTTAAGCCCTGTTATTTCTTTTGGGTGATCAATTAATCGGTGTTCAATTTCAAAAATATGAATTAATCCTTCAATTGCCGGATTATCAATAAAGCGAATAAATATGCCGAAATCAGCGATGCCGGAAACCAAAGCGTCAACTACATCTCCGACTTTGTATTGTTCAAGAAGCTCTTTGGCGTTTTGCTCGGTCGCTCCGCGTTCAGAAATAATTAATTTATTGGTGCGCGGATTGACGTCAAGAATTTTAACTTTCAATTCTTGGCCGACAAATTTACGAAGTTCATTTAAGATTTTATTTCTATCATTATCATCTATCCGCGGATAATGTTCGTTGGCTAATTGCGAAACCGGCAAAAACGCTTTGACCTCATTAATACTAGCCACTAATCCTCCGCTGTTGGCGCCTATAATTTTGACTGATATGGCTTCTTCTTTTTCTTTGATTTCTTTTAGCTGCTGCCAATTTTTTTGCTGATAAGCGCCAGCTAAAGATAGTTCAATAAATCCATCGTCGTTTTCCATATTTATTATTTTAGCTGGCACCACATCGTTGGTTTTTAACTCTTTCAAAATATTTCTGGCGTTTATCAGTTCAATGCCGTAAATAACGCCGGTGCCGAATTTATCTAAATTAAAATAAGCGGTCCGCGGCGTTCTTTTTAAAAATTTAACTTCAACCAAATCGCCTTCTCTAAGAAAAGAAATCAAATCCGGCTCAGTTTTGATTAATTGGCTAAGCGGCGAATTAGTTTTTTTGGTAGTCATTAAAGGCATGAAGATCAGTTTATAGATTTTAATTTATCTGTCAACCCCGTTAGAAGTCTTGAAATAGAAAAAATTTAATAAATTTTTTCTATTTCAATGTTTTACCAAGATTTATCTCTGGCAATGTCTCTATTATATTTTGTATCAGCATCGTTTTGCCAGACTTCTAACGGGGTCAATGATTAGCAGCTAATATTGACTTATAAATGGAAACAAACTATTATTATTAAAATGTTTACTTCACGCAAAAAACAAAAAATCATTACTGAGCATAAAGTCCACGAAAAAGACACTGGTTCAAGCGAAATCCAAATCGCTCTTTTGAGCAAAAGAATTGATGAGTTGGTTGACCATTTAAAACACCACTCCAAAGATCATCATTCTCGTCGGGGCCTTTTGGGAATGGTTTCAAAACGAAGAAAGTTTTTGGATTATTTAAAGAAAACTAATACTAAAAGTTATTCTGCTATGGTGAAAAAAATGGAACTAAAAAAGTAATATGATTCATAAATCTCAGCGCATCGGCATTTTCATAGATATTCAAAATCTTTATCATTCAGCTAAACATCTTTATTCGGCAAGGGTAAATTATCGAGAACTCTTAAGGGAATTATCCGCCGGTAGGCCATTGATTAGGGCAATCGGTTATGTGGTAAAAAGTGAAACCGTTTTAGGAGAAGCGGCTTTTTTTGAAGCGTTAACTAAAAGCGGCATTGAACTGCGAAGCAAAGACCTCCAAATATTCCCCGGTGGCATGAAAAAAGCCGATTGGGATGTAGGTATGGCGGTTGACGCAATCAGAATGGCAAATTTTTTGGATGTGGTGATTTTAGTTACTGGCGACGGCGATTTTCTGCCCTTAGTTGATTATTTGAAATGGGGCTTGGGCCGAGAAGTTGAAGTGGCGGCTTTTGGCAGAAGCGCCTCATCTAAATTAAAAGAAGCCGCTGATTTATTTATTGATTTAGAAAATATTCCGAGAGTGATACTTAAAAAATAATTTCATGGATTTACAAAGACAACAATTTACTACAGAAATTAATGGCAAAAAATTGACACTCGAAGTTTCTCAGTTGGCTGGCCAAGCCAATGCTGCGGTTTTAGGCACTTATGGCGAAACCTCGGTTTTGGTAACTGTGGTAATGGGCAAAGATGATAAGCCGACTGATTATTTTCCTTTGACCATAGATTACGAAGAGCGTTTTTACGCGGCTGGCAAAATTATCGGCAGCCGTTTTATCCGTCGAGAAGGCCGGCCATCAGAAAACGCTGTTTTGTCCGGCCGAATGATCGATAGAACATTAAGACCATTATTTAACCAAAATATTCGCCGCGATGTCCAAATTGTCATTACTGTTTTGTCTTATGACGAAGAAAACGACCCAGATTTTATTTCTTTAATTTCCGCTTCAACCGCGATTTTAATTTCTGAAGTGCCATGGGATGGCCCAGTGGCTGGTCTACGGTTGGCGAAAATAAAAAATGGCGAGCTGGTAATAAATCCAACAAATTCAACTTTGGCTGGAAACCAAATTTCTTTCGAAACTTTTGTTAGCGGCCCGGAAAATAAAATCAATATGGTGGAATTGTCTGGAGATGATGCGAGCGAAGAAGAAGTGCTATCTGCCTTTGAAAAAGCGCAAATTGAAATTAATAAACTGGTTGGTTTTCAGAAGGAAATTCAGAAAAAAATTGGTAGACAAAAAGTAGAGATTACGGGAAAAGAAATTAGCCCAGATATTAAAAATAAAGTTATTGATTTTTTGAAAGATAAATTAGGAACCGCGATGTATATGGAAAATAAAGGCGAACGGAATGAGTATATGGAATCGCTCAAAAAAAATCTTTTTGAATACCTAACACAGGAAGGCATCACTGATTTTTCTGGTGTAGAAAATTTGTTTGAAGAAGAAATAAATTCATTATTCACAAAAAATATTCTGGAATCCGAAAAAAGACCTGACGGAAGGCATCTTGATGAAATAAGGCCGCTTTACGGAGAGGTGGGGTTATTTAGTCGGCTTCACGGCTCAGCGCTTTTTATGCGGGGTTCAACACAAGCGCTCGCCGCAACAACGCTGGGCGCTCCTGGCGCGGCGCAAATATATGAAACAATGGAAAGCGCGGGTAAGCGTAGGTTTATGCTTCATTATAATTTCCCGCCTTATTCGGTCGGTGAAATTGGAAGATTAGGCGCTCCCGGACGACGCGAGATAGGCCACGGCGCTTTAGCGGAAAAAGCAATAAAATCAATTCTTCCTTCTGAAGAAGAATTTCCTTATACCATCAGAATTGTTTCTGAAGTTTTATCTTCAAACGGCTCTTCTTCAATGGCAACGGTTTGTGCTTCAATAATGTCTTTAATGGACGCCGGGGTGCCAATTAAAAAACCAGTGGCGGGCATTTCAATGGGCATTGCTTTGGACGAAAAAAATCCTGAGGGAAAATATAAAATATTTACCGATATTCAGGGCTTAGAAGATCATTATGGCGGTACGGATTTTAAAGTGGCTGGCACAATTGACGGCATCACCGCTATTCAAGCGGATGTAAAAGTTAAAGGTTTAACGATTGAGATAATAAAAGAGATTTTACCCAAGGCGAAAAAAGCCCATTTGGAGATTTTAGATTTTATAAAAAGCGTGATTGATAAGCCACGTGCTGAACTTTCTCAATACGCGCCCATAATAATGATGGTAAATATCAAGTCAGAACAAATCGGAGAAGTTATCGGTCCTGGCGGGAAGATGATTAATAAAATAATTAAAGACACTGGTGTTGAATCTATTGATATTGAAGAGGACGGCAGGGTCTTTGTGACAGGTGTTGGCAAAGAAAAAGTAATGTTGGCAGTTAATCAGATTAAAGGGATGACACGCGAATTTCAAATTGGCGAAATTATTATCGGCAAGGTAATTAAAATTTTGGAATTCGGCGCCATTGTTGATTTAGGCGGCGGCAAGGACGGGATGATTCATATTTCCGAATTAAAAGACGGGTTTGTGGAAAAAGTTGAGGATGTTTTACGGCTGGGAGATATGGCGAAAGTTAAAATAGTCAAAGTGGAGAATGGAAGAGTTGGATTGTCGCTTAAAGCGGCAAAGTAAGGAAAATTTTCTTTTCCCGCATAAAATCTTTTCTCGCTCATACGCTCCGAGCGTCAAAATTACAGCCCGCTCATAACGAAAATTTGCCACCCTGTTCGCCTTCCCCAGTCACTCAACTAGTTGAGTGACTGGGTTCGCTCGGGGTCGCCCGGCAAATTTTCTATTCGCTCGCGAATTTTAAAGACACTCTCCGCGATATTCGCTGCGAAAAGATTTCCTGCTCATAGTTGATTGACAAAAAAGAAAATTTTCCTTATTAATTAACAAGGCAAATTAAAAATTGAAAGGGGGTGAGTTGATGAAAGTCGGGGAAGAAATTTTGATAAAGGCAAAGGTTATTGGATTTTGTAGTCCTATGTACGATCCAACAAAGCACCGTGCGATAACCACAGCAGCCATGGTCTACATTGAAAAAGTTTTCGGTACAGAATTTTCTAACCGAGGCAACGGAGTGACGTTTTGGGCCGACCCAGAAAACTTTGTGCTCATCGCGGAGAAAAAGTGAGTTCGTGTTTAAATTGGCCTACCATTAAAGGATAGGCCAATTATTATTTTAGAAGAAGTTTACTTAATCTTGATTTCAGCCGAGCCGCTTTATTTTTTTTAATAAGATTTATTTTTGCCGCCTTATCCAGCTTTTTATAAACCTGAGAAATTAATTCTTTGGCTTTGTCTTTTTCTTTAGCGCTAATTAATTTTTTATATTGTTTAATAACCGCTTTTAATTCGGATTTTCTTTTAATATTCATTTTCCGGCGCCGGATATTCTGACGCCTGGCTTTTTTCGCGGATTTTGTTATTGGCATATTATGAGTTAATTTTTAATTAGTTTATTGGATAGTAAATCTTTTGTCAAATTATTGAAAAAGATGCTTGGTTGAAGTAAGATACATTTATGATTTCTTTTTTGGAAGGAAAAGTTGAGTTTAAAACCCAGAAATATGTTGTTTTAAATGTCAATGGCATTGGTTTTAAGATTTCAATTTCTTCAAGAACTAGCCGTAATTTGCCGAAAATCGGCGCTAAAATAAAGTTATTTTGCGCCACCATATTGACCCGCGAAAATATTGAATTATACGGATTTTTGAACCAGCAAGAGCTGGAGATTTTTGAATTGTTAAATTCTATTAGCGGCATCGGTCCAAAAGCCGGTTTGAAAATTTTAAATGAAATGCGACCAGAATCGTTTTTGGCAGCCATTAGCCGCGGCAAAGCCGAGCTTTTGACAAGAGCCGCTGGCGTAGGCAGTAAAAAAGCCAACAGAATAATTTTGGAACTTAAAGACAAAATCAAAAAACAAGAAAATGAGTTTGAAATTGGACAAATGGAATTTGACTTTGATTTGGAAGAAATTTTGAAATCTCTTGGTTACAGACGAAATCAGGTCCGTGAGACAATTAGAAGAATTCCTCAGAAATCTAAAACCCTTCAGGAAAAAATAAAATTCGCTTTAAAAATTTTAAGCGGAAAATAAAATGGAAGAGCATAACAACAAAAAAGCGCAAATTATTATTTATAAAGGCAAAAAGGGGCCTGAAATTGAGGTTAGAATTAAAAAAGAGACTGTCTGGTTAAATCAAGCGCAGATTAGTAGGCTTTTTGACACTGAACGTAGCGTCATAACTAAACACCTTAAAAACATTTTTAATTCAGGGGAGCTGAAGGAAAAAAGCAATGTGCAAAAAATGCACATTCCTTTTTCAGATAAGCCCGCTAATTTTTATAATCTTGATGCGATAATTTCAATCGGTTATCGCGTAAATTCTAAAAGAGCCACCCAGTTCCGCATCTGGGCCACAAAAACCCTAAAAAATCATCTTTTGAAGGGTTATACAATTAACGAAAGTCGGTTATTAAAACAAGCAGAACATTTAAGAGAACTGCAAAGTGCCATTTCTTTTTTACAGGAAAAATCTGGACACGGGTTGCTTGAAAACCAAGGCCAGGAAATTTTAAAATTGCTGGCAAATTATTCCAAGTCGTTATCTTTACTCGAACAATATGATAAAAGAAGGCTTAAAGTTCCTACAGGCAAAAAAGCTAAATTGATTTTAACATATGAACAGGCAAAAAATATTATATGCAGTTTAAAAAATGAACTTTTAGCGAAAAGAGAAGCGAGCGAATTCTTTGGCGCGGAAACCGATAAAAAATTAGAGGGCATAATAAAAAATTTATATCAGACCTTTGGCGGAAAAGAACTTTATAAAACCATTGAAGAAAAAGCAGCGCATCTTTTATATCTCATAATAAAAGACCATCCTTTTGTTGATGGCAACAAACGCATCGCCTCATTTTTATTTGTTTATTATTTGGATAAGAATGTTTATCTTCACAAAGACAGCGGCGAAAGAAAAATCAACGATAATGCCCTAGTGGTTTTAGCGCTCTTAATCGCCGCCAGCAATCCGAAAGAAAAAGACGCGATGACAAGAATAATTATGAATTTATTAAAATAATTTGAAAATTTTTGAGTAAAGTCGACCCTAAGACATTATATAATTATTCTGATATTCTCAAGAATATTAGAATAGGTGAAATTCATTAAAAGTTAAAAAACATGCCTGAAAAATTTGATTTTTCTAAAATTTCCGCCGAAGGCGGATCCGCCTCTGGCGGAGAAGACCAAAAAGATTTTGAATCTTTGCCGCAGGAGGAAAAGGACAAAATTGTCGGCGAGGCGCAGGAAGAAGCTACACAACAACAGGAGAGGATTGAAAGCGACAAGGAGAAGGATTATTCTGTAGCAGAAAGATTGGTTGAAGAAGAAAAAAAGCAAGAATCACAAGAGATAGCTTTAGAAAAATTAGAAATATTGATGAAAGATGATTTTTATGATTTTGGAATTAGATTTGCAAATAAAGGTGAATACGAAAATATTATGAAGGGGGATAGCTATCGTAGTAGAGAAGTATATGTCCCTAAAATAGAGCATGAGCTGAAAGGGCAAGAACAGGTAAATTTCAAAGAATATTTGCAAAAAGCATTAGACAAGAAGACGCTTACAGGATGGGTAAGGCGAGGATGGCTTAATGCAATAAAAAAGCAAACAAACTGGGATCATTCATTTAATGACCTGCTGTCATACGATTATCTACTTGAACAATTAAAAGAAGCTCATAAAGAAGCTAAGATTTTGATGAAAGAACAGGAAGATGAAAATTTGCGTCTGAAAGCAATGGAAAAATTTAGAGAAGAAATAATTCATGGTTCAAGAGAGCGGATAGAATTTGGAATGGCTAAAGTAGAAAACCCAACTGCCATTATAGACAAAATTAACTTAGCGGAAGAGTTCGAGGGCAGGCTGAAAGGAGCTACAACTAATCAAGAAATATTTGATAAGCTAAAATTAATAACCGAAAATTATACGCAGCAGGAAGACGATTATGGTTTTAAAAGAGAAAGGGCAGAGGCAGAAATACGTAATCTCTTAAAAAACAAACTGAAAAGTGAAATCTTACACGAAGTAGATCCTCTGATTGATGGATATTTAAGATATTCGAAAGCGATCAGAGAAATTGGCAGCAAACATCTTGGTGTAATCCAGAAATTTTTAGACGATCCATCATTTTTGGAAGATAAAGCAAATTTGAGACTTCTTATGGAAGCGCTTAGTTATAAACCAGGTCGTACTGGCGGAATTAGAGAGAGAAGAAGTTATCATTTAGCGTTAATAATGGATATGAAAAATATTAGCAAGGATACTAGCTGGGGACACGAAGAATGGCGACCCTTGCAAGAAGAAAATCAGCTTTTAGGAGTAATTTCGATAATGCCAAATAAGGAATTGATTAAGGAAGTAATTGAAAAATCTTCAAGCGGCGGGAAAATTGCTCACCCAGTTTTTGATTTTTTGGGACACGTAAGATGGCCAAAAGAAATAGAAAATGAAAAATCTACTTAAAAAATTTATTCCCGATCTTCTTTTGAGCTGGTACCATTTCTTTTAACTTATTTGGGCGCTCTAACCCATTAGAGCGCTCTATCCAAATAGAGCGGTTTATGAGGTAAGCGGGGAATAAATTCATGGAGGAAAAATTCGGGGGAAAAATTCAAAATTTATGGAACAAGTTCTAAGAATAATCAAAAAAATAATTCCTCAGCCGATTTTTGATTTTTTTCAGCCAGCTTATCATTTACTTTTAGGTTATTTAGGCGCGTTGATTTATGGATTTCCTTCTGAAAAATTAATTGTCATTGGCGTTACCGGCACCAAGGGTAAGACCACAACCTGTAATTTAATCGCGCAAATTTTAAATTTTAGCGGTTTAAAAACCGGAATGGCGACAACTGTTAATTTCAGAATCGGCAATGAGGAATGGATAAATACCAGCAAACAGACAATGCTCGGCAGGTTCCAGCTCCAGAAATTAATTTCAGAAATGGTAAAAAATGGCTGCAAATACGCAGTGATTGAGACATCTTCAGAAGGAATTTTACAATATCGGCACCGGTTTATTGATTATGATATCGCGGTTTTTACAAATTTGTCTCCAGAGCATATTGAGCGGCATGGTTCTTTTGAGAATTATCGGATTGCTAAAATAAAATTATTTGAGCAAGTGGCAAAAAAACTGAACGGCGTGGGAATATATAATTTAGATGATGAAAATGTTGGTTGTTTTTTAAAACCAAAAATCGCTAAACAATATGTTTACACTTTAAAGCTCAAAAAAGAAATAGGACAAATTAAAAACCTATACAGAATTTCTGATGTTAAATCAACGGCTTCTGGCAGCAGCTTTTCAGTTTCGGGGACATCCGATGTCCCAAATATTGACGCTAAAAAATTTAGGACATCGGATGTCCAAAAATTAAAACTCGAAATGCCCTTAATTGGCGAATTTAATGTTTATAACGCTGGAGCGGCGATTTGTGTGGCTTTATCGCAAAAAGTTTATCCCTCAAAAATAAAAAGAGCGCTTTTGAAAGCCAAAGCACCGGCTGGCAGGTTTGAATTAGTAAATAAAGGCCAGAATTTTAATGTAATTATTGATTACGCGCACGAGCCGGCCAGTTTAGAAACGATTTATAAAACCATAATAAACTCAAAACTTAAAACTAAAAACTCAAAGCTGATTTGTTTATTGGGTTCGCAAGGCGGCGGTCGGGATAAATGGAAAAGACCAGAGATGGGTAAAATCAGCGCTCAATATTGCGACAAAATTATTTTAACGAACGAAGATTCCTATGACGAGCCGCCGCTGGAAATTCTAAATCAAATCGAAGAGGGTATCCGCATAAATCAGCAAAATCAGCATAAATCAGCGGTTTATAAAATTATTGACCGCCGCGAAGCCATTCAAAAAGCGCTTTCACTCGCCAAAAAAGATGATGCGGTAATTTTAACCGGCAAAGCTGGCGAGGTTTGGATGTGTGTGGAAGGTGGGAAAAAGATCGTGTGGAACGAACGGAAAATAATTAAAGAAGAAATTGATAAACTCAAAATTTGACATTTTATTTTTAAAATGTTAATGTCTTAAATATCAGCACATTAATTTTTTAAAAGGAGGGTGGAAATGAAAACGTGGCAGGGTATTTTTATTTTTGTTTCAGCAGTGACAGTTATTTTTTTTGCTTCCAGGGGTTATTCCAATTTGGCTCTGGCAGTGATCTATTTGGTGATTTTGCTTACAGGCGGCGCGGTGTTTTTAATTGCGTCGTGGCTGGAAAGAGCCGAGGTGCCATGGCGACTGAAATTGGTGTTGTTCTGTCCCTTATGTAGGGACTGTTTGCCCCTTATTCCAGAAAATCATGCCCCAGTTTATGAGGGGGGAGAAATAGTTAAAGACGATTATTCTGCCTTTCTTGAGAAGCACCGAGGCCACTCGTTCCACTATCTTTCAATAATATTGGGACCTTGGCAAAGAAAGGGGAAATCTGCCTCTGACCCCATCAAAAATGAGCTTTTTTTGGCCAAAGGCCGAGGAGGGCTGTTCTTGCTAAGCAGATCAAGAATAGATGTCCATGAGTCATTGGCATATCGGGCATTTCCTCTTTGGCACCCCAAGGCATTCGTCTGTTGGTTCGGGTGGGCTTTTGGACTGCCGGATAGCAAGCAGATTTAATTTGTTTATACGCAACGCAGGGTAACTTCGGTTGCCCTGTTTTATTTTTTTAATGACAAAATTTTGTATAATTAAGATACGGCATGCAAAACAAATTTTTAAAAAACAAAACCAAGCCAATAAGTATTAAAAAACAATTAACTTCTGATTTAGTTGAGAATTTGTCTTTTAGCGGTTTTCAGGCGAGAAAATTAGGCGAGGCCGCAAAAATCTGGCAAGAAATGTTAAAAGAGAAAAAAACACTATTTGGCTGGGAATTTCTGGCGCCATTGTGCCGGCTGGCATGCGTAAAATTATTACATTCTTGATTAAAAACCGAATGGTTGACGCGGTGGCTTCCACTGGCGCGCAGATGTTCCACGAAATTTTTGAAACAATGGCTAAAAAACATTATCTGGGCCAGTCGTATGTTAATGATTGTGAGCTTTTTAAAGACGGCATAGTCAGGTTTCATGATATTTTTGCTGAAGAAAAAGATTTATTGGCTGGAGAATTTTTTATTAAAAAAATTGCCGATAAATATTTAGAAGAAAATAAGATTTATTCCTCGCGGGAAATTATTTGGCTTTTAGGTAGAGAACTTTTAAAAATTTCCAAAGACAAAGATTCAATTTTAATTAACGCTTATAAATATGGTGTGCCGATTTTTATTCCGGCTTTTGGCAATAGTTATATTGGTATTGCGATTTGGTATAGCGCCATGAAACATAAAAAAACTTTTATCGTTGATAGTATTAAGGATTTGTCTGAATCCGCTTATCTGACTTTGAATTCCAATAAAACTGGAGTAATATATCTGGGCGGCGGCGAACCGAAAAATTATATTCAGCAAACCGCGGAAATCACGCCGAATTTGGCTGACCCCGATTACATTAAAAGCGATAAACCGATTTTAGAAAAACAAGGTCTGCGCAAGTCGCATTCCTTTGCTATTCAAATTACAACTGACGCGTCGCAATTTGGCGGTTTGAGCGGCTGCACTTTTGAAGAAGCTCAATCATGGGGTAAGGTGAGCCGCGGCGCGAAAAAAGTTCAATGTTTTTGCGATATCACCATTGCTTTGCCGTTTATAGCCCAAGCCCTGCTTGAAAAATCTCTAAAAGACGCTAATAATAGAGCAAAACCAATTTTTGACTGGAGCAAAACGCCAGTTAGAATTATCTATAAATGAAAAATATTTATTTAGATTACGCCGCCACCACCTATATTGACCCGGCCGTGCTTCAAAAAATGAAGCCATATTTAACAACCGCGTTTGGCAATGCTTCTTCTTTATATTCGCTTGGCCGTGAGGCAAAAGCCGCGATTGAAAATAGCCGGGAAGATGTGGCAAAAATTTTAGGCGTGTCGCCACATGAAATTATTTTTACTGGTTCTGGCACTGAATCAGCTAATTTAACGATTTTTGGCATTGCTCACGCGTATAAAGACAAAGGTAACCATATTATTGTTTCTAAAATTGAGCACAAAGCGGTTTTAGAATCAGCCAAAAAATTGGAAAAACAGGGGTTTAAAATTACTTATTTAAATGTCGACTCTCAAGGAATTGTAAAACTTAATGAATTAAAAAAAGCCTTAACCAAAAAAACGATTTTGGTTTCAATAATGTACGCGAATAATGAAATCGGAACAATTCAGCCCATTAAGAAAATCTCTAAGATTATTAGAAATTTTAGAAAAGAAAATCCTTTGCCTGCTTTTCACTCTGATGCTTGCCAATCTGCCGGCGCTTTAAATTTAAAAATCAGTGGTTTAGGCGTTGACCTTTTAACTTTGAACGGCTCAAAAATTTATGGGCCAAAAGGAATAGGTTGTTTGTATGTTAATAAAAATTATAAAATTGAGCCATTGATTGTGGGTGGCAATCAAGAAATGGGACTGCGGGCTGGCACAGAAAATCCGGCTTTAATTGTCGGTTTTTCTGAAGCGTTAAAATTAGCCGAAAAATTAAAAACTAAAGAGAGCCAGCGCTTAAAAAAACTACGCGATTATTTTATTAAAAATATTTTGAAAATTATCCCCCGCAGCCGTCTAAATGGCCACCCGCAAAAGAGATTGCCGAATAATATTAACCTTTCGCTTCCGGGCGCTGAAGGTGAGGCATTAATTTTGCATTTAGACCAATACGGAATTTCCGCCTCAACTGGCTCAGCTTGCACTTCTTCTGACCTAACTCCTTCGCATGTTTTGCTTGCTTTGGGATTGAAGGAGGGCTTAGCCCATGATTCTTTGCGTTTAAGTTTAGGAAGAAAAACTACAAAAAAAGAATTGGATTATGTTTTAAAAATTCTGCCGAAAGTCGTAAGCGATTTAAGAAAGATGGCAGCTAAATATTAAAAATGAAAAACAAAAAACAAAAAATTAAAAAAGCGGACGTAGTTGACAGAAATACTGATAAGAAATGGCTTTACAGCGAAATCGTTAAGGACCATTTTTTAAACCCGCGCAATGTCCTGACTGATGAAATAAATTATAAGTTTGACGCCAAAGGCACGAGCGGAAACCCGATATGTGGCGATGTCATGACTGTTTGGCTAAAAATTGACCCAAAAACCGAAAGAATAAAAGAATGCAAGTGGCGGACTTACGGTTGCGCTTCAGCAATTGCTTCAACATCAATGATGTCAGAAGTGTTAACCGAGAAAGGCGGAATGACAATTGATAAAGCTTTGGAATTAACGCCGCAAGAAATTGTTAAAAGATTAGCCGGACTGCCGCCATTAAAATTTCATTGTTCTATCTTGGGCCTTGATGCGTTAAAACAAGCGATTAATGAATTTCGTTCTAAAAGGAAAAAATAAAGAGACCAAAGACGTTATTACTTTAAAATTTAAACCCGTTGAGGGTGAAATTTTTGATTTCAAACCCGGGCAATTTTCTTTGTTTTCGTTTTTAGATAATCGCGCTGAAAGAAAAATCAGGGCGTATACAATTTCCAGCTTGCCGAGCGAAAAGTTTTTAAGCATCACAGTCAAAAAAGCCGGTGTTTTTTCTTCGTGCCTGTATAATATGAAAATCGGCGAAAAAATTGAAATCGGTTCTAGCCACGGTAATTTTTACCCGAAAAAATCAATGAAAAATCTGGTTTTTTTGTCCGCCGGCATCGGCATCGCGCCTTTTTATAGCGTGATTAAAGATTTTTATGAGCAGAAATCGAATCAGAAAATTACCCTGTTTTACAGCAACAGAACTAAAAAAGAGATTGTTTTTTTTAAAGAATTAAATAAAATTGCGAAAAACTGGCCGAACCTAAAAATCATTTATCTTATTACAAGAGAAGAAATAAAAGACAAATGCATCAGCGAATGCTGCCGAATTGATATTGAAATTCTTAAAAAATATCTTAAGAATTTAAAAGAAAAGTATTATTTTATCTGCGGGCCGAGAGAGTTTGTCAGCGATAGATACCAAGAATTAAAAAACTGCGGTGTGATAGAAAAATTTATCAAAATCGAGTCCTTCTAAATTCACTTTTTTGTCTTAATAATTTGAACCGGGCAAACATCAATCGCTTCTTTGATGCAATCAGCTTTATCTACTTCTAATTCTTCAGAACCATCGCTGAGTCTTTTTGAGTTTTTTAGGTTCGCTAAACCGTCTTTTGAGTCAAGCTCAAAGTAGCTCGGGCAAACCGCCACGCATGAACCGCAGCTAATACATTTTGGCCGCTCATGAATAATTTTTAGCATTTTTTAATTTTAAACAAGGTTTTTATAAAAGACAAGCGGATAAAAAAAGACCCCTAAAAATGAGAATTGGGGTCTTGCGAGGACGACGGCGCGCGGCGATCTATCGCATGTTTAATCTCAAGTTGAGCCGGAGTCAATATCTTTGGCCCAACAAATGGATTTTCACCGCAGTTGCCACAGACATCTCCTCGATCTGGGTTGGGCGCCCCACAATGAAGGCAAATTATCCCTTCCGGTTGCCACTGTAAATTTTCCATTTGTGGTCTCCTCCTTTTGGCAATGGGAAAAATATTCCCGCCAGTGCAAGGGCCAAACCCATTACCGCCATCATGACTAGATGCCAAAATGGAGTGATTTCCTTCTTGATGATTATACTCTCGAAATCACTCTGGCCCACAGTCCCCAACATAACAACTACACCCGAAAGGATTAATATAATCTTTAAAACAATTACTGCTGTCTTCACCAAAATCACCTCCTTGTTTTTAATTTTCTGTTTATATATTAGCATACTTCTTACAATTTGTAAATAGTTGTGTTTTTGCCTTAAAATCTATACAATCAACCTATGAAATTAACTTTTTGCGGAGGCGCTAAAAGTGTCAGCGGCGCCAATTATTTATTAGAATCTGGTTCAACCAGAATTTTAATTGATTGCGGTTTGTATCAAGGCAGTAGTTTTGGCGAACGTCATAACTACGAATCGTTTCTTTATGACCCGAAAACCATTGAAGCGGTTTTAGTCACCCACAGCCACATTGACCATATTGGCCGCTTGCCTAAACTTTATAGAGATGGCTTCAGGGGTAAAATTTTTTCTACTGCGCCAACCAGAGATTTTAGTGAACAGCTTTTAATTGATTCTGAACATATTTTAAAAAAAGAAGCTGAAGAAAAAAAATTAACGCCTCTTTATAATTTAGAGGACATTAACGAAATGATGTCTCTATGGCAAACCGTTAATTATCATCAGAAATTAAAAATTGGCCCATTAACCGACGAATTGGAAGTTGAGTTTCATGACGCTGGCCACATTCTGGGCTCGGCTTTTATTAAGGTTAAGGAAAGCGGCCCGCCCTTTGGCGAGGCAGGCAAAAGTATTGTTTTTTCTGGCGACTTGGGCAATACGCCAGCTCCCTTGGTTAAAGATACGGAGATAATAAATAAGGCTGATTATGTTTTAATTGAATCGGCTTACGGCAATCGAATTCACGAAAATATTTTGGCCCGTAAAGATGTGCTTGAAGATGTTATTGAGGAAAGCGTAGAAGCCGGCGGAGTTTTAATGATTCCTGCTTTTGCGATGGAACGAACCCAAGAACTTTTGTTCGAGCTTAATGAATTAGTGGAAAATAACAGAATCCCCAAAGTGCCAATTTTTATTGATAGCCCATTAGCTATCAGGTTAACTTCGGTTTATAAGAAATATTCCCAAAACAAAAATTACTTTGACCAAGAAGCGATTAATTTGTTCCAAAAAGATGACGCGATTTTTAACTTCCCGGGCTTGAAAATGACATTAACAACTGAAGAATCAAAAGAAATTAATGATGTGAAGCCGCCAAAAGTGATTATTGCTGGCTCAGGAATGTCAGAAGGCGGGAGAATCCTGCATCATGAAATGCGCTATTTATCCGACTCGAAAAGCACGATTTTGTTTATTGGTTATCAGGTTAACGGCTCTTTGGGTAGGCGAATTTTAGATGGCGTTAAAAATGTAAAAATCTTCGGCGAGAAAGTTTCGGTTAGGTGTCGAGTTAAAGCCATTGGCGGCTACTCGGCTCACGCTGACCAAAAGCAAATTTTAGGTTGGTTGCGGCCAATGCGGTTAAGTTTAAAAAAAGTTTTTGTGGTTCAAGGCGAAGAAGAGGAGATGTTGCCCTTGGTTCAAAAAATCAAAGATGAGCTTGCGATTGAGGCATATATACCTTCATTGGGAGAAGAAATTGTGATATAATTAAAGCGACTCGAAAAATCCGAGTTTTGAATCGCATCTATGAATAGTAATCATCCTAAATATAAAATCTGTGTTTCTGGCGCCGCTGAAACTAGCCAATGCGGTGAGTCCGCTTTTCTTAAAGCAGAAGAATTAGGCAAAGAAATTATTCGCCAGGGAGCAGTTTTAGTAAATGGAGCGACCACTGGCTTTCCCTACTGGGCAGCTAAGGGCGCTAAATCTGCTAATGGCATTATAGTGGGAATATCTCCAGCTGAATCGGAAAAAGAGCATTTAGAAACATATCATCTGCCGATCGATTATCAAGATTTAATTATTTATACCGGCTTTGGTTATTCGGGCAGAAATTTACTACTGACGAGGGCAGCGGACGCGGTGATTGTAGGATGTGGCAGAATGGGGACGATTAATGAATTTACCATTGCCTTTGAAGATAGAAAGCCCATTGGCGTTTTAGAAGGCGAGTGGGAAACTGATGAATTTATTAAAACCCTGCTTGAAAAATCTCACCGCGCTGAAGAAATGAAAGGAAAAATAATTTTTTCCGATAACCCAAAAGAATTGGTGGCAAAATTAATTGAAATAATTAAAAAAGAAAAAGGTCGGAAGTAAAATACGCTATAAAATTTTATGGCAGAAGAAAAACCAATCGGCGAAATAACCCATTATTACGGCGGCATTGGCGTGGCGATTGTAAAATTTAATACCGCAATGGATGTTGGAAGCGAAGTCCATTTTAAAGGCACACATACTGATTTTGTTCAAACAATTGATTCAATGCAGTATGACCATAAAGATATCAAAAGCGCTAAGAAGGGTCAGGAAGTGGGAATTAAAGTAGAAGAAAAAGTCCACGAAGGAGACAAAATTTTTAAAGTTTAAACATAGTTTATAGTTTAGTAAAATGTTAGAAATTTTTGGCCAACTTGTTTTGGCAACAATTTTAGGTGCCTTAGTAGGATTAGAAAGACAACTTTCAAAAAAAGACGCTGGAATGCGCACTTTTGCTTTAGTTAGTTTGGGCTCAGCCCTTTTTACTATTATTTCGGTAATGGGTTGGGAAAAATTTTCCGGCCCCGCTTTTAATATCTCTCAAATTCCTTCTCAAATCGTGATTGGCGTTGGTTTTATCGGCGCCGGTGTCATAATGTTTCACCATTCTCATTTAGTTGGTTTGACTACGGCTGCTGGTTTGTGGGTAGCGGCTGGGATTGGCATGGCAGTAGGATTTAAATTTTATTGGCTGTCGATTTTTAGCGCTTTTCTAGTGTTTTTAATTTTTGTGGTTTTCTGGTTGATTGAAGAAAAAATTGCCCAAAAAATATCTGATGTATAGGAATCTAATTTTGCCGGCTGCGCTACTTGCCGGCGCAATTATTGGTGCGGGTATTTTCGGCCTGCCATTTGTCTTTATGAACGCCGGCATTATCGCCGGTTTATTTTATTTAGGAATTTTAACTTTTGTTTTTATTATTATTCATTTGATGTATGCCGAGGTAATTATTAAAACTGTTGGACAGCATCGTTTTCCGGGATATGCGAAAATTTATTTAGGCAGAGCTGGTTTTTGCTTAGCGGCTTTAACTTCTATTTTGGGAATGCTTTTGGTTTTAACGGTTTATTTGATTCTTTCATCAAGTTTTTTGGGCTTGATTTTGCCGACGGGCCTTATCGCTTCCGATATTTTAAAAATTCTGATTTTTTGGTTTCTTGGTTCAATGGCGATTTTTTTGGAAATCAGACGTATGGCCTTTTCGGAATTTTTAATTACTAGCGGCATTATTTTAATCGCTGTTTTACTTTTTGTTTTCGCTAGCGCTCACTTTGATAAAATAATTTCTGCTCCTACTTTCAACCTCAAGAATATTTTTCTGCCTTATGGAATAATTCTTTTTTCTTTAGCTGGCCGGGTGGCGATTCCAGCGATTATTAATTATTTTCAAAAAATAAAATCTAATAGTGAAACTTCATATGTCAAAAAATCAATTATTTTAGGCACAATTATTCCTGCTTTTGTTTATCTTTTATTCATATTTGGCGTTTTAGGGCTTTCGGGCGCGGTTTCCGAAGACGCGGTTTCCGGACTTATTGGTAGCGTCAGCCCGTTTATTTTATTTTTAGTCGGAATTTTCGGTTTAATTTCGCTTTGGAGCTCTTATATCGTGGTTGGTTTGGATGTTAAAAATGCTTTAGGATACGATTTAAAATTTCCCAAAATTTTAGCTGGGCTGGTGGTAATTGCCGCGCCCTTGCTTTTATTTCTCGCTGGCTTTCAAAGTTTTTTGGCTTTGGTTAGCGTAGTTGGTGGCGTTTTTATAGCTGTGGAGGGAATTTTTATTGTTTTAATGTGGTTGAAATCGCGCAAAATAAAAATCGATGAGGCGATTTTCAAAAAATTAAATCCAGCTATCGCTTATATTTTAATTCTTGTTTTTATCGGCGGAATGATTTATAAATTAGTGTATTAGAAATTAGAAATTGAAAATTAGAAATTCCGTTATATGCCCCTATAGCTCAGTGGATAGAGCGCAGGCCTCCGAAGCCTGAGACAGAGGTTCAACTCCCCTTGGGGGTACAAATAAGGGGCGCTTAGCTCAGTGGTAGAGCGACTCGTTTACACCGAGTAGGTCGGGGGCTCAATCCCTCCAGCGCCCACAGCTTGGTTTTGTTCTTGATTTTTTATTCCCTCGACACCCCCTCTTGACAAAAGTTCATCTTAAGATAAACTTTATAATAATTATGGAAAACATAGTCGGATTAAAAGAACTTAGGCAAAATGTGTCGCAATATATTGCCGATGTTAAAAAGGGCAAATCTTTTATTGTGGTTAGGCGTTCTAAGCCGGTGTTCAAAATTTCTTCACCTGAATCAGAAGAGCAGTGGGAAACAATCGTTAATTTTACAGATATAAAAAAAGGCGGCATTGTCATTAACGACTTGCTTTCGCGTTTATGACAATTTCTTATTTTTGTATTTTTGATTAATTTTCTATTTATTATCAAGTTTATCTTAAGATAAACTTGAGAAAAGCGAATAAATCATGGATAAAATTACGAAAGCGCTTCGCAAATTAACGCGGAAAGAACGCGATTGGATTAAAGAAATTTTAAAACGATTAAATTCGCGAAATATTAATGGTTTAGATGTTAAGAAACTTAAGGGCCGCGAAGATATTTTCCGAGTGCGCAAAGGCGACATTCGGATAATTTATCGGCTGGCTGAAAAAGAAATTTTTGTTTTGGCGATTGAACGCCGCAATGAAAAAACTTATAAATAATTAGAAATATGTCAAAATTCATCGCTGATTTACATATTCATTCGAAATATTCCCGCGCCACCTCTAAGGATATGACACTTGAAGAACTTGACCGCTGGGCTGATGACAAGGGGATTTTGGTAATGGCGACAGGTGATTTTACGCACCCTGAATGGTTTAAAGAAATTAAAGAAAAGTTAGAGCCGGCAGAACCGGGACTTTTTAAATTAAAACAGCAGTACAAAAGAAAAACCATTAAAGGCACTTTGTCTGAGACGCGATTTTTTTTAAGCACGGAAATTTCCAGCATTTATTCGCGGCCCGTTCCGTCTGGAGGAACCAAGGTTTATCGAATTCATAATCTTATTTTTGCTCCAGATATTGAAACCGTTGAAAAAATCAATGCGCAATTAGGTTGGATTGGAAATTTGAAATCAGACGGCCGGCCGATTTTAGGTTTAGACGCTCGCGAATTGGCAAAAATTGTTTTCAATACGAATCCAAAAGCCGCGGTTGTGCCGGCGCATTGTCTTCTGCCCGATACAATTATTCATACCAAAGACAATTTATTAAAACCAATTCAAGATATCCGTAAAGGCGATTTTGTGATTACTCATAAAAATAGGTGGCGTAGGGTTATAGAGGTTTTTAAGAGGCCATATAATGGAAAAGTTTATCATATTAAACCGCGAAATTTTTCTTTGGGGCTAACTACCACCTCTGAACATCCATTTTACGCCATTAAAACTCATAAAAACTGCCATTGGAGTAATGGTATTTGCAAACCATCGCATATTGATTTAAAAGATTGCAAAAATAAATATTTTAAAAATTATAAACCGCAATGGATAATGGCTCGTCAATTAGAACGGGGAGATGTTTTGATTTATCCCCGATTTGTCGGGATTTTCGAAAATCACAAAGAAATCAACTTGAAAGAAATTATCAGCCAGTCAAACATTGAAACTAAAATTAGCGGCGAACTTATTATTCCTGTCGGAAGCAGGGTAACGGCCATCAAACAAAGAATTATTATAGACAAAAATTTTTGCAAGTTAGCCGGATATTACCTGGCCGAGGGCTACACCAATAGCCGCGATTTAATCGGTTTCGCTTTTGGAAATAAAGAAAAGATTTACGTGGAAGAAATAGCGAAATTAATGGAAAAAGTATTTGGTTTTGACAAGGCGCCTAAATTAAAAAGTGGCAAAAGCGGTGGAATAGAAATCTTGTTTTATTCCAAAATTTTATGCGAGGTTTTTCGCCAGTTATTTTATTCGTCAAAGGAAATTCAAAATGCCAGCACCAAATCTTTGCCTTTTTGGGCGTTGGGGTTGCCGTTGGATTTACAAGTAGAAATATTCAGATGCTGGTGGCGAGGAGATACAGGATATACCGCTTCACGGCTTTTGATGAATCAAATAAAAATAATTCTTTTAAGATTAGGAATTGTTCCATCTATCTATGTTGATAAAAGAGAAAATTATAATGAACGACTAAACCATTTTATAGGCGAAAGAAAGATTAACGCTCGTTACGATATGTATTCCTTGAACAGATTATCTTTTTTTGAAGACAAATTTAATCTTTTAGAAGAGCCGGAATTCGCTATTGTGGCTAAATATAATAAGGGAAGCAAATATGGCTGGATTGATGAAGGTTATATTTATTTGCCAATTTACGATATTAAAACTAAAAATTATAATGGCGAGGTTTATAACTTAGAAATTAAAGAAGATAATTCTTATGTCTGTGAATTTGCCATGGTTCATAATTGTTGGACGCCTTGGTTTTCTGTTTTTGGTTCAATGTCTGGCTTTGATTCTTTGGAAGAATGCTTTGGTGAATATGCAAAAAATATTTTTGCCATTGAAACCGGACTTTCCAGCGACCCGGCAATGAACTGGCGGCTTTCTAAATTAGATAATATCGCTTTGATTTCCAATTCTGACTCGCATTCATTTCAGCGCATTGGCCGCGAATCCAATATTTTTGATACAGAATTGTCATATGATGGGATTATAAGCGCGATTAAAAGCGGCGCGCCGAATCAGCGTAAATCAGTTTTAAATCAGCATAAATCAGCGTTTGTCGCAACAATAGAATTTTTTCCTGAAGAAGGTAAATATCATTATGACGGCCATCGCTTATGCGACATTGTTTTTTCGCCAGAAGAAAGCAAAAAACATAATAACATTTGTCCAAAATGCGGCAAAAAATTGACTATTGGCGTGATGAATCGGGTAGAGAAATTAGCTGACAGAAATATAATAGAAAGCGAGACCAAGGGATTTTATCAAAGTTATAATGGTCGCGTCCCTTTTTATAATTTGATTCAACTTGACGAAATTATTGCCGAGGTTTATGGTTTGGGGGTCGCGTCAAAAAAAGTTAAAGAAGAATACACGAATTTAATTAAAAATTTCGGCAGTGAATTAAAAATTCTTTTGGAAGTAAAAGATGAAGAATTAAAAGGATTGACTGATGATAATGTTCGTCAAGGTATTAAAGCGGTCAGAGAAAAAAGATTAAAAATCCAGCCCGGATATGATGGCGAATACGGCAAAGTAGAAATTTTTAGTGAAGAAGAAAAAGAAGATTTGGAAATACAAAAAAGTTTATTTTAATATGTTATCATACAGCGAATTAAAACCTGGAGTTTTGATTATTTTAGATGGCCAACCCATCGAGGTTTTGGAATCTCAATTTTTAAGAATGCAGCAGCGTCAGCCAGTGATGAAAACAAAACTCAAAAATTTGATTTCCGGTAAAATCGTGGAGCGGTCTTTTCAGCCAAGCGACCAATTGGAAGAGGCGGAAATTGAAAGACTCCCTGTGAAGTTTCTATATTCTCATCGCGACGAATTTTGGTTTTGTGAATTGGACAATCCAAAGAATCGTTTTCTGCTAAAATCCGAGGCAATCGGCGAGAGGGATAAATTTTTAAAACCAAACTTAGAAATTTCAGCTGTAAAATTTGGCGATAAAATTATTAGCATTGAATTACCGATAAAAATTGATTATAAAGTCGTTGAAGCGCCGCCGGCGATTAGAGGCGATACGGCTCAGGGCGGCACAAAGATTGTTGTCTTAGAGACCGGCGCCAAAATATCCGCGCCGCTTTTTATAAACGAAGGAGATATTATTAAGGTGAATACTCAGACTGCCACCTATGTTGAAAGAGCTGAAAAATCGTAAAGGTAGAAAATCTTTTTACGGAAAATTTTCTTTTCTCCTCAACCCGCTTCGCCCGCCCCAGCGTGGCGGGCTCGCTTGTTCCTCGGCTCGCTCCTCCCCGACCACGGGTCGGGGAGAACCATGCCCGCTCGCCCCGTAACTCAACTCAGTTGAGTTTACGGGGCTCGCCTGCGCAGGTTTCTGAAAAATAAAATTTTCTGCTTTACGAGAAGATTTTTTGCTTGATTAAGATTAAAAAGCTGAAATAATAAAAAGCCATACACACCAAACTAAATATGTATGGCTTGAGCGAGGGACTATACTACCCTTTTGCCTGCGCCGAGGAAACTACGATGATGTGACCGGTGGTGTCTTCGCAAATTGATATAGTGGCGTCTTTTGACAACGACCATACTAATTGGGACTGTAATTCTTCGCAGGCGCGGTCAGTGTTCACGTCGGGTTCGCTGAGGAGTCTTTTCTGAGCAAATCTTACTATTACAAATTTAGACATTTTTCTCACCTCTTTTCTTTAGTTAATTTACTGCCTTCATTAAACACTACCGCTTGAGACAAAGTCAAGAAAGCGAGACGCTATGCTATAACATAGCGCACTATTTGAATAGAGTGCTCTAACGGGTTAGAGCGGAAGTTGAATAAGTTATTTTTTTGTTTTATATTTTGTTATATTTTGTTATGGCTAAAAAGGCAGAAATTAAAAAAAGAATTTTCGTGGCAATGTCTGGCGGAGTTGATTCTTCGGTTGCCGCTTTATTATTAAAAACGCAGGGCTACGATGTAGTCGGTGTTTTTATGAAGTTTTGGGCTGATTCTCAAAGTATTTCAGGCGCAAACGAAAATCGTTGCTGCTCATTAGAAGCGCGGCGCGACGCGATGGCTGTTTGCGCGAAATTAAAAATTCCATTTTTGACTTGGGATTTTCAGAAAGAATTTAAGCGTGCCGTAGTAAATGATTTTATTTCGGGCTATAAAAAGGGAATAACGCCTAATCCTTGCGTAATTTGTAATAGAGAAATTAAGCTTGGGTTTTTTTTAAAAAAAGCGCTGAAAATTGGGGCAGATTGTGTGGCGGCTGGTCATTATGTGCGGTTGGTTGAGCGAAAAAATTTTACTCCCTCAACCCGCTTCGCTCGCCCAGCGTGCTCGCTCGCTTGTTCCTCGGCTCGCTCCTCCCCGACCACGGGTCGGGGAGACCATGCCCGCTCGCCCCGTAACTCAACTCAGTTGAGTTTACGGGGCTCGCCTGCGCAGGTTTCGGAGAGTAAAATTTTTTCGCTTTTAGCAGCCAAAGACAAAAACAAAGACCAAAGTTATTTTTTGTGGACCTTAACGCAAGAGCAATTAAAGCACTGTCTTTTTCCAATTGGCGATTATTTGAAATCCGAAGTGCGGCAAATAGCAAAAAAAGCTGGTTTGCTGGTGGCGCTAAAAAAAGAGAGTCAGGAGGTTTGCTTTGTTAGGGATAAAGATTTATACGGATTCTTAAAAACGCGGATTAAACAAAAAAAAGGAGAAATTATTGAATTAAAAACCGGAAAAAAATTAGCTGAGCATCAAGGAGCTCAATTTTATACTATTGGTCAAAGGGTGCCTATCGGCGGTACGGGTCCTTATTATGTGGGAAATAAAGATTTAAAGAAAAATCAGTTGCTTGTTGTTAAAAAAGACGCTCAAGGTTTTTTCCGTAAAGAAATAATATTAAAAAATGTTAATTGGATTTCTGGTGAACCGTCGAAATCAGCAAAAATTTTAGTCAGAACTCGTTATCGTCAGCTGCTGGCTACGACAAGTATCGAGTATCAAGTATCAAGTATTAAGCTAGTTTTTGACAAGCCGCAGAGATTCATCGCTCCGGGCCAGTCAGCGGTTTTCTATAATAGAGAAGGTGAATTACTTGGCGGCGGTGTTATAATGTAATTATGCTCATCATTTTTACCGGCAATGGCAAAGGTAAAACAACCGCGGCTTTGGGATGCGCTATGCGTGCCTTGGGACACGACAAACGGGTTTTGATGATTCAATTTATCAAAAGCGGTCAAATTTCAGGTGAGCATAAGCTTATTGAAAGATTAAAGATTGAAAATTTAAGATTCAAGATTATTCCGGCTGGAAAAGGTTTTGTTAAAATTTTAGGTGATAAAATCTTCTTTTCGGCTCATAAAAAAGCCGCTCAAAAGGCCTTACGGTTAGCAGATAGAGAAGTTAAAAGTAAAAAATGGGATTTGATTATTCTTGACGAAATAAATGTGGCGGTGAATTTAAAATTGATTAAAACCAGCGATGTTCTCAAAATTTTAAGACGCGCTTCCGCTGATATAATTTTAACCGGTCGCTCGGCGCCGAAAATTTTTATCCAAAAAGCGGATTTAGTAACGGAAATGAAAGAAATTAAACACCCGTTTCAAAAAGGCGCGGCCGCAAAAATAGGCATTGAATTTTGATGCGAATTTACGACATTGCTTTTTATGCTGCGGGGTTTTTTATCTTAGGAGTTTTTAGCGCGAGCTTAAAAATTAGTTTTTTGGTTATAATTTTAACAACCGCCTTAATTGCTGTTTTGTTTTTACTTTTAGGCTATTTCAATAAAGCGAGAATTCTTTTTTGGTTAGCTGGTTTATCAATTATAATTATTATCGGCGCTTTTTATTATATTGTTTGGGACAGCCATCAAATCAAAAATATTAATATCGTTTTTGATAAAAAGATTAATTTTCAAGGATTGATTATACAAAATCCAGAGCGAGGCGATTCTCAACAATTAGTAGTAAAATTTTCGCCGCCTTATTCGGGAAATGTTTTGGTAAGACTTCAGCCGTATCCCACATTTAATTATGGAGATAGTATTAATTTTGAAGGCGTGATTAAAAAGCCAGATCCACCGCAATACGCTGATTATTTAGGCAAAGACGGAATTTTCGGGATAACGACTTTCCCTAAAACAGAATTAATCGCTAAAAATCAGGGCTCAAGCATTAGAGCGTTTCTTTTTAAATTCAAAGAAAAAATTATTTTGGGTTTTCAAAAAACCTTAGCGCCGGAAAAAGCGGCATTTCTCTCTGGTTTGACTTTGGGCGAGCGAGCCGAATTTTCTACTGAATTTAAACAAGCGATGAAGAGTAGCGGCACTACGCACTTAGTCGCGCTCTCGGGCTACAATATCACCGTTATTGTTATTGCGCTCGCCGCGCTTTTAAGCCGTTTTTTGTCTCGGCGTCTGACTTTTATTCTGACCACTCTAGTGATTTTGGCTTTTGTGATTATGACTGGAGCAGAAGCTTCAGTAGTTAGGGCCGCGATTATGGGCTTTATTGTTTTACTAGCCAAGCAAACCAGCCGTATTTTCAGTGTGAGGAACGCCATAGTTTTAGCGGCTTTTTTTATGATTTTAGCCAATCCAAAGGTCTTGCGCTTTGACACCGGGTTTCAGCTGTCTTTTATTGCTTTAGCTGGCATTGTTTATTTATCGCCCGCGATTAAAAATTTTTTTAAAGTATCAGATGATTTTGACCCGCTTTCGCTTAAAGAAAATTTCTTCACCACTTTATCAGCTCAATTGGCCGTGATGCCGATGCTTATTTCAAATTTTGGAGGGATTTCCTTGGTTTCTTTAATAACAAATGTCTTGATTTTGGGCGTCGTTCCGTTGACAATGTCTTTAGGCTTTATTTTATCGGGCTTAGGATTTATTTCTTATTACCTATCTATGATTTTTAGCTGGTTTATCAATTTATTTTTATCTTATGAAATTTTTGTCATTAAATTTTTTGGCCAGATTAATTTAGCGCAGATAAATTCTTTGAATTTCGTTTTTGTAATTTTATATTATTTTATTTTGGTCGCATTTATTTTTATGTTTAAATTACGTTTAAAGTCAGCAAAATGAAAATAAAAAACTGGATTATTTTAACGCTTTTGTTTTTAATTGTCTTTGACGGCTTTATTTGGCTGGAAATTATATTCCATCCGAAAAACAAAAACACCGAAGTTTATTTTCTAAGTGTTGGTCAAGGCGATTCAGAGCTGGTTATTTTGCCCGGCGGCGTAAAAGTTTTAATTGACGGAGGCCCAAGTAATAAAGTTATTGATGAACTATCTTCTATTTTGCGGCCTACTGACCGCTATATTGATTTAGTAATGCTTTCCCATGCTCAAACCGACCATTTTACCGGCTTAATTGACGTTTTAAGGCGGTTTCAGGTCGGCGTCTTTATTTATAATGGCAGAAGCGGCACAGCGTCTTCTTGGCCCGAATTAGCAGAAATTATAAAACAAAATAAAGTTCCAGTTGAAATTTTAATGGCTGGCGATAAAATCAGTTATCTTGATAGCCGATTTGATTTTCTTTTCCCAGATAAAAATTTTATTGCTAGTGCCGAATTGAACGATACTGCTTTGGTTCAGCTTTTACAAAGTCAGGGCGCGAAAATTTTGTTTACCGGAGACGTTGGCGTTAAAATAGAGAACTATCTGCTTCAAAGATTTAATTTGGATATTGATGTTTTGAAAGTAGCTCATCACGGCTCAAAATTTTCTTCTAGCGAAGAGTTTCTCGAAAGCACTTCGCCCAAATTGGCGATTATTGAAGTAGGCAAAAATTCCTATGGTCACCCGACGCAAGACGCATTAAGTCGGCTGGCTTCGATTGGCGCCCAAATTTTTAGAACCGATAAAGATGGAATGATAAAGTTGGTATTAAATAGTCAAAAGATAAGTGTTTTCAAGCAGGAATAATTCTGCTAAAATTTTATTAATGAATATTAACCCTTATATTTTTCGCGGCTATGATTTGCGTGGCATAGTTGATAAAGATTTAAACCCTGAAATCGTTGAATACTTGGGGAAAGCTTATGGAACTTTTTTAATAAAACGAAGCATAAAAAAAGCAGTAGTTGGTCATGATTGTCGTTTAACAGGCGAAGCGTATAGCAACGCCATTATTAAAGGAATTATAAGCTGTGGCGTTGATGTTTTTGATATTGGTTTGGCCTTGGCTGGCAATATCTACTTCAGCCAGTATTACTTTGGCTCTCCGGGCTGCGTTTCTATTTCTGGTTCACATAATCCAGCCGAATATAATGGTTTTAAATTTGGTACTGGTTTTTCTAGTACAATGGTAGGTGATGAAATTCAAGAACTGCGCCAGATAGCCGAAAAAGGAGAATTTATTCAAGGCAATGGCAAATTAGAGAAAAGAGATATTAAAGAAGAGTATTTTAATGATTTAGTTAAAAAATCCGGTGCCCCTTTTAATTTTAAAGTGGTGATTGACCCGAGCAATTCTACCCCAGGTTTTTTTGCACCTGAACTTTTGAAAAAAGCCGGCTGTCAAGTAATTTGTAATAATTGCGAACTTGATGGGACTTTCCCCTTGGGCACGCCTGACCCGACCGAAAAAAAAGTAGCGGAAAGATTGTCAAAAAAAATCTTGGAAGAAAAAGCAGACATCGGTTTTTCTTATGATTCTGACGGAGATAGAATTGGCGTAGTTGACGACAAGGGTAATATTTTATGGAACGATATTTTGGTGGCGCTTTTTAGCGCTGATGCTTTAGAGCGTAATCCCGGCGGAAAAATTGTTTTTAATACTTTATGTTCTAAGGTTGTTCAAGATGTGATTTCCGCTAAAGCTGGCCAGGCAATTATGTGGCGAACTGGTCATTCTTTTATTAAAGCTAAAGCGCAACAAGAAAAAGCAGCTTTTGCCGGTGAATTGTCGGGTCATTTTTATTTTTTAGATAAATTTTATCCTCACGATGATGGGCTTTTTTCCAGCTTGGCTTTGTTAAATTATTTATCGCGGGCCAAAAAACCATTATCGCAAATTATTTCTGATTTGCCGCAATATATTTCCAGTCCCGAAATTAAAGTCGGTTGCCCTGATGAATTAAAAGTTGATTTAATGAAAAAAATCGGGGAAAAACTGCGGCAAGATTTTCCAGCAGCAGAAATTATTGATGATGAAAGAGCTGGCGACGGCGTGCGGCTAGAAATGGAGAATTCAATGTTTATTATTCGTTATTCCCAGAACGGTCCTTATTTAACTATTAAATTTGAAGCCAAGGTCCAAGACAAATACGATGAACTTAAAAACTATATTAGCGCATTACTTCATACTTATAGCGAGATTGATTGGAGTTTTGGGGTGAACGTGGAGAGTTTGGAATAAAAAAAGGGCGCTGATTAGTAAAAGACCAGACGCCCCATCGTCCTCGCTGGCACAAATTACATTTCTTTACGGTCCAGCCCGTTTTTCAAAGGGCCTTTTGGCTCGTGTCTTCTTGATGTTAGCCATTCTTCCTTTGCTCTTCTTGCGCATATTTGAATCTTGCAGTCTGAATTTTTTCACGATATCCCCAGATTTGTTGTGAACTTTGAAATTAAGGGGATAATCAAGAGGAATTAGATTCAGGCTGCGCCTTAGGGATTTAATGAAATCATAGTCGGGAACTTCCCAGACGGGTTTTTTTACCCCTGGGATATGCGTTACTTGATTCGCTTGTCGGGTCTGTTCATCCAGCGCTTTTTGAACCACCTCATTTGTAAAAGCATCCAAAGCTTCTACAAACCATACAAGTTCTTCCCTTTTCGTTTCGTCTTTTTGGCACATTTTCATCATCTCCTTTCTTAAAATTATTTCAAATAAGCTGTTTCTAAAGTACTATTTTTAAAAATCTCTGTCAACTTTATTTTTGTTATTGATTATTATTAAAAAGCCGTTAAAATTATAAGTGTAAATGTCCAAAAGAAATCGCGACAAGAATTATTGGCAGCCGCAGCTTCATAATGAAACCAAAAAAAGCATTTGGGCCATTATTTTTTTAGGTATAGCCGTTATTTTGATTTTAGCTGGCTTTAACGCAGCGGGTCCTTTTGGTAATTTTTTATACAATATTTTTGAAAAACTTTTTGGCTGGGGTTATTGGCTATTGCCGATAATGTTTTTGTCTTTGGGCGGCGTGTTTTTGGCTTCAGATCGCCAGAGAGTTTATAAAACCAGTCTTTTTGGCGCATTGCTTTTTGTTCTATCTGGCCTCGGCTTGATTGATATTGTTTTTTCGCAAAAAGGGGGATTGATTGGAGCTGTGATTGGTGCTCTGGAAACTCCTTTTGGATATATGGCTTCAATTATTGTTCTTATGGCAATTATTATCGTTTCCTTGCTTATTACTTTTAATCTGCCGATTAAAATAAAAAGATTTGGCAAAGACGAAGAAATGGAATCTTTGGATGCTAAAGAAATAAAAATTGCCGAATTAGCCAAAGACCAGGCGAAAACCGAACAAAAACCAGAAGAAAAAGACATTGAAGTTAAAGAGGCGAGAGCACCGCTATTATCAAGATTTTCTTTGCTCAAAACCCAAAACTCAAAACTAAATACTCGTGGCTATATTGCTCCGCCTTTGGATTTATTAAAGTCATCAGTGGAAAAGCCGACCAGTGGCGACTTGCGAGCTAACGCTAATATTATTAAAAGAACCTTAGAAAGTTTCGGCATTCCAGTAGAAATGGGAGAAATTAATATTGGTCCTAAAGTCACGCGCTATACCCTAAAGCCGGCCGAAGGAGTCAAACTTTCGCGTATTACTGCCTTGAATCAGGATTTGGCTCTGGCTTTGGCTGCTCATCCGATTAGAATTGAGGCGCCTATTCCGGGAAAATCATTGGTTGGCATTGAAGTGCCGAATAAAGCAGCGGCAATTGTAAGATTAGGGAGTTTAATGGCTTATCCAGAATTTACCGGTTTAGGACTTTTAGGTTTTGTTTTAGGCCGTGACGTTAGTGGCGAGCCGATTTTTGTTGACATTGAAAAAATGCCGCATATGTTAATTGCCGGCTCAACCGGCTCGGGCAAGTCAATCGCTATCCATTCTCTTTTAATCTCTTTACTTTATAAAAATTCGCCCGAAACTATGCGTTTGATTTTGATTGACCCGAAGAGAGTGGAACTTTCGATTTATAACGGCTTGCCGCATTTGGTTTCACCTGTAATTACCGAAGCCAAAAAAGCGCTTGGCGTTTTCCGCTGGGCGATTGAAGAAATGGATAGAAGATATGAATTATTACTTAAAAGCGGTTCTCGCGATGTGCAAAGTTATAATAAAAAGAATCCCGAAGAATTATTGCCTTATATTTTAGTCGTAGTTGATGAATTGGCGGATTTGATGTTCTCTTATGGAAGGGAGGTTGAGGGTTCGGTAGTTCGTTTGGCGCAAATGGCAAGAGCCACTGGCTTACATCTGGTTCTTTCTACGCAAAGACCATCGGTAGAAGTGGTAACCGGTTTAATCAAAGCTAATATTACCTCAAGAATCGTTTTGCAATTGCCCTCTCAGGTTGATTCTCGAACGGTTTTAGATAGCGCCGGCGCGGAAAAATTATTAGGCGGCGGAGATATGCTTTATATTTCTTCTGAATCATCTAAGCCAAAAAGAATTCAAGGCGCTTATATTTCTGAAGAGGAAGTAAGGAAGGTTGCTGATTTCATTAAGGGAAACAACAAGGATTTTTTGGAAAAAGAAGAGATAATTTTTGAAAACGGCAACCAAGCAGTTAGTCCGATTTCCGAAGAGTCGCTTGACAAGTATTCTTCTGACGAGGAAGATGAACTTTTTGAGGAAGCGGTTAATACAGTTGTCCAAGCAAGGAAAGCTTCGGCTTCCTTGCTTCAAAGGCGTCTTAGGGTCGGCTATGCCAGAGCAGCCAGACTTCTTGATATAATGGAAGCTAAGGGGATAATTGGTCCTGGCGAAGGCGCCAAGCCGAGAGATGTATATCTTGAAAATCCTAAATCCTAAAACTAACAGCTATGCCTATTGAAGGTCAGTCAAAAAACTTAAAAGAACTTTTTAACGAGGCGATAGATATTCGTGATTTAGATGTTAAAAAATTATCGGAATTAACTGACATTCCAGTTAATTATTTATCAGCTTTATCCCATGGAGAAATGTCAAAATTGCCGGCGACTCCTTATGTTCGCGGTTATTTGTTAAAAATCGCCGAAACTTTAAAAATAGATAGCGAGCTATTATTAAGGGCTTATAAACAAGAAATTTCTCTCTGGCCAGTAAAAACATCTGGCCCTCAAGACAAACTACCCTTTAATCGTTACGCTTTTAAATTTTTCGGTAAAAAAACCATATTTATTAGCGGAATTATTTTATTTGTCGCAATTATTTTTTTGCTCTGGCGATTTGATAATATCTTTGGGTTTTTTGGAACACCACAAATTGATATTACTAACCCTACGGCTGACAATTTAATTGTGAGTGTCAATAATATAAAATTATCCGGCAAAGTAAACCCCAATGATAAATTGACTATCAATAACGAAGAAATCTTATCTCAAGCTAATGGTCAATTTGAAAAAGACTTCCCATTGCAAATCGGCATTAACACGATTAAATTTAAGGTTAAAAGATTTTTGGGGAAGGAATTAATTATTATTAGGCAAGTGATTTATCAGCCGCAATAAAATGAATTTGGATAACTTTATTTTTCAAATAATACATAGTTTAGCCGATAGGTGGTGGCTTTTTAATTGGCTGGGAATTTTTTTGGCTGAGTATTTACCCTATTTGATGGTGGTTTTTGCCATCTTTATTTTGATTGGAGAAAAAAATTGGCGTCAGCGAGTTTATTTTTTTGCCTTAGCTGGCCTTTCGGTAATTTTATCGCGAGGAATCATTACTGAAATAATTCGTTTTTTTTATTACCGGCCGCGTCCATTTTTGGTTTTACAAATTCAATCTTTACTTGGCAATTCTGATATCGCTGGTTCATTTCCTTCTGGTCATGCCACGGCTTATTTTGCTTTAGCTTTGGCAGTTTTTTATTTTGACAAAAAATGGGGCTGGCGATTTTTAATAGCCGCTATCTTAATGGGAATAGCTAGAATTTTTGTCGGCGTCCACTGGCCCAGCGATATTTTAGTCGGCGCTCTCATTGGTTTAGCTACCGCGTTTATAATTAAGAGTATTCTTCCAAAACAAGTAAAGCCCGCCTAATTCTTTATTTATAAAGATTTCAGCGGGCTTCTTTTTAGGCTTGGCAAAGATTTTCCCTCTCATCATATCGCACCCCCTCCTCTGTTAGTGCCTCCTCTGCTTCGTTGACCCTAATCTCCTGGTCTTTCAACGCGGTAAGTATCTCTATAACCACCCTCTCTTTGTCAAGGCCAAACACAGCTCCAACTCTCCTGAGGTCTCGCAGAGCTCGCCTCGGGGTGAGAAGCCCCTGCCAAACTTTGACGAGAATTTGTCTCATCGTCCTCACCTCCTTTCTTTTTAGGTTCTAATAAAAAAT